>JAEEGF010250305.1_pt1 | contig 12044 bp, 9 predicted proteins | sample 9134171 | NCBI WGS metagenome assembly JAEEGF01 (sample SAMN16246542, study PRJNA631951) | gut metagenome | biome: gut microbiome; feature: rumen; material: AP-attached | host: Bos | place: Iran: Karaj | collected 2018-10 | reverse complement strand
ATCAACTTGGCTTGTGGTGTGCTCAGCAACCTCATCGCCAATTACATTATCAAGAAGATGAACAGATAATAAGAGTTCATCGTAGATGCGGTGACATTGCCGCGGTTCCCACCATCATCCTTCGGGATGAGTCGGTCATAATGAAAGGGGGGGCATTGCCCTCCCTTCATCCTTTACTTCTGTGCAATATGATTGATTTTTGATTTTATAGAAGGTGCAGCGTCTATTGCCTTCGTCCGAATTACCGTTCCTGGTCGTATCTGACGATGGCAACCCTCAGCCCCATCCTCTGGGCGAGATCAATCATCGACTTGGTGCCTTTCGACTTGCCATCCCAAAATGCTATCAGCGCGTCTGAGCATTCGGCCATCTCCTTGTTCCGTATCGGACCAGCAGCGCGTCCGTTCTTCGCCCAATCCGCAGGATGCTGCTCGCATTGCAGTCCGTGTTCCTGGGCATATCTCTCCCCCATCGAGTCCGCACCACTGGCATGACCTGACACAATGATGACCTGGTGCGTCTTCACCTTCTGCTGAAGGTAATAGTCGCACCAGGTTCTCAGAAGTTCATAGTCTGCAAAGTGTCGGCCACCTGCAATTATGACCTTGTATTGTTCCATCATTCTTCCTTTGCCCAACCTGTGGCCTTGACGAACTTCCAGAAGTAGTCACAATGAAGCACCACCTTCTGTCCTTCGTTGGTTCCGATTACATCTACGCTCTTGATGCCAGCAACATCGGTGTCGAACATTTCAAACACCACGTCGGCATCCTGTGGAGCCTTCTGGAGCTTCTCAATCAGCTCCGCAACCTTCATTCTGTCTTTCATAACTTATCTCTTTGTATTTTGATCTGCACTGTCAAAAGCCCAATCGTACATCACTTTTGCATTTTCACCGAAAACGGCCTTTAAGACGGGAATGCCTTGTTTGAAGATTTCGCTTTGAATAAGATGCACAAAGTTCTGCTTGTCCTTGGCAAATAGAATGACGGAGCCATCTTCCTTCACGTCCTTCAAGGATATGTTTGCAAAAGTGTATTCCGTCTTCGTTCGACCGAATTTCTTTTCCAGTTCATTGAGGAATCTCGTCCAAAGGCCGTCGAGACCAGAAAGACTCTTTGCTTTTGTTCCAGGAACTTCCTCGGCCACGGATGTGCGCTCGTCAAACCATTTCTTCAATGCGGAAACCGCATAAGCCCTTACATCCTTGACGGGTTCCTTGGAATCCGACTTTTTCTGTATGGAAGCAGCAATCTTATGAATCTCTTCCTCGAACTTGGGATATTCATCCTCCGAAAGCAGGTTCAAGAAGTATCTGCTGTCGGCTCCATGAAGTTGGAGGTCATCTTGCAGCATTTGCAAGATCCTTATGGATTCCTCGGTTTCAATTCTGCGTGTCTTCAACTTTCTTCCCAGTTCGGTAAGATAGATGTCGAAGTGGATGCTCTTGGGATCACCACCGCAATAGTCATCTTCCTCCCTGAACTTGAAATAGCAGTCAGTATAGACCTCGGCACCCTCGATGGGCTTAAATTCTTCGTCGAGACCTGCAAGGATGCGTATCTCTTCCATGGCGCACTTCAATACGTTTCGCTTGAAGTCGGCATATCGCTTGTTCCTTTTCGGCACCCACTCGGAAACGCTCTTGGCCTCATTGCACCCAAGCATCGAACGGAGATCCTGGTATGATATATCCCATTTGCCGTCACCGGGGCCTTTGGGGTTCGTGTCATAGGCGAACATGGAGATATATCCGTATATCCTCTTCGAATAGACGCTTTTCAGTTCCTTCCTCACCTTGGAAATGAAACTCACATATCCGTTCTCCATAGAGAAGACTGTCTTGGCCGCTTCTACGGAAAGTTGAAATTCGATGAATCCCTTTCTTCTCTTCTTCATCACCTTTCCAGCTGTGACATCTACCTTCGGGACGAGAAGCGATTTGAACACATGGACTTTCTTCACGGACGGCTGTCCGTCAACCACCTTGGAATAGTAGAGGCTCTGGTTGAAAAGCGTGTTGGCAGCGATATCTATGTCATCGTAGTGCTGCTTGTCGATGTTGAGTTGCGAAAGGTGAATGCGCTGAACGGGCATGTTCTCGTCCCTCTCCAATTCTTCTTCTGAGAAGAGATATGGGGACAGCAGCGCATCCTTTCTTCGAGCCAACAGATAGTTGTTGATGTTGGTTTGGAGCAAGCCGATGATCTCGTCACAGATATCGAGCTGGATCCTGGTGAGGTCTGCACGAAGCCAGTTGAAGGCTCGCGGCTGCTTCGTAAGGGAAGGAAGGACGTTCTTCTCAATGACATAAGTCACCATTGAATCCTGCTTCTCTGGATTTCGGGGTCTTGAAACTGATTTCTTATTCATAGTCTGTATGATTTTTAATGATGCAAAATTATGTAATTTTCAGAATAATACAAAATAAAAGGTATATAATTTGCACACAAAGGTATATTTTTTGCACTGAAAGGTGTAAAATTTGCACGTCTGGATTTCAATTATCAAAGTTACCTTTTGTGCACCGAAAGGTATATTTTTTGCACTGAAGTTACCTTTTGTGCACCGAAAGGTATATTTTTTGCACTGAAGTTACCTTTTGTGCACCGAAAGTTACCTTTTGTGCACCGAAAGTTACCTTTTGTGCACCGAAAGTTACCTTTTGTGCACTGGACGTTTTGGTAACGCACTGATATATAATTTGTTACAAGTGCCCTCAGGGGGGTATTATTATATACTATATAATACTATATATACATTAAGATCGATCATGCAAATTTTGAAGTAAAAATTTTATTTTTTTCGAGGTCTGATAAAAGGTTGTTTTTTGTAAAAAAAAGTTGTAAGGTAAGTTGTAAAAAAGGTTGTAAACGTTGTGTTTCAAAAAAAAAAGGATGAAAAAGCAAAGATAAACAAGTCATAAAATGGTAAAATATATAATATCAGCAATTTACAAGGCGAAACGGAATGTCCCATTTCGCCTTGCTATTTGTCAATTAGGTTGTAAGGTAAGTTGTCAATAGAGTTGTAAAGTAATGGTGAAAAATTTATACCTTTCTCCGATTTTCAATAAAGGGGAAGAAATAATGTTTGACAACACTAAAAATTCATTTGCATATATTGAATTTAGGCACTCGAATTTCCAAAACAGGCGGCAAAATGTTTTTTTTCGTGGCAATTGTTTTTTTTCTTTCAAACATTTTTGGTAAATTAAATTTATATCTATATTTTTGCAGATGTAAACATGTAAACATTACTACTTGTAAACTCTAATACGATAATAATATATGGGCAAAGTAATTGCAATAGCAAACCACAAAGGTGGCGTTGGCAAAACGACTTCAACTGCATCCATCGGTGCGTGCATGGCCAAGCAGGGCATGAAGACCTTGCTGATTGATCTTGACGGACAAGCCAATCTCACCCTGCTCTTTCTTCCAGCCGAGGATGACGATAGGAAGAGCGTGTATGATTCACTCGTGAACAGGGAGCCTCTCCCGATAGTTAATATCACCGAGAACCTTGATCTTGTGCCTTCTTCCCTCGAAATGGCTGGAGCAGAAGTAGGCATGGTACATATCTTCGGTCGTGAAGGTGTCTTGTCCAGGATACTTGCCAGTGTGCGCGACAGTTATGACTATATTCTTATAGATTGCCCACCATCACTGGGCATCGTGACCACGAATGCCTTCCTTGCTTCTGATAAGATTCTTGTACCGATGACTGCGGAACTCTTACCCTTGAAAGGCATGCGTATGCTCGATGATTTCATCAGCAGTTTGAGCCAGATAAAGCCAACGCTTGCCATATCAGGAGTGTTTATCACACGTTTCAATAACCGCAACCTCAACAAAGCCGTAGAAGAAGCAATCAAGGCTCGCTATGGCAATATTGCTTTTGAGACCAGAATTCGTGAAAATATAGCACTTGCTGAATCTGCTGGAAGCGGAGGAGATATCTTTAATTATGATCCTTCCAGCAAAGGAGCAAAGGACTATGCTGAACTGACACAAGAGATACTTGAAAGGTTCGAGGGGAAATAATAAATGTTTACAATATTACATTATTACAATATTACATTATTACAATATTAAAAACCACTTAAAAATTAGTGTATTATGGCAAAGAAGAAGGGAATGGATGCCTTGATAGGCAATATAATGGGAATTCAATCAAATATGCCGCAAGGTGTAAAGGATGATCCCTCTCCTAATTTTCCTGAAGGGCAAGAGCCAGAGATAAAGGATGGCAGCGAAGAGAATAGGCCATCAGTAGAACGGGGTACTAAGCCAGGCGAAACCCGTGCCACGTTCATTGTTCGCAAGGAAATAGTGAAGAAACTTCAATATATGAAACTCGTCAGCGGTGTGGCCGTGAAAGATATTGTAAACGAGGCATTGGAGGCTCAGATAAGTAAATGGGAGAACATTAATGGCCCTATAACCATTCCTGGAGCCAAGTAATTCGTCCATATAGCATATGTTTACTTTGTGTAATGTATATTTGTAATCATTGTGCATTGTTTACATTTATAAATGATTACATATGACAGAAGAAGAAATCAAACTCATAGATCTTAGCGAGGACGAAATTCTTTCTTGGGGGCAGGGTATCCTTCAAACTTTGCTTTTAGATAGAACGACTGGGCGCAATATATATTGGGCGACAGAAGACTATAAAGAAAAAGGTGAAGGATATATGTTCTTTGACGAGATAACCATTGATAAAATCACTGGGAAAAATTCTCGTACGATTCAGCCAAGAATACTGAAGGGTAAGCACGATCAGATTGAAAGAGCCAAAAACATGGCAGAAGTTTTTACCCCGTCTTGGATTTGCAATGCTCAAAACAATTTGATTGATGAAGCCTGGTTCAAAAGAAAAAATGTGTTTAATATTCCCTCTGAAGAAGGCTTGCACTCATGGACTCCTGTGACAGAAAAAATAGTTCTTTTCCCAGATGGAAAAAACTGGCAATCCTATGTGACTGCAACAAGGATGGAAATGGCTTGTGGGGAGGCTCCATATATTTGCAGCCGTTTCGATGCAACAACAGGATTGTTTTTCTCCGATCTGAATATGCGAGTAGGGTTGTTGGATAGAAAATTGAGAATTGTATCAGAAAACACACACGAAGGAAGAGAAAGAGACAGAACGGCAGGATGGAGGAAATGGGCGCAAAAGGCATATCAATCTATTTATGCTTTTGAGTGGCAGGGAGACAACCTCCTTTTGGCTCGTGAATCCCTACTTTGGAGTTATAGAGAATACTACAAGGAAAGGTGGGGGGATTACCCAAAATCCAATGCATTAAGAAAAATAGCAGAAATAATATCCTGGAACGTGTGGCAGATGGACGGTCTAACGTGCGGTCTCCCTGGACGGAAAGTCATAGAAAGTCCAGATCAGATAGAAAACCTGGATATAGAAATTCCTCCTGAGCAGAAATTGTGTAGGGTTATGGAGTGGAGCCCGTCTTTTTCTCCGATGGGTACACCTATTATGTTCAAAAAACTTATTAAACAATAGTATGGCTACGGTATATAAATCTACATTATTGCCACAGGTGATATATGTTTTTAGGATATGTGATGAAGACCATAAAGGATGCCTTAAAATAGGCATGACGAAGTTGATTGGTGACGATATTGACGTGACCAATTTGCCCGAAAATTGTGATGTGCTCAAAGATATTGCTCGGAGCCGTATTGACGAATACACCTCTACCGCAGCGACTCATTATGAACTGCTACATGTGGAATGTTCGCTGTTCTTTAACAAAAAGGGTGTCGGTTCTTTTGATGATCACCAGGTTCACGAGATTTTACTGCGTAGTGGTGTCCGTAAAAAAGAATTCTCTTACAATGAAAAAGCAAGAGAATGGTTTATTACGGATTTGCAGACAGTAAAAAATGCCATTTCCGCTGCGAAGCAAGGAAGAAAGGCACTGACTCCGTCGGAGGTTTCTTATAAGAATTCTCCAATCGAATTTAGGCCAGAACAATGTCTCGCCATTGAAAAAGCCGTTGAAAAATTCAAGGTTCCAGGGACAAAAATGCTTTGGAACTGCAAAATGCGTTTTGGTAAAACATTGTCCGCTCTGGAGGTTATAAAAAGGATGCAATTCCGTATGACCATAATAGTAACGCATCGCCCTGTCGTAGATGCGAGTTGGTTCGAGGATTATGATAAGATTTTCTATGATCAGCCTCATTTTCGTTATGGTTCAAAGAATAATGGCGAAGACATAGATGCTCTTCTTAATGGAAAACATTCTTTTATTTATTTTGCATCCTTACAAGATCTTCGCGGCTCTTCTGAAGTCGGGGGCAATTTCGACAAAAACAAGGAAATTCTTTCGGCTAAATGGGATCTTTTGATTGTCGATGAAGCCCACGAAGGGACACAAACGGAACTGGGGCAAAAAGTATTAAAAAGGCTGAAAAAAAAGAATACTTGTGTAATGGATCTTTCGGGAACTCCATTTAACATAGTAAGCGATTATGAGCCGGATGAGATTGTCAATTGGACTTATGTTGACGAACAGAGGGCAAAAGCGAAGTGGGAAGAGGAACATCCTTGTGATTACAATCCATACGGTTCTCTCCCTCGTATGAATATGGCCATTTATGATCTGAATGAAGTATTTGACAATTATGAGGCTAAGTCAGGCGATGTCCAATTTAATTTTAGAGAGTTTTTTAGAGTTTGGAGCGGAGATCCGTTAAAAGATGGGAGACGAATGCCTGCCGATGCGCAATTGGGAAAATTCATTCATGAAGGCGATGTAAAAAAATTCCTTGATTTGCTTGTCAAACCAGATCCGAGAACTAATTATCCGTTCTCGACAGAAGAATATAGGAACATTTTTAGGCATACATTTTGGGTGCTTCCAGGTGTGCCAGCAGCGAAAGCCCTGAGTGCTCTTCTTAAAAAACATCCTGTCTTTTCAATGTTTGAAGTGGTTAATGTCGCTGGCGAAGGCGATGACGATTCTGAAAGGGCAGACGCCCTGGATGCTGTGCTTTCTGCTATTGGAGATCATCCAGAGGAAACTTATACCATTACATTGTCGTGTGCAAGGCTGACAACAGGCGTGACAATAAAGCCTTGGACGGCCGTTTTTATGCTTTACGGAGCAACCAAAACAAAAGCACAGGGGTATATGCAAACTATATTCCGTGTTCAATCTCCTGCTGTTATTGGAGGCAAAAGGAAAGAAGAATGTTATGTGTTTGATTTTGCGCCAGACAGAATCATAACATCCATCGATGAAACGATTAGAGCAGCATCCTATTCAAAAGGAAGCCGTTTGAGCGCACAGAAGGCAACCATAACGGACGAGGAAAGAAATGACTTCAAAGAATTCATACATTTCTGTCCTGTCATCGCTTACGATGGTTCACAAATGCGGCCTTATGATGTAACACAACTTCTTGACCACTTGAAACGTGTTCAGATAGAAAGAGTCGTGCGTAATGGCTTTGACGATGATGCTCTCTATAATAATGAGATCCTTATGAATCTCGATACTGATGCCCTTAATGAATTGGAAGACATAAAAGGCATTATAGGAACGAGCAAAGCCGCTGAAAAGACGGGAGATTTCATCATAAACGAACAGGGACTCGATGGGGGAGAGGAGCCATATCAGAAGAACAAGAAGGCTCCGCTTACACCCGAAGAAGCAGAAGAAAGAAGGGAAAAGGCTCGTAGAAAGAAGCAAAAGAAGGATGCCATATCGATATTAAAGGGAATAAGTATTCGATTCCCGATGCTCATATATGGAGCCGATGTCAAGGACGAAGAGGTGGGTGTTACGATTGAAAACTTTACGTCCTTTGTCGATAAAGAGTCTTGGAAGGAATTTATGCCCGAAGGCATTACTATGCAAAAATTCTATGCCCTTCGCAAATATTATGATCCTGATGTATTTAGGGCATGTGGAAAGAGAATACGAGCAAAGGCAAAATCTGCTGACGAACTTCCTCCCTTGGAGCGCATATATAAAATCGAAGACATTCTATCGACGTTCCGTAATCCAGACAAGGAAACTGTCATAACGCCTTGGAGAGTTGTAAATCTGCATTTGAGCAATACCATCGGCGGATATGATTTCTATGACGAAGAGCATCAGTTCCTTTTGGAAGAGCCAAGAAAGGTTGATCGGGGAAGACCTACATATAGAATTTTTGAAACAGAGAATCCTTTAATTTTGGAGATAAATTCCAAATCTGGCAGATATCCTCTCTATATGGCATATAGCATTTATAGAGAGAGGTTAAAGCAGTGGTGTGTCGAAGGCGTAATAGAAAACCCAAAAGCCCCCACGCTTGAAGAGCAACAGACTGTTTGGGATGATGTGATTGCAAATAATATTCTCATTCTTTGTAAAACTCCGATGGCTGAAAAGATTACAAAAAGGACACTCGTCGGATATAGAAATGTTAAAGTCAATACCAGGCATATTGAAGGTTTGGCAGAAAAGATTTTGACGAATATGAATGAGGTTGCAAAAAAGATCAGACAGGGAAAGTCTTTTTGGCAGTTGAAAACAGATAATAATATGATACAATTTGATGCAATAGTTTCAAACCCTCCTTACCAGGACATGGATGGGGGAGGAGGCAGTAGTGCGACACCCTTATACAACAGATTCGTAGAGCTTTCTAAGGCATTGTCTCCTAAATACGCTTCACTGATTACTCCTGCACGATGGATGACGGGAGGCAGATTTTTGGAGGAATATAGAGCAAACATGTTGAAAGAACGGCATCTTGCAGTTCTTTATGATTATTTCGATCCAAAGGCTTGTTTTAGAAATGTAGCGATTGAAGGCGGCATTTGTTATTTCCTTTGGGATAAAGACAATGAAGGAAAGTGCTCAATATTTACGCAATGGGGTAATGGGCACGTGGAAAACTCGTTTAGATTTTTACAGGAACAAGATTATGATATCTATATCAGAGATCACAATGCAATAAGTATCTTGTACAAGGTAGTTAAGAAAGCAAAATTCACGCCATTTTCCACGATTGTCCGTCCTCGTAATTATTACAATATGACAACCATTCCTAAAACGGCAACAATAGAGGAAGACAAAATACGCATACTTGGCTTGGAAAATAGGAAGCGCGTGTGGAAATACCTTTCTGAATTCAAGTGCTCTAAGAAGGAATTTGAAGAAGATATGCTGACAAAATGGAAGGTTTTTGCTTCTAAGGCAGATGGGGCAGCTGGACAACTTTGCAACCCTGTGCCAGCCAGGATTATTGGACAATCTGAAATTGGTGTACCTAATAGCATTTGTACCATTACGTTCTTGGCTATTGGGCCTTTTGAAACCGAAATGGAGGCAAAGAACGTCCAACTATATATGACTACCAAATTTTTTAGGTTCTTGATAGGTGTGCGCAAGAACAAAAACATGTATTGGGACAACTATGCCTTTGTTCCAATCCTTGATTGGACAAAGACATGGACAGACGAAGAACTTTACAAAACATTCGAATTTTCAGAAAAGGAAATCCAGTATATAGAACAGATGATTTCTCCTTTGCAAATCGGGACTGTATCTGAAGAGGAGGATGACGATGACGATGACTAATTAAAAGGCAGCCGGGTTAATTGCCCTGCTGCCTTTTTCATAAACCGAACTCCTTCTTTAAGCGTGCCACCGTTGCCGAAGAAACACCAGTGAGTTTGGCCGTGCGTCTGACGCTTGTGCCGTTCCTCAGTTCCTTCAATACGGCCTTGTACTCCTTTTCCTTCTGATCCCTGGTCTTTCCCGTTCCTGCCTTTCTCCCCACCTTGCCACCGTCATCGCGGAATTTCTTGTATCCGCTCTGAAGACGTTCCTTGATGGCCGTCCTCTCAGTCTCGGCAAACTTGGAGAACATGGCGAACAGCATCGAGAACAACGGGTTCTCCTTGCCGTCCTCTTCGTACATGTATAGATTCTCACGGAGGAAATACACGTTCAGATGGTGGTCATGGAAGACCTTGACAAGTTCAATCATTTCCCAGGGATCCCTTCCGAGGCGAGAGACCTCCGACATCAGGAGGCAATCGACTTTTCTGCTGCCGTCGGTGCAGAAGTCGATGCACTCCTGCAGAACCCGTCTCTCGGTGTTGGGTGTTGCTCCCGACTGGTAGTCTCGGTATGGTTCTCCGACGAGGGCGATGCCGTTCCTCTCGGCATAAGCCCTCAGTTCCTCCACCTGCCTGTCCGTCTCCTGACGGCCATTGGTGCTGCTGACTCTTGCATAGATCACTGCGTTCATGCTGCTTTCTCCTTTCTTGTGACATCAGAAAATCCTTTGAATTTTATGATGACGTTTTTGGGGTTTTGATTATGTTCGATTGAAGATTTTTTGATAACACTTAATTTTTGATTACAAAGCCAATCGGCTTTCCTTTTTTTTAGCGCGTTCCAGACGTGCCGAGAAGTCCTGTCGTGCTTGCACCCCACAGCCCTTTTTAGGGCGAGGAAAGACAGCCTATCGCCATTCACTTTTTATGTTAATAAAAGTTAATGGGAAATAGGCTACCCATTTTTTTCAGAGGTGAAAAAAACGGAGGAGTTTTCAGCATCAATTTAGAGCATTGAACAATCAGTTCAAAGAAGGGGAGGAGACGTTAAAATCGCAATGCCATTCATCATTTTCTTTCCCTTAACTGAACTTGTTCTTTGCTGCCAAAATGATAACGGTTTTTCGAAAAACCATAGCCTAATATGGGTTAACGTTTTTTAACCAAAAATTTTAACCCGAAATGAGGGGCGTTTTTTCAAAACGGTAAGCCTAATTACCGTTAACTCTCGTTAACAGATTAGGCCACCCCTCAAAAGGGTTCCTGACGGGGAGCAAGCTCGATGGAAAAGGAGGTCTTCTTCCTCTTCCGAAATACCTCATTCGAGGCTCTTCGTGACGGCCACGGACAACCCTGTTCTGGCTTGGGAGTTCAGATGCAGGGGCATGTCCTGGCTGATGGCTCTTGCCTCATTGATGATCCCGTCTATGGCTTCGTGCAGTTCCTCCCGATTGTCGTTCTTTGCGTAAGTTGCTGCCAGTTTCATTTGCACCTTCATTTTCTTGATAACAGTTGTAAGCTGCTCGAAGTACCCCCTATATCCATCGTTGGTCTGCGAAGGGAAATCGACAATCCATCCGAGCAGGTTCGCCATCTTGATTGTCCAGGTGCGACCAGAAAGGGCTTCAAGCCTCTTCCTCTGCTCGGTGTCCTGCGTGTTCGTGTAGGAAGGTCTGTCATCGAGGCGGCTTCTGATCGTGAGCCTGGCTTCCTCGTATGTGCCATTAAGAAGGTTCTGAATGGCAATCGCGTGCGGAGTGGGAACCTCGCCCTTGCTGTTAGGCTTGGCGGTGGCTGCTTCAGCTTTGGCGCGTTGCAGTTCCTCCTGCCAGGCAGCATTTAGAACTGGGATGTACTTCCTCAGATCCGAGCGCACACGGATGATCCAGTGGAGACGCTGCATCCTCCATGCGGCAAGCGCGCCCTTTTCAACCTTTCCCGTCTTCGGGTCGGCAGCAGGTTTGCCTGGCACTTGCTTTGCGGCCATGCTGATCAGTTGCTCAAGCGGAGCGGCAGAATTGCAGCCGAGGCGATTGAGTTCGTCTGAGAGATAGACGGGCTGCGTCCCTCTTTCCAGATGCTCGACCTCTCTCTGGAGCACGGCTTGCCATGCGCGTCGGCAATCGTTGGCCTCTTTCAGATACAGTCCAGTCTGCTCGTCGTAGAAGGACAGCTTCTTGACGGCTTGCAGACACTTCCATACGCAATCGTATGACATGGCATCGTACTTGGTGAGGACTCCCTTGCCCTCCAATGCCATCGCATTATAGACCTTGCTGATGGTGATGCCGAGTCTGCTGCATGTGTCCTTGGTCAGCAGCAGCGCGAGGTCGGACATGAGTATGCCCACATGATAATCCTTGGTTTCCATATTGTTTCAGATTTGTGCCGCAAATTTACGGGTTTCCCCGGACATTTGCAAATATTTTTAGTTAATTAGTCCAAAATGG
>JAEEGF010293348.1_pt1 | contig 12045 bp, 10 predicted proteins | sample 9134171 | NCBI WGS metagenome assembly JAEEGF01 (sample SAMN16246542, study PRJNA631951) | gut metagenome | biome: gut microbiome; feature: rumen; material: AP-attached | host: Bos | place: Iran: Karaj | collected 2018-10 | reverse complement strand
CCCTACCCCCTGTGCCAGCCCTACTGCGTGGCCGGCAAGGACTACTACGCCATGCTGCTGTGCTGCCGCAACTCCTCCAACACCGCCCAGAACATCCTGCGGACCGGGAAGTGCGCCATCAACTTCGTGGACGACAAGCCCTCCACCTTCAAGGAGTGCGTCAAGCTGTCCTGGCCCGGCGACAAGCCGGAGGACAAGATGCCCAAGTGCCAGTTCCGCCTGGAGAACAGCCAGATCCAGGAGGAGACCGGCGAGCAGCGTCCCCAGGTGCTGACCGACGCCATCCAGGTCATCGAGTGCACCTGGATGCGTGAGCTGGACGGCGCCCAGGACGATCAGCCCGGCGTGCTGGACGGCTATCAGCCCCCTTACCACGATTTCAACGGCATCACCTCCCAGTTCGGTGCCCACTTCATCCTGCGGGTGGACCGGATCCTCATGAAGAAGCAGTACAGCGACGCCATCATCAACGGCGTCCAGGCCCGCGACTTCCCGCCCCTGCCGGTGGACTACGGCTACCGGGACAGCAAGAACTTCTGGTTCCACCGGAAGAAGAGGATGCGCGCCGAGCTGCTGCCCATGCGCAAGGCGTCCCTGGAGTCCGTGCGCTACGCCGCCGACCGGGTGGACGACAAGATCAAGTTCACCGACGACGCTCTGGAGACCATCCTCAACGTGCCCCGTGTCTTCCTGCCGGTGGTGCTGAAGGGCTGCGTGTCCTGGGCCAGGGAGAACGGCGTGGAGCTGATCACCGCCGAGCACATGAAGATCATCAATGATAAGCGAGCCAAGGAAAAATCCAAAAAATAAAGAAAAGGAGAGGGAAAACATGAAAGTAGTACTGGCAGGCGCGTTCGGCAATCTGGGCGCCTATATCCTGAAGACCCTTTGCGACGCGGGCCACGAGGTGGTGGCCGCCGACCTGAAGGAGCGGCCCGTGGAGGGCACCGAGGGCAAGTACACCTTCCGCAGCATCGACGCCACCAATCCCGAGACCCTGAAGGGCCTGTGTGACGGCGCCGAGGTGGTCATCACCACCATGGGCCTCACCGGAGCCTCCACCCGCTTCACCGCCTACGACATCGACCAGCGGGGCAACCTGAACCTCTACGAGGAGGCCAAGCGGGCCGGCGTGAAGAAGTTCAACTACATCTCCGTCATCTCCTGCGACGAGCCCGGCGCCGAGGAGGTCCCCATGCTCCACGCCAAGTACCTGGTGGAGCAGGAGCTGAAGAAGCAGCCCATGGACTGGGTCATCTACCGGCCCACCGGATACTTCTACGACATCTGCAAGGTATTCAAGCCCTACGTGGACAAGGGCGAGATGCAGCTGCTGAAGGGCTACGGCGGCGTCAAGGCCAACGTGGTGGACTGCCCCGACTTCGCCAGGTTCATCGTGGAGCACATGAACGACACCAACGTCACCTATAACGTGGGCGGCAAGGAGACCTACACCTACGAGGAAATGGCCAAGATGTGCTTCGACGCGGCCGGCAAGCCCCTGAAGATCAAGTGGGCCCCCATCTGGCTGTTCGGCATCCTGGCCAACCTGCCCAAGGTGAAGAAGGCCGGCAAGCACGACATCATCCTCTTCTCCCGCTGGACCCTGAGCCACGACCTGGTGGGCGACACCAAGGTGGGCGAAAAGAGCTTCGCCGCCTACATCAAGGACTATTTCGGCAAGGGGGCGAACTGACATGGGCTGGAGCCTCCTGCTGATCCTCTACGTGGTCTCCCTGGCGCTGTGCGCCGTGGGGTTCTACAAGTTCGTCTACTTCCTGTCCGTGGGCTACGGCCTGGCCGTGGCAGGCTGCGGCGTGGCCTCCTTCATCATGTACCTGGCCAACCCCACCGCCGCGCCGCTGTGGCTGGCGGCCCTGCAGATGATCCTCTTCCTGGCCTACGGCGTCAGGCTCTCCGGCTTCCTGCTGATCCGTGAGCTGAAAAACGTGAACTTCCGCAAGACCGGCGTGGCCAAGGACTCCCTGGCCAAGAACAGCGAGAAGAAGATGCCCGTATTCGTGCTGGCCTTCATCTGGATCTTCGTGGCGGCCCTGTACGTGATGCAGGTGAGTCCCGCCTTCTTCCGCTGGCACAACGGCTCCACGGACGTGGTCCTGCCCCTCATCGGCATCCTCATCTCCGTGGCCGGGCTGGTGCTGGAGTCCGCCGCCGACAAGCAGAAATCCGCCCAGAAGAAGATCAATCCCAGGATGGTGGCCACCCAGGGCCTGTACAAGCTGGTCCGCTGCCCCAACTACCTGGGCGAGATCACCTTCTGGACCGGCGTGTTCATCGCCGGATTGACCACCTACCGGGGCCTGGGCCAGTGGATCTTCGCCATCGTGGCCTACGTTGCCATCGTCTACATCATGTTCAACGGCGCCCAGCGGATGGAGAAGCGGCAGATGAAGCAGTACGGTCAACTGCCGGAGTACAACGAGTACGCCGACAAGACGCCCATCATCCTGCCCTTCGTGCCTCTGTACCATCTCAACAAAAAGGAGGGCTGATCCCCGGTGAAAGAGTTCTCCGTCGCCATGGCGCTGGTGGACTTTATCCCCGTCCTTCTGTTCACCATCGCGGGCATCATCCTGATGCGCGATCTGTATAACAAGATGAGCAAGGGCGCCTTCGCCCTCTTCGCGGCCGGCGTCATCGACGTCACCTGCGCCGGCGCCCTGAAGGCCCTGTACAAGCTCCTCTACGCCGTCGGCGCCTGCGATTTTCAGGCTCTCAACAGCATGTTTTTCCCCGTTCAGTCCATCGGCTTCCTGCTGGCGGGCCTGGGCGTCCTGGCCATGCTCCTCCACAGGCAGGGGAAAAACGCTCTCTACGCCGCGGCGCCTCCGGTGTTCACCGGCACCTTCGTCTTCGTGACGCTGATGGTCCTGGGCCTGGGCATGCTGGACGCGGTCCTCTGCGTCCTGGCCCGCCGCCTGAAAAAGGGCGCCGCCCTGATCCTGTTCATCATCTCCTTCGTCTGCTGCCTGGGCATGGGGTATCTCTCCTCCCGGGACTTTGCCCGGGCCTCCATGAACTGGATCGCCGAGGGCGTGAACATTCTGGGTCAGGGCACCTTCCTGGCCGGCGCCGCGGCGCTCCATCGCGGCGGCCTGGCCGGGCTGCATTTGAAATCGGGAGGAAATGAACAATGACCGGTCAACTTCTGAACATCCTGGGCGCGCGGCATCCCCTCCGCAAAGGGGACGCCGGCGAGTTCGCCGCCCTGAAGGCCAACGGCATGAATTTCACCGTGGAGGCCTATGAGGCGGAGGGCCTGGGCCACGTCTCCGTGATGCGGGCCAAGGGCTTCTTCGGCCTCATGCAGATGGATACCCTCATCGTCAACCCCACGGAGCGGGATCTGCCTCTCTATTCCTATGACCGCATCCTGGCCATGGGCAACGACACGCTGATCGCCGAGCTGTACGATACCACGGTGGGCGGCTTCTCCTCGCCGGAGATGGAAGCCCTGCTGTCCCGCAGCGCCGCTCTCCCCGAGCGGGACCCCGGCACCCACTGGTACGACCACATCCGGCTGCCCCAGAGCATCTCCAAGAAGGGAAAGAAGGCCCACCGTCAGGCGTTCGACCGGCTGGCCCTGGACCATTTCACCGCCTGGCTCAACGCCGACTGCCCGCCGCTGACGGATCCCGCCGCCAAGCGGGCCAAGGCCGCCGCCTACGTGGACGGCCTGCTGACCCACGGCGGCCCCTCCACCGACGTGTTCAAGAAGGCCCTGGGCCAGGAGAAAACGGAGCGCCTGTTCCGCGCGGTGCTCTTCGGCACGGAGTGATCCCCGCCGGAGCCCGCGCCGTTTGACCGAGAAGGCTCTGTCATGAGAGCGTTTTCGGCCCTCGGCCCCGCCGCGGGAAACGCGGATCTGATCTTCTTCATCAGCATGTTCGGCGAGCTGCTGGTGGTGCTGTTCCTGTACCTCTACGCCCGCCGGGCCGACCCTCGCCGCAGATAAACCGCCTTTTTGGCGCAAAGAACGCGGACGCCGCTGCGGCAGCGTCCGCGTGATTCTTTATCCCCGCAAAAACGGCGCGGGCCCTCTCCCCGTTCCGGCAAAAAGATCCCTGCTTCCTCCGAAGCCGGGATCTCTTTCTTTCTGTTTTTCCGGCGGACATTCCCTCACAGCGCCTGCCGGACGGTATCCAGGGCGCCGGCGCAGCCGTCCATCAGGCTCTGTCCCGCCACCACGCAGACGGCGTCGTCCGCCGTGATCAGCTCCAGCGCGCCGCACAGCTCCAGCAGGTCGGCGGGCGTGGTGCGGACCAGCTGATCGTAGAGCCGGCAGACCTCCTCATAGGTGATCCCCTTGAAATACCGGTTCTCCGCCACCGACATCTTGTCCGCCTCCGGCAGCAGCGGGTCCAGCGTACACACGGCGCTGAGGACGTAGCCCGTCAGGTCGGGGTCGTCGGCGCAGAAGTCCCGGATAAAGTCGGCGGCCCGGTCCATCACTTCCAGGGACCGGCCCGGCTGGGGATCCCGGTAGGTGTAGTAAAACACGTTCCCGTCGTCCCGGCCGGAAAAGCCGCAGCCGTAGGCGCCGCCCCGGACCCGGATCTCGCTCCAGAGGTACATATAGTTCAGCACGCCCGCCAGCACCGGGATGCTGCCGGAAAAGTCTTTTCCGTGGCGCTGCAGGTTGGTGCCCTTGACGGCAAAGCCCACCTGGGCGGGGACCACCAGCCCCTCCCGGCCGGTATCCAGCGGCATATAGGCCGCCTCCTCTGGCGGCCGCTCCCCCGTCAGGGGGAAGGCCCCGATCATCTCCGCCGCCAGCTCCTCCGGGGCGTTGGCCGAGCAGGACACCGTCAGCCGGTCCCGGGTCATAAGCCGGCGGGCCATCCTCTCCGCCGCCGCCAGCAGGTCGTCCAGCGCGGCGTCGTCCGCCGCCGCCAGCTCCTTGATCCGGCGGGCCAGCTCCACGCCGCCGGTATACTCCCGGGCGGCGCCGGCGGCGGTCAGGCTGCCGCTGACCCGCCCCGCGGCATAGCGGTGTCCGTTGGCCGACAGGGCCATCTGGGCCCCCATGGCGGACTGCTTCAGCAGGTCCCGCAGCACCTTCCGGTCGGTGAACACCGTCTCCGTCAGGATCTCCCGCAGCAGCTCCGCCGAGGCCTCCGCCTCCTCTGCCAGACTGGTGAAGTACGCGCTCAGCAGCACCCGGCAGCAGCCCGGGTCGCTGCCGTTGTATACGGCGGGACAGATGGACAGGCTGCCCATGTGCTCCTTGGCGCACATCTGCAGCTCCTCTCCGCTGCGGCGTTTCGTGCCCGCCACGCCCAGCAGCATGGCCAGCGCCGCCAGGGTGGGCAGCTCCTCCAGCGACAGATCCGCGGCGTTGAAAAACACCTTCACCGTCACCAGCTCAGTATCCAGGGCGTGGCGCAGCACGGGGACCCCGTCCCGCTCCGTCATCGTCATCGGCAAGGCCTCCGGCCGCTCCCTCAGATCGGAGAGCCGCAGCACGGGGATGGTGGCCAGCGCCTCGTCGCTGTCCGGCGTCTGCTGCCAGAGGGCCAGCGCCTCCGCCCGCCGGCGAAGCTCCGCCCTGCGCTCCTCCGTCCACCCGGCGCTCTCGGCGGCCAGGCGGGCCGCCTCCCGGTCCGCTCTCTCCTCCCCCAGGGTGTGGGAGGGCGTCAGCACCACGGTGACGCTGCGGCTCTCGTCCAGGAACAGCTCCCGGATGAGATCGGCGAAGGCGTCGGTCTCCAGACTGTCGGCCACCGCCTGCAGCGGCTCCTCCACCAGCACCCCGTCGGCGGGATCGCCGCCGTAGAGCCAGCTGTCCAGCAGATCCAGGGTCTCCCCCAGGCTCCGGGGCAGGCTGCCGCCGTCCCGGTCCCGCAGCTCAAAGGCAAAGTGGTTGTAGCAGGCCCGCAGGCGGCGGCGGTCCAGGCCCTCCGCCGCGATCCGCTCCAGGGTTTCCCGGACGGTCCGCCGGACGTCCGGCAGCCTGTCGGCGTCGGTGTTCCACACCTCCCAGGAGATCCACTCCTGCTGGGTCCCGTCGTGGATGGCTACGGAGGCGTCCTCTCCCAGCCCGGCGTCCAGGATGGCCCGCTTCAGCGGCGCGTCGTTGTCGCCGGTGAGATAGTCGGCCAGGATGGAGGCGGCGAAGTTCCGCTCCCGGTCGTCGAAGCGGCCCAGCAGGGTGCCGCAGGAGACGATGGCCTTGCCCGTCAGCGGCTCCTCCGGCCCGATCTCATAGGGGACGGTCTTCGTGACGGCGGCCACGGGGTCCTGCATGGGGATATCGAAGCGGATCTCCCGGCGCTCAAAGCCGGAGAGGTATCCGTCCAGCTTCTCCAGGGCCGCCGCCGGATCCACGCTGCCCACCAGGGAGATCCGGGCGTTGGAGGGGTGATAATACTTCCGGTGGCTGTCCAGAAACTGCTCGTAGGTCAGGTCCACGATCTGCTCCGGATCGCCGCCGGAGACGTGGCGGTAGCAGTTGTCCGGAAACAGCAGCTTGTCCATCTCGTTCTCCAGCACGGTGGCCGGGGAGGAATAGGCGCCCTTCATCTCGTTGAGCACCACGCCCTGGTAGCACAGCTCCTCCCCCTCGCCCTCGTAGCGCCAGCCCTCCTGCCGGAAGATCTCCGGCCTGTGGTAGATGGCGGGGTGGAACACCGCGTCCAGATAGACGTCCATCAGATTCAGAAAATCCCGGTCGTTGCGGCTGGAGACCGGGTACACCGTCTTGTCCGGGTAGGTCATGGCGTTGAGGAAGGTCTGGAGGGAGGTCTTCAGCAGCTCCACGAAGGGCTCCTTCACCGGGTACTTGTCCGACCCGCACAGCACCGAGTGCTCCAGGATGTGGAACACGCCGGTGGAGTCCTCCGGCAGCGTCTTGAAGGCGATGGAGAACGCCTTGTTCTCGTCGTCCCGCTCCAGCCAGCAAAGCTCCGCCCCGGTCTTCCTATGCTCCAGCTCCCATAGCCTCGCCTGCAGCTCCGGCAGCTCCCGGACCCGCTTCACCTCAAACCCGCGGCAGATGGTTCCCGCCCGCATATCCAGCATATCGGCTCCTCCCGTTCTTATAGCTCCGCACCCCCGCAGCGGCCGCCGTGGGGGTGCGATCTGTCCTTCGTTACTGCTGCTTTTCCCTCTCCGCCAGATAGGCCACGATGCTGTGGGCGGCCACGTTGCCCTCGCCCACGGCCTTGGCCAGCTGATAGGGCCGGCCGGTGCAGTCCCCGGCGGCGAAACAGCCGGGCTTGTTGGTGGCCATGTGCCGGTCCACCACGATGTCCGCCCCGTCGATGGCCAGGCCCCGCAGCAGGGTGCCCGGCGCCACGGCGTTGCGGAGCACGAACACGCCGGATACCGCCATCTCCGCGCCGTCGGTCAGGGTCACGCCCTCCACCCGCATGGAGCCGGTGATCTCCTTCAGCCTGCCGGGGTTGACGATCACGTTCTCCCGCTCCACGCCGCAGTCGGCGTAGGGAGTGAACAGATAGACCTTGTTGGCCAGCTCCGCCAGATAGACGGCCTCGTGTTCAAATTCCTTGCTGCCGCAGAACACAGCGATGGTCTTGCCCTTGTAGAGAAAGCCGTCGCAGGTGGCGCAGTAGCCGAAGCGAACCAGATTGAGTGGATCGGCCACACATGAAAGCTGAGCGTTTTGCACAATCCGCTTCCACAGCGAGCCAATACATTTTGGAGGTCATCGCCAAATTTCCTTTCCCAAACTGACACGCGATCACGCCAAATGGACGCTTCTGGGGTCAGAACAGGCCAAATCCGTTGCGTGAAAGCCCAAAACCCGCTATAGTTGCACCATGGACGCATCTAATAAGCGATGTAAACAAAGTGAAAGTGAGGAAAACACAATGAAAAAGATCCTTTGCGCTGTGATGACCCTGGTGATGCTGGCTGCCATGCTGACCGCCTGCGGCTCCACCTCCGGCAACGAGAAGCCCGGCAATGAGCCTGCGGATCCCGAGACCGTCAGCTACGAGCCCGTCAAGATCACCGAAAAATATACCTTCGAGGATCCCACCGACATCGAGTTTGACAAGCGCTATGTGATCGCCTGCGATGAGAACAGCTCCATGGTGGCCGCCGCTGCCAGCTACGGTATGTCCGCGGCCTATACCATTCTTTACGCCAAGGAAGATGCCCCCGTTGCCCAGTATGATTTCATGGTTGTGGACACCGAGGAGCACGCCCAGGGTGTGATCGATCTGTACGCCTCTCAGGGCACCGCGCTGAAGGCGCTGGATGACGATGCCACGGTTGTGTACGCTTCCAGCGATGGCGATACGGTGGAGGGCAGCATCGTGGCAATGCAGAGCGCCGGCATGATCAGCGAAACAACTGTCAGCGCTTACGTGGAGTTCTATTCCCAGACTATTGGCGGCAAGGTCCAGTAAACATTGCCTGATTCGGAAAGAGAGCAAGGAGAAAGGCCATGAAGAAGAAAGCCTCCGCGGGCGGCGGAAACTGGAGCGGCTTCTTCCGGATGCTGGGGCAGATCGACCTGCCCTGGGGGATGATCGCCGTGGCGTTCATCGTGGAGCTGGGATATAACCATATCCTGCTGTCTCTGCCAACTACCACAGCAGCCCTGATGTCCGGCAGCCTGGAGGACAAGGCGTTGCGGGACGCCCTGCTCTACTACATCTCCTATGGCGTCGTTGTTACGCTGGATTTGTTTGTTTTGGGCTTTGTGTGCCGCCTGGCGGTTCGCAATGCCCGCACCAAGATTTGGGGCGGCATGACCCGGGTCCGGATGGACTACTACGACAGCCATACTCCCACGGCACTGTCCTCTGCGGTCACCAACGATCTGGAGGAGTCCGTGAGTCTGCTGGTCAGCCGGATGATCGGCATCCTTCCCAGTCTTTACTACCTGATTGCGGCAATCCTGACCATTGGCAAATACGACTTTTTGCTGGTGCTGTCCATCCTGATCCCGCTGCCCCTGCGGTATTTGGAGATGGTGTTCGTCGGCCGTTGGAACTACCGCGCCCAGGCCGGCATTTTCCAGCGCATTGGCGTGCTGACCGGTTATCTGGCCGAGCGTGTCAAGAATCTGCCCCTCATCAAGTACTACTGCACCGAGGAGCAGGAGCTGCAAAACGGCCGGAAGGCTTCGGAGGACCTCTTCAAGGCAAATATGCAGGCTGTCAAGGTGGAGGGGGCCGCCATGGGCATCAACCAGGCGATTACTGTGATCCAGCAGATCGTCATTGTCCTTTTCGGGTTGTTGCTGCTGAAAAAGGGACGGATTGACCTCCCCCAATGGATCGCCTTCTTTATGTTTTCCGCCACCATCTCCAACCGGTTTATTGAATTGGTGCAAAACTGGCAGAGCCTGAAATCCATCCAGGGGCAGGTAGCCCGGGTGGTGGAGGTGGTTGAGGCCCCCAAGGAGCAGACCGAGCAGGAGGCCAAAGCCGCCAGCCAGGCAATGACCGTTTCCGGCCAGTCACCCGCTGTGAAGTTTGACAACGTCTCCTTTGCCTATGGCGACAAGCCGGCTCTGAACCATGTGTCCTTCACCGTGCCCGCCGGTACCGCCACGGCCATTGTGGGCCTGTGCGGCAGCGGTAAGACCACGCTGCTGAACCTGCTGGAGCGGTTCTATGAAGCCGGCGACGGCAACATCGCTCTGAACGGCGAGAGCATCCTCGCCATGTCCCTGGAGGAGCTGCGGGGCAGATTCTCCTACGTGCAGCAGGATGCCGGCGTGTTCAGCGGCCGGGTCCGGGATGTTCTGACCTACGGCATTCACCGCCAGCTGACCGACGAAGAGCTGATCCAAGCGGCGAAGGACGCTGGGGCATGGGACTTTATCCAGACCCTGCCCGGTGCGCTGGACGCCGAGATCGCGGCGGACGGACAGTCCCTCTCCGGTGGTCAGCGGCAACGGCTGGTGCTGGCTCGGGAGTTTTTACGCAATGCCGACGTGCTGCTGCTGGATGAGCCCACCTCCGCGCTGGACGCCACCACCGCCCAGGCTGTGGAGGAGACGGTGTTCCGCCTGTTCCGGGGCAAGACCATTCTAATGGTCACCCACGACATGTCCCTTGTCAGCAACATGGATCAGATTGTTGTCCTGCAGGAGGGTGATCTGGTGGGGCAGGGTAGCTATGAAACCCTGTTGGAGAGCTGCCCGCTGTTCCGGGAGATGGTCACAGCCCAGCGCAGAGAGGAGGCAGTGTGCCGATGACGGATCTGAAGAAACGGTTCCAACAGTATGTGGGCATTTTCCGCGGCGTTCGCATTCCCTGGATCATGCTGCTTCTTGTGCTGCTGATTTCCATGGTGGAATCCCAGCTGTTTGTGCGGCAGACTACGCTGACTGCCGACATTATCGACGGTAGCCAGCAGGCTATCAACACCGCCAAGCTGGTCCGGTTTGTGTCGGTCACGGCGGCCAAGGCTGGTATCAATATTCTGATTGTTTTATTGGGCGGCTGGGCCTATCAGAAGATCAATCTGGGGGTGCGCAACAAGCTGTGGAACAAGCTGATGCGCCTGCCCACCAAATACTACGACGGCGAGAGCGGCGATGCGCTGGTCAGCCGTGTTACCACCGACGCCTCCCAAAGCTATATCTACTTTCGCGTGGTCATCGCACTGCTTACCGCCGTGTACGCAGCTGTGGTCGCCTACCGGCAGATGGTTAAATTCAGTCCGGTGCTGAGCCGATATATCCTGCTTCTCATTCCGGTGCTGTTGATCATGGCCTGGCTGTTCGGTAAGCTGAATTTTATCGCCGGCCGGAAGGGCCAGACCACTTTTTCCAAGACCCTGGGCTACCTGGTGGAGATGACCCGCAACTTGCGCTTGGTGAAGGCTGCCCGAATGGAATTCCGGGAGCAGCAGCGGGGCAAGGCGTTCTTCCATAAACAGTTCCGGGCCGGCCTTTGGGCTATTTTCAGCAACAGCAGCTCCGTGCTTCTGATTGAGCTCCTCTCCTGTGCGGCCACAGCCATAACCTTTATCCTGGGCCGTGGCCTTGTTGCCGACGGGGAGATCTCCGTAGGCAAGCTGTTGGGCTTCTATACCATTTCCAGTATGATGATCGTGCAGATTATCCAGTTGCTGATGCTTTACGGCGCACTCAAGCAGGGCAACGGCCAGATGGAAAAAATCGCCCAGATTCTGGACGCCCCTGAGGAGAAGCAGGAGGGCATAGAGTTTGACGTGGGCGATCAGGACATCGTGGTGGAGCATATTGACTTCGCCTATGGCGACCGTCCCGTTTTGAAGGACGTGGGCTTCACCATCCCCAAGGGCAAGGTCACCGCCATCATCGGCTCCAACGGTGCGGGCAAATCCACCATGTTCAAGCTGCTGGAGCGGATGTATGACCCGGACGAGGGCCGCATCCGCTTCGGTCAGACCGACGCGAAGGAGTTCGATATCCACTCCTGGCGCGAGTCCTTTGCCATCGTGTCACAGGATAAGCCGCTACTCAGCGGCACCGTCCGGGATAACATCCTTTACGGCACCCGCCGACGGGTCAGCGAGGAGGAGTTGGTCCGTGTGGCCAAGCAGGCCAACGTGTACGATTTCGTCATGGATACTCCCGGCGGATTTGATGCCCAGGTGGGCATGGGGGGCGGCAACTTCTCCGGCGGTCAGCGCCAGTGCATCGCCATAGCCCGGGCCATGATGCGCAACCCCGACTATCTGCTGCTGGATGAGGCCACCAGCAATCTGGACGCCCGCAGCGAGCAAGTGGTCAGCCAGGCGCTGACCAATCTGATGAAAGGTCGTACCACTGTGATGATCGCCCACAACTATTCGGCTACCAAGGCCGCCGACCACATCGTGGTCATGAAGGACGGCCGGGTGGAAGCCGAGGGCAGTCCGGCGGAGCTGCTGGAGACCAACGCGTATTACCGTGCCTTCGTCAGCAAGGCCGGATGACGGAACGGAGTGATTGACGTGAGATCGAAAGTGACCAAACCCTATGATTATAAGCTCATTCCTGTCCCTCGGGAGATGCGTCTCTGGCGCATCACCGATCAGGAATTGGAGGAGCATCTGGAGACCCTGAGCCATAAC
>JAEEGF012447884.1_pt1 | contig 12049 bp, 10 predicted proteins | sample 9134171 | NCBI WGS metagenome assembly JAEEGF01 (sample SAMN16246542, study PRJNA631951) | gut metagenome | biome: gut microbiome; feature: rumen; material: AP-attached | host: Bos | place: Iran: Karaj | collected 2018-10 | reverse complement strand
CGATGCGGGGTAGAGCAGAGGCAGCTCGTCGGGCTCATAACCCGGAGGTCGGAGGTTCGAATCCTCCCCCCGCTACCAAAACCAAAACGAGCAGGACGATAGTCCTGCTTTTTTTATGCAGTCATGCGGCGAAAGCTTGCTTTCAGCTGTATGGCTGCGTAAAAAAAGCGGCAAAGCCGAGCTCGTTTTGGTTTTGTTAAAGCCCTCCCACAAAGGATCACGACAGAAAGGAGTAATCCTCCCCCACCCCCCCCACCCCCCCCCGCCTAAAAGCAAAACGGATGACCTAAGCCATCCGTTTTTCGTTTGTATAGACGATATGCAAATAATCAACGCATCTTGTTCAAACTGCCTCCAAGTAAGCCGTCGATGGCGATGGTGCCGTTGTAGAACAACATGTGAATCTCGCCCTCGCCAGTGCAATTGCCGTCGATTGCCAGTTTCTCGTTTTCAAGCGTGGCTTTCACGTTGTAGGTCATGTCCACAGCGGGCTGGAGGCTGAATCCTCCCAGATCATAGTTAAGGGTGACAGTGGTGTTGGCGGCTTCGAAAGTCACCGTGTTGCCATCAACCGTACCTTTGATTTCCATCTCTTGGCCTTCCGTCTTGCAAGTGCCGACCACTTCGTTTACGGTCTCGCCTGCCCTGAGGTCGACCGTGACGGAAATGGGCCTGTCGTTGACCTCCTGTTGCATCGGCTCCATGCCTGAAACGGTGGCTTCCATGGTGCCCGTGAAGAGGGCTTCACCTTCATAATGGCCTACGAACTTCTCGTTAGGCTTCTCGTTGCAGATGATGTTGAAACTCGTCGTGGCGGTCTGCCCCGCGGCATCGGTAATGGTGCCGGTGATGGTGATCGTCCCTGAGGCTTCGATGGTGAAAGTGTGTGAATACGTGTAGGTTGCCGCTTTTTCGATGTTCTCAAAATGGGTCGTCAACACAGTTCCGTTTTGCGAGACGGTAGCCTCAAGTTTGGTCAGGTTCTCTCCCGTGGCCACAAAGCCTACGTTGATTTCGTCACCTGAATAATACGCTGAGTTTTCTGTGGCATAGCCAGACCCGTTGAATATGCTGATGGTAGGCGCTACAGGGTCTTTCTTGCAGCTTGCGAAGAGCATCAGTCCGATGCAGCAAGCCATGAATAAGGTGGATTTCTTCATGATGATATGCGTTTTGAGTTATTGTTTTACCAGTTTCCCTTTTATTGTACCTGACACTTCGTTGAAGACCTGCTCTTGTCCCATGATGGTGGCCGAGCCATCGCCTGAGAAGGTGCCGATGATGTTCAATGTGTCGCTTTCGGTTTTGGTACCTTCTAACTTGAGGTCCAGATTGAAATTGTAAAGTTGGTCGGGCTTGTCGATGACGAGACGGACGGTCTCAAAGTCGGCTTTGTCGGCAGTGGCAGTGCCATTCGTTTGGTGCGACTCGTTTTCAACGGTCACGGTGGCTGTGATGGCGTTGTCTTCAGCTCCCTTGGCGATGTCCATCCTGATGCTGTCGATGGGGAAAGCCAGGGTTTGAGGCTGGTTGTTCATCGAGGTGACAGAGAGTGTGAACTGTCCGATGTAGTTGCCGACATAGTTGGCGCTGTAGTCAACAGGCGTTGGTGTGGGTTCAACGGGTTTCTTGCAGGCTGCAAACAACACTACAAGACAACTTAATGCGATGATGAGCGTTTTCTTCATGTCTGTGATGTTTTAATATTTGATGTTTTGTCTTACGAATCCGATTCAGCTCGCAAAAATAAGGCCAAATCGGTATAGAAAACGCAATTTCATCAAAAAATTGTATTTTTGGGCTTTAATTTGTGCAGAATGAAAAGGAAATGGATAGGCTTGATGGTGGCATTTGTCCTTGTTTTGGGCTTGGTGCTGCTGTATGTTTTCGGTCCGGCGACGGCTCCCATGCCGCTGTGGATGTCGATACTACCGCCTTTGGTGGCCATCGTGATGGCCTTATTAATTAAGGAGGTGATTTCGTCGCTTTTCGTCGGCATCCTGACAGGCACTTTCATCATGGCCTATTATGGCGGCGCAAGTCCGGCCTCTGCCTTGGGTGGCGGACTGCTGAGAGTGGTGGATACCTACGTCGTGGGCTCTTTGTTTGATGCCGACCATGTGACGATTATCGTCTTCACCCTGATTATCGGCGGCATGGTGCGCATCATCACTGCCAACGGCGGCATGCAGGGCGTGGTCAACTGGCTGTCGCGTCGGGCACGTGGACCACGTTCAGGACAACTGATGACTTTCTGCATGGACCTCTGCATCTTCTTCGATGACTATTCCAACACCCTCGTGGTGGGCAACACCATGCGCCCCATCGCCGACAAGCTCAAAGTCTCTCGCGAGAAGTTGGCTTACATTGTCGACTCCACCTCGGCCCCCGTAGTGGCCGTGGCTTTCGTCACCACATGGATTGGGGCAGAGCTGAGCTATATCCAGGACGGCATCAAGGCCATCGGTTTGGAAGCCTCGGCCTATTCGGTGTTTTTCCATTCCTTGGCTTACAGCTTCTATCCTTTCCTCACCTTGGGTTTCGTGTTGATGATCATTTTCAGTGGGCGCGACTTTGGTCCGATGTTAACTGCCGAACGTAAGGCACGTATGGCTTCGGCGATGGAGACTGAAATATCCGACAACGTGTCCAAACCAGCCCACATCATTGATGCCTTGATTCCGTTGGCAGTGTTGATTTTTGGCACGATTATCGGGCTGATAGTCACAGGCTATGATGCTTCGGTGTGGAATGATGTTGGAACGAGTTTTTTCCCAAAACTCTCGGCGACCATCGGTTCGGCCAATTCCTACTTGGCTTTGCTTTGGGCTTCGGTGCTGTCGCTGCTCACCGCCATCGTGATGACCTTGCTACGGGGCGAAATGGCGTTTGGAAAGATCATGGAGGAGATGGTGGAAGGCTTCAAGGCCATGTTCAATGCGGTGCTTATCTTGACGATGGCATGGGCTATCGCCTTGGTGACCAAAGACATGCATACGGCAGAGTTCGTTTCGCAACTTTTGGTGCAATGGTCGCTATCGCCAGTGGTGGTTCCCGTGCTGACCTTCCTCCTGGCTGCCTTGATTGGTTTCTCGACGGGGACCTCATGGGGCACGATGGCCATCCTCTATCCTTTGATTCTGCCTGCCTCATGGCTGCTCTGCCAAGAGCAAGGTCTTAGCGTTGATGCGACAATGCCCTTGTTCTACAATGTGGTTGCCTCGGTGCTAGCAGGTTCCGTCATGGGCGACCACTGCAGCCCAATTTCTGACACTACGATTATGAGTTCATTGGCCTCGAGTTGCAACCACTTGCAGCATGTCAGGACACAAATGCCCTATGCCTTCATTGTAGGTGGCGTGGCGATGCTGTTAGGCGTGTTGCCTACGGCCATGGGTTTGCCCTCATGGGCGGCGTTCTTGATGGGTTTTGTGGTGCTGGTGCTGGTGGTTCGTTTTGTAGGGAAGAAGGTATAATAATGAACATAAAAACAAAATGTATTCTTTTGTAAAACACTAAAAACATCAAATTATGAAGATACTTTTCTCAATTTTGGCCCTAATGCTGGTTTTCGCTGGCTCGGCCAACGCCCAATGGACCAGTCCAGGAAACGGCACTATCTATGATATAGACGCCCTTGTTACCGAAAGCGATGGTGGCGTTGTTTGTCTCGGCGAACAACCCTACAGTCAGGAACGACCAGTTTATCGATTCATGGCCGACATCACCATTTCTCCGAACGACCATCTCCTCATCCCAGAGCATAATTTCATTGAGTTTGACGATGTTACGCTAACCATCCAAGGCTCCCTGACCGTTGAAAACTTGCATTCCGACCCAGGCAACTTTTTCGACAAAAGTCCCGAAAATGAAAATGCACATCCCCGAATCCGTATTGAGGACGCCACGGGTGCAAGCATGTTTGAGCGTTGTGTCTTCCTTACCTTCAGCGGCATTCAAATCATCAATAGTGAGGTGACTTTCAACAACTGCCACATCAATCATTTCGACACGTTTCATCAGTCCTCGGCCATCAACATCATGAACTGTGACCCCGTTTTCACGAATTGCTCTTTCTACAGCAACGAAGGCGCGGCCATCAGCTCGCCAGCCAACGCGAACGGCTCACCGCAAATCCTCAATTGTTATTTCCTTTACAATGTGGTAGACAATACCAACCAGCCCCAAATCAACCTCGGTCCGGGCGCTGCCGACACCATCCGTATCGTGAATTGCACCATCAAAGGTGGCAGCTACGACATGTCGGGAGGCATCAGCGTCGCCGACCTGATGGGTACTGGTGACACCAAAATCCTGTTGAAAGACAACATCATCAAGAACAACCGATACGGCTACAACCAGCAAGGCTACAGGCTCGGTTCGCTCATAATCGGCAACCAATTTTTGGACAACAACCTTGAGGCCAACCCTAATAATGGCGGTAGCGGTGTCAGCATTTATGGTATGGACGCAAACAACAAGGCCAAACTTCGCAACAACCTGATTTCTGGAAATCTATGGGGTATCACCACCATCTATTACCACGACGTTGATATGGGTACCGAAGACGATTGGGGCCATAACGTCCTTTTCGGCAACGGTAATGGCGGTGCCGAATATGCCATCTACAACAATGGTTATTCTGACGTCTATGCCATTGGCAACTATTGGGGCTACAACGAGGAAGAGCAAATCGAAAGCGTCATCTGGCATAGCGTCGGGGAGGTCATTTGGAGACCCTATTACGAGTTGCATCCTGAAGTGCTTGACCTGGTGGCCTCACAGGAAATGAACCCTAGCCTTCCCTTCTCAACAGACTACCATGGTGTTATCGACGCTGAAAGCCAAACCATTACACTCAGCATACCCGAAGAGGAACTTATCTTTTATGGCAATCCGATGACTCATGTGACGCTATCCCTTATCCTGCCTTTGGGCATTTCTTGCAGCATCGACACTCCCTATGACTTTATGATAAGCATCGAGCAACCCTACAATTTTACCTTAAGCGCGCCCCATGGAGAAACCCAAGAATGGACCATTTTGCCTGAAACATATACTTACCTTGAAGAGCCCAACTTGAATCCTATTGCGGTTTGCCACCTCACTGCGGAGCAAAAAATCCTCATCAGCGGGTTGCAAGAGCCGAGCCAAGTTAGGGTTTGCAACCTTTCAGGACAAACCTTGTATTGCAGAAGCGTTGAAAACCAATCGATGACACTATCTACAAGCGGTTTTCCCAAAGGAATCTATATCGTTACCATCGTTAGCTTTTACGGTTCAGAGAGCCGCAAAATCATTGTGGATTAGGCTTAACGCCCATTGGTTACTACACCCGCTGTCCCTCGTACTGCTGCACCTCATCATATTTATAGACCAACTCGATACCCACTTGCTTGAACATTTCCTCGGTCTCGGCACCGTCGTGGTAGCGGCGTTCGCACACCACGCGCACGATGCCGCAGTTGATGATGAGCATGGCGCAGGTGCGGCAAGGCGTCATGCGGCAGTATAAGGTGCTGCCATCTAAGGCGATGCCGCGACGCGCGGCCTGACAGATGGCATTCTGCTCAGCATGGACGGTGCGCACGCAGTGCTGGGTGACGCTGCCATCTTCATGGATGGTCTTACGGAAGAGGTGTCCCACATCGTCGCAGTGCGGCAGGCCGCGCGGTGAGCCTACGTAGCCCGTCACCAAGATCTGCTTGTCCTTCACGATGACGCAGCCGCTGCGTCCACGGTTGCAGGTGGCGCGCTCGCTGACGGTGTCGGCCAGGTTGAGGAAATAGTCGTCCCACGAGGGGCGGACATGGAGCTGGGTCAGCACCTTTTCCACCTGCTGGTGTAGCTGGGGGATGGAGCCGTCGTTCATGAACACGAAGTCGGCCTCCTTGATGCAGGCACCAAGGTTCTGCTTGTTGGGGTCGGTGGCCGTCATCTCGCGCTCTTCGTTAGCCACGAAGGTGTCGAAGTCGATGTGATCGGTTTCCGAGCCGCGCAAGTAGATGCGGTCATAGCGGATTTTGCGGTCGGCGTCGACGGCGAAGAGGTAGAACTCGCCTTTTTCGCGCAGTGAGTGGATCTCACCTGGCGTACGCACACTCTCAATGACGGCGTTCTTGCCTTCGGTCTTGGCGCGCTCGAAGAGCTGGTCGGTGATGTAACTCGGGCAATGCGCGGCGCGCAGGTCGTTGCCCACGAGTGTCAGCGTGTCGCGGTTCACCTCGAGGCCGCGGCGTTGGCATTCTTCCGTGATGTAGGCCCGCACCGAGTAGTGCACGAAGCCCTTCTCCTTGACGAGATAGTCGACGATGGTGCCTTTTCCCGCACCTAGGGTGCCTGTTATTCCTATGATTATCATGGTCTTGTTGTTTTAAGCGCAGGGACTCACGTCGTCTGCTTAATATCTGTCGTCCCTACGGGACTGGCTTTAACTCTAAACTCTAAACTCTAAACTCTCAACTAATTCTTCACTTGTTGCTTAATTTCAACTACCCATTTTGTGACGTCAGCAGGCTGAAACTGCTCCATCATCTTCAAGAGTTCTTTTGCATCATCGCTGACGATGAGGTTGTCGGCGTGTTCTTTACGCATAAAGCCTTCGTGGGCGATGTGTTGGATGAACTCGACGATGCCGTCATAGTAGCCGTTCACGTTATAGAGAGCAACTGGCTTGTCGAAGACACGTAGTTGGCTGAGTACATAGGCCTCAAAGAACTCATCCATGGTGCCAATGCCGCCTGGAAGGGCGATGAAGCCGTCGGCCATATCCTCGAGGATTTTCTTGCGCTCGGCCATGGTCTCCACCACAATCAGTTCGTCGATATCGGGGTGTCCCACCCGCATGTCGAGCAGGTGTTGGGTGATGGTGCCTGTCACTTTGCAGTGTCGTTCCATCATCACGTCGGCGATGACTTTCATCAAGCCTACGCTGCCTCCGCCGAAGAGCAGTTCGCAGCCGTTGTCAGCCAAAACGTGACCTAACTCAGCGGCTTTCTCCTTGTAAATCGGGTCGAAGCCCATGCTGCTGCCACAAAAAATGCAGATTTTCTTCATCCAGTAAATTTTTGCAAAGGTAGTATTTTTTATTTTTGCCGCGCAAATTAATTGCTGTTGGCCTATGGCTTCTGGCTTCTGGCCACTTGTTGGTAATCAATGAGCTTCCCTTATCTTGGTGGAAGTTGCCAATAGCCAGCAGCCAAATATTGAATCTTTGAATCTTAAATTTTGAATCTCTGAATCTATGACCAAAAACATCGGAATATTAGGCGCCATGGCGCAAGAAATAGACGAGGTAAAGGCCTTGCTGACTGAAAAGACCATCGTGAAAATTGCAAACCGTGAGTTTGTAGTCGGCAAAATCGGCAACGTGCGCTGTGTGGTGGCTTTCTCCAAATGGGGTAAGGTAGCTGCTACCATCACTGCCACTTTATTAATACAAGAGTTTGCTGTGACAGACTTGATTTTCATCGGCACGGCAGGTGCTGTTGCCGATGGTTTGAAGGTGGGTGACATTGTCATCTCCAAACGTCTGGTGCAGCACGACTTGGATGCGCGTCCCATCATCTCGCGCTTTGAGTTGCCCTTGCTGAATCGTATCTATGTTGACAGTGACCCTGACTTGACCGAACTGGCTGGCAAGGCCGTCAGCAATTTGTTGGAAAAAGGTGTCGAAAACATGGTGGGTGAGCAGGCTGTCAAGGATTTCGATTTGGCTCCGACCTTGTATTTCGGCGACATTGCTAGCGGCGACCAATTCATCAACAGCGATGAAAAGCGAAATGAAATTTTGAGTTTGCTCCCGGGCATCCAGTGCGTCGAGATGGAAGGCGCGGCTGTGGCGCAGGTCTGTCTGGAGTTCAATGTCCCGTTCACGGTTATCCGCACCATCAGTGATAGTGCCAATCATAACGCCCGTGTCGACTTTGGCCAGTTCATTGTTGAGGTGGCCAATGCTTATTCGCGGGCGATTATCGGCGAAATTATGCAGATGATATGAAGCCTTTTAAAGCATAGCAAATACACTGCCCACCAATAGAAGCACCATAAAGCCGATGAGGAAACATCCCAGTTTGGTACTGAGAGCAAATTTGGTGTGGGAGAGGATTTCTTTCAGCGAAGGCCGTTTCTGATCTACCGTTTTTTTCCGTCTTGTTTTCCCGTTGGGTAGAATTTCGTAATACAAGGGCACTCCATACATCATCGCCTTGGCCAGTCCACCTGCCGCAAGGATGGCGAAAAAGCCTGGGATGCAGTACCATGCTGCGCCATAGCTAATGTGGATGTCGGAAAGTGGTAGTCCCCTTATAAGTTGTATCGGAATGGCGATTAGCACAGGTAGAAAAATCACCGCGAAGATAATCAATACCGTTTTGATGATACGCCAAGGCGTAAAAAACTTCAATTTGGTAGGCGCGGGACCTTGGCCGAAGTCGGCGAAAAATTCCGTTCGGGTGTCGTTGTGCATAGTCTTCTCTTTAGGCAAGGTGATTATTTCGTGGATAAGCTCTTGGTGATGACGGTTGTGGGCTACGGTGAAGAAGACGAGACCAAACACCAGGGCAACGAATACGCCGGCAAGAAGTTGTCCATAAAGGAACGCTGATATGATGCCAACTACCAGAGTGGCAAGCATAGGCCTTATCCACCATTTTTCTGTCAGGTTTTTCGTTTTTCCTGTGGCGATGGATACCTTGCCAGTCTGTCCATTCACGGCTGCAGCTATGCCGCCTTTGCATTTCACCAGATACACGGGCATGAGGGCGGGGAAGGACTCGTTCTCGTCATTGTCGAGGAAGACGGTGAGTTCTTTGGTACCCACTTTTTTTGTGAGGCTCTGGTACAGTTCTGCACGGGTTTCTTCCGCAACGCGGGCACTCAGCGCTTCCCCAACCACATTCTGGATCTTGGCGTTTTGGTGGTTCAGGTAGCCGAAGTCGAATTCACGTGCCTCGTTGAAATCAAAAGGCTCGATGCCATCGAGAAACAGGTTGTCCCAATCTTTGGAGGCATTCACTGTAGTATGGCTCAAATAGGCTCGGAACGGATAATAGGCAGCAGAGCCGTCTTGAAGACCGATGGCTATGTTACCGTTATAGCCGCCGCGCACGATATGATAGGGCATATAGCAGCCTGTAAAACGGTTAAGGTTTTTCTTGATCAGTTTGGCCGCTGCATTGTTTTTGTTTTCGCCGAGCCAGGTATTTAGTTTTTTAAGGCTTCTTCCTTGGAAATCTTGAAGGGGATGATCACTTCTGGCAGGTCGTTGCCCGCGAACTCAGCGTCAATCATGGTGTTTTGGCAAAATGGGCATTGCGCTGAGACGTCGTCGCCGGTTGCCATGGTCTGGGCGCCACAACTGGGGCAGGAAAAGGTCTTGACCTTGCCGAGGTCGCGTATGACGGCCTCGTGGCGAAGGCGCTTCCAATGTCGGTATTCTGCTATCTTTTCCGAGGACTCGGCTTCGGTGCCGCAATGTGAACAACAATATTTTTGCTTGGCAATATCATAATACTGGTCGCCTCCGCAATTGTTGCAACGGATGACTAAGGGGTTGTTGACTTGTTCATTCATGGTATCATGTATTGTTTAAATCATTATTCTTTCCAGTTTTTCTTTCCATTGTTCCCAGTGAGGCATCTCCTTGCTTAACAACGCGTAAAACTCTTTGGTGTGGTTGCGATGGATCAAATGGCACATCTCATGGGTGATGACATATTCAATGCAGCATCTTGGAGCGCATATCAGTCTGGGATTTAGATAGATGCCTCCGTCTTTAGTGCAGTAACCCCAGCGTTTTTCCATCTTTCGAATGGAAAGATTGTTGGGTTTTACTCCGTAAATAGCAAACTGGTCAATGATGGGTTGGGCATATTCGGGAAACTTGATTTGTGCCCGTTCCAGATACCAAAGCTTAAGCACTTTTTCGGCTTCGTTTTTGTCTTGACACTCCACTTCAAGGATGTTGCTATGATAACGGACAGCATTCTGAGAGCCTTCTTTGACTCTGAGCATGTATTGGCGACCCAGATAGAGATGGGATTCGCCGCTGATGTATTGTCTTTTTGTGGTTGGGATGCCAAACGAATCAAAGTACCGCTTCTGTCGAAGTATCCAGGCTGCCCTACGGCGTACCTTTTCCCGAATGTCTTCGGGTGTGGCTTCAAGAGGAGCTTTCAGGGTGACGGCACCGTCAGGATGCACGCTGATGCCTAACGTTTTCCTTGGCACGTATGTGATTTCATATTCGATAAGCGTCGTGCCGTATTGGATGCTGTCTTTGTTCATCGGATCCAGATTTTAGCCACGTCCACGCAGCCGTCAATGATGATGTCCATGTCGTCGAAGGCGAAGTTCAATCCGTATTTGCGTTTGATGTTGTCAATCAGCTCGTCTTCAAGGCGGATTTTCATTTTCCCGATGATGTCGCTTTTCGATTGCCAGTCCACCAAGACGGAACCGTCCACAATCACTGTCTGGCGGATAATTTCGTCGAACGCATGGGTGGTAGCCAGCGCCATCTCGCGTACAGGCATGTCGGGGAAGAGTCGTTTGTAGTTCTCCAAGGCGATGCCGAAATAGGCTTTTGCAGCATTGTTGTGCTCCAACTCTGAAGGTAACTCGCTATCGGTATGGTTGAGCACATCTTCCTTGTACTGCATCATCTTTTCTAAATACTCATTGTCGGTCAGGCGGCCTTGCTCGTACAATTCGATGGCTTCTTTGATGAGTTGGGAGAATTTCTTGTAGAACGCTGGGTCGGAGTCCATGTTTTCGCGGATGTATTTTGAAGTGCGTGTGGCGATGGTGTCGGCTTTTGCTGCCGTTCCCACGATGCTGTCCACCTCTTTCTTGAAGTTCTCCTTGTCGAAGATGTTGACGAGGTTGGTGATGACCTTCACGGCATCGCTCTCCACATGGTGGTTGATGAGTTTCTCGATGCGTGCCTCGTATTTCTTGTAATCGATAGTGTCGGAATAGCGAAGCTGGACGGCGGTGCGCAACTTGGCGAACATGTTCAGGTCGTCTTTATAACGTCGTATGGTTTTTTCATCGGTATTCTCGTGGAATTCCATGGTAGATAAGGCCAATTGCAACACCGAAGAATAGGCGGTGAGTCGGTCGTAGAACTCATGTCGGCGGTCTTCCATGCGCAACGACTGAGCATAGGCTTCCAAGTCGCGTTTGTTGGGGATGGTCTTGAACAGTTCCCATAGGTCGGAATGACGTTGTGGCAACTCGGCGATTTTGTCGGAAATAGGGACCAAAGTCTCACGGAATACCTGACGGTCGTCCTCGTCGTATTCGGAGTAGATGCTGAGGGCATCGTCCAATTCCCTCAGAACGCCGTAGTAGTCAATGATGTATCCGAAGTCTTTCCCTTCGCAGGTGCGGTTCACTCGGGCAACGGCTTGCAGCAGAGTGTGGCCTTTGAGGTTGCGGTCGAGGTACATGATGGCCACTTTGGGTTCGTCGAAGCCGGTGAGCAGCTTGTCTACCACAATCATTATCTCGGGTAACTCTTGGTTTTTGAACCGTGAGATGAGGTTCTCTTGGTATTTGGCTGGCGTCCCGTGTTCGTCCATCATCTGTTTCCAAAAGGCCTTTACCTCCTGTGGCGTACCGCCGTAGGCAATTTCTTCTCCCTCACGGTCGTCGGGGGCGGTGATGAGCACTTCCGACGACACTTTCCCAATCTCATCCAAATATTTCTTGTAAAGGATAGCCACGCGCTTAATAGGCGTCACCAGCATGGCCTTGAAGCCTGTGCCTTGCCAGTTTTTCGAGTAATGGTCGGAGATGTCGGAGGCAATGGAATAGATGCGTTGCTCGGTTTGGTTGAGGATGTCGGTGCGCGAGAACTTCTTCTTCAAGTCGGTGGACTGCTCGTAGGTGAGGTCTTCGCATGCTTGGCTGAAGAAGTTGTCGATGGGGCCTTCGCTCACTGTTTGGGGCGAGAGTCTGCCTTCATAGAGCAGCGGCACCACGGTCTTGTCATCGACGGCCTGCTTGACGGTATAAACGGGCTTGATGATGCCGCCGAAGGTCA
>JAEEGF011468808.1_pt1 | contig 12049 bp, 10 predicted proteins | sample 9134171 | NCBI WGS metagenome assembly JAEEGF01 (sample SAMN16246542, study PRJNA631951) | gut metagenome | biome: gut microbiome; feature: rumen; material: AP-attached | host: Bos | place: Iran: Karaj | collected 2018-10 | reverse complement strand
CCCCGCCTCGTGCGGGGTGTTTTTTTGCAATAATTTTGTGATTTGTCACTCAGGGCTTCTGTTTGGCGTGGTTTGTCCACCTAACTCCGTCCCAATGTCATTTAGATAAGACTCGGTCCCCGGTGGACATTAACAGTCAAAGGAACTAACGGCCTCGAACCTCATTACTTGATCTTTCCAGCCAAAATGATGTTCTACTTATTCATGCTATACATCATTCTTCCGATTTTATGTATTAATGAGGTAGCTTGAATTTGTAAAGTACCTCAAATATTTGTTGATTCTAATAATTTGAGGTGTTGGAAATATATGCGGAACCTCAAACTTTAACGATTGTACGTAGTTTGAGGTATTGGAAAGAAATGCGGAACCTCAAAATCTAACAATCCTAGAAAAACTGAGGTATTGTAAACATGAAGGGCACCTCAGAAATGCTTGGAAGCAAGAAAATGAGGTAATTGAATCACAGGCAAAAGCTCAAAACATGAAAGAATCCACAAAAATGAGGTAAAGTGAAGAAATTATTTTAGTTTATGTTATTGCAGTTTATAGTATTTTAATAGTCAAAAAAGCAAAAGAGTGATAAAATAATCATCAAATGGGATTAAAATAGTTTGTTACCGCTAACCGCGCGGAGCAGTTCCGGATATAGAACATCTTGGAATAGTCAACAGCGCAAGATATTAAATAATAGCGGTGCGTTTTAAAGAAAGAGGCGAATAAAATGACTAAGATTGACGTTGTATCAGGTTTCCTCGGCGCAGGAAAGACCACACTTATTAAAAAGCTTCTTGCCGATGCTCTTAACGGAAGCAAGACCGTTCTTATCGAGAACGAGTTCGGCGAGATCGGAATCGATGGAGGCTTCCTTCAGGAGTCAGGCATCGAGATAAAGGAAATGAATTCAGGATGTATCTGCTGCTCACTTGTAGGTGACTTCGGAACCTCACTTAAGGAAGTTATCAGCACCTATGCTCCCGAGAGAATCCTTATCGAGCCCTCGGGCGTTGGTAAACTTTCAGACGTATTAAAGGCTATCGAGAACACCGCAGGTGCACTTGACGTAGAGATCAACAGCGCAGTAGCTGTTGTAGACGCAAGCAAGGCAAAGATGTACATCAAGAACTTCGGTGAGTTCTTCATTAACCAGATCGCATACGCAGGAACCATTATTTTAAGCCGTACCGATAAGGCTTCTGCAGAGAAGATAAACGAGGCGGTTGCGCTTATCCGTGAGCACAACACTCAGGCTACCATCATTACCACTCCCATCGCTGAACTTGACGGCAAGGACATTCTTGCTACCATCGAGGGCGCAGACAAGATCGATGATCTTCTTGCGGAGATGATGGAGAAGGCAAAGGCAGAGCCCGAGCATGAGCATCACCACCATCATCATGAGTACGATGAGAACGGTGTATGCAGCTGCGGACACCATCATGATGATGACGATGATGTTGACGACGATGAGCATGAGCATCACCATCACCACCATGATCACGATGATGACGATGATCATGAGTGCTGCCACCATCACCACCATGACCACGACGACGATGACGATGATGAGCATGAGCACCATCATCATCACCACGATCACGATGACGATGATGATGATCACGAGTGTTGCTGTCACCATCACGATCATGATCATGACCACGAGCATCACCACCATCATCATGCAGATGATGTATTTACAAGCTGGGGAACCGAGAGCCCCAAGAAGTACACTGCAGAGAAGATTCAGGAGATCCTTAACGCTCTTGACAGCGGTGAGTACGGTCAGATTCTCCGCGCAAAGGGAATGGTTCCCGCAGAGGACGGAACTTGGATCTACTACGATTATGTGCCCGAAGAGAGCGACGTTCGTACCGGAAAGCCTCAGGTTACCGGAAAGATCTGCGTGATTGGTGCAGAACTTAAAGAAGATAAATTAAAAGAGCTTTTTGCTTAAGGTTGGAGATTTAAATGATGAAAAATCAGTCAGTTTACGTTATAAACGGTTTCCTTGAAGCAGGAAAGTCAGAGTTTATTTCATTTACAATTGCACAGCCTTATTTCAGGATCAAAGGAAAGACACTGCTCCTTGTCTGTGAAGAGGGTGAGATTGAATACGATCCCGAACTTTTAAAGCAGACAAATACAGAGCTTGTTGTTATTGATAACGAAGAGGATTTCACCGCTTCAACACTTAACAATATCGAGAGAAGAGTTAAGCCCGAGCGAGTTATCATTGAGTGGAACGGCATGTGGAACTATAAGAACTGCAAGCTTCCCTGGAACTGGAAGCTTGACCAGCAGATCACCATCATCGACGGTGCGACCTTCCCCATGTACTACACCAACATGAGATCACTTCTTGCCGAGATGATCAGAAATTCTGAGATGATCATTTTTAACCGCTGCGATTCGGTAAAGGATGAACTTCCTACTTACAGGAGAAACATCAAAGCTGTCAACCAGCAGGCTGATGTTGTATTTGAGGACTCAAACGGCGAGATCGATGAGATCTTTGAGGAGGATCTTCCCTACGATCTTTCGGCAAGTGAAATCGTTCTTGATAATAACACCTACGGTATCTGGTATCTTGACTGCATGGATCACCCCGAGAGATATTTCGGAAAGAATCTTGTAATGCAGGCAATGGTAATGGTTCCGCCCACATTCCCCAAGGGATATTTTGTTCCCGGAAGAATGGCAATGACCTGCTGCGCAGACGATATGGCTTTCCTTGGCTATGCATGTCAGTATGACAAGGCTAATGAACTTAAGGACAAGGATTGGGTAGTGGTTACAGCAACCCTTACCAAGGAGTATTTCGAGGATTATAAGGGAGAAGGACCTGTCCTTCATGCAATCTCCGTTGAGAAATCAAGAGAGCCCAAGGACGCTGTAATAAGCTTCCAGTAATGAGCATTAACTAAATAAAAATAATGCAAAATAAAACACTCGCGAAGCCCGATTTATTCGGAAATCTTCGCGAGTGATTTTTTTTTGCGAATTTATGTTTTATGCAAATTCAGGGATAGGTTACTTAAGCCCATTTATCTGCTGTTTAGGCATCCACGTCCTTCTCAGCATACTTCTCTTCACAGTATTTGCATCTGTATGTCTCGGTAGCTTCGTCGGCAAGGATAAAGACGTGAGGAAGTCCCTGCTCAATGGATGTGATACAACGGGGATTGTGGCAGCGGATAACGTTCTTTACTTCCTTGGGAAGGGAGAGAACGCGCTTTTCTACGATCTCACCCGCTTTGATAACATTGATGGTGATGTTGTGGTCAATGAATGCAAGTACATCGAGGTCAAGGGTGTTGATGTCACATTCAACCTTTAAGATGTCCTTCTTGCCCATTACTTTGCTGCGGGCGTTCTTGATGATGGCAACGGTGCAGTCCATCTTATCAAGTCCAAGGTGCTCATATATATCCATGCTTTTTCCGGCTTTGATATGATCAAGTACAAAGCCTTCTTCGATTTTTCCTACGTTTAACATTTTAGTACCTCCTTACGCCAAACCTAAAAGTGTAAGTATGAGAGCCATTCTCACGTAAACACCGTACTGAGCCTGCTTAAAATATGCTGCTCTGGGATCGTCATCAACCTCAACAGAGATCTCGTTAACCCTGGGAAGAGGATGAAGAACGAGCATGTTATCTTTAGCCATAGCCATTTTTTCGGGAGTGAGAACATAAAAGCCTTTTAATCTGATATAGTCTTCTTCGTTGAAGAAACGCTCTTTCTGAACTCTGGTCATGTAGAGCAAATCAAGATTTCCGATGACATCCTCAAGTTTGATGACTTCTTCGTAAGATATGCCTTTTTCCTTAAGCATGTCGGTCACGTAATCCGGAACTTTAAGTTCGGGAGGGGAGATAAATACAAATTTTATATTCTCATATCTAACGAGTGCGTTAATGAGTGAGTGTACTGTACGACCGAATTTAAGGTCTCCGCAAAGACCGATGGTATAACCGCCGAGACTGCCGTGAAGACTTCTGATGGTCAACAGATCGGTAAGGGTCTGAGTGGGGTGCTGATGTCCGCCGTCACCTGCATTGATCACGGGTATAAGGGATCTTGATGCTGCTACCATGGGAGCACCCTCCTTGGGATGACGCATAGCGCAGATGTCTGCGTAGCAGGAGATGACTCTGATGGTATCGGACACGCTTTCACCTTTTGCAGCGGAAGAAGAGTTTGCATCTGAGAAACCGATAACACGTCCGCCGAGCCTTGTCATTGCCGATTCAAAAGAAAGCCTTGTTCTTGTACTGGGCTCATAGAAGCAGGTGGCAAGGATCTTTCCGTCACATTTGTGAGCATATTTTTCAGGAAATTTCTCGATGTCGTTTGCCAGATCAAAGAGCTGATCAAGTTCTTCGGTGGTAAAGTCAAGTGGACTCATTAAATGTCGCATAGTTTAACCTCGTTTTAAATGATGTAAATATAATGTATCTTTGTGATACTCATAAATACAGCCGAGATATTATCCCGGCTGTAAATTTATCTGTATGAAAGTAAATCCGCTACTTCCTTACGGCGGGGAGCCGCGGGAGATTCTGCGGGATATCCGATGGGAATAAGAGCGATAAGCTCCTGTCCTTCGGGAACACCAATAACCTCGGGTGCGTTATCATCATAGAGACCAAGGATAACGGTTCCGAGTCCTGCTTCGTGAGCTGCCAAACAAAATGCTTCGCTGGCACAGCCAACATCAAACATTTCCCATTTGTCGCCTTTGCTGGTAGAGAAAGAACCATCCTTCTCATAACCGCTTCGCTTTGAAACGGCACATACGGCGATAACCATTGGTGCACTGTCAATTATCTTGCCGTTGCCGGGCCAGATATTGGTGCATTTGGAGAGAGCATCCTTGGCAGCACCTTCAAGAGCAATGTAACGGGTAACCTGTGTGTTTTTCCAACTGGGAGCCATTGCAGCGGTAGCTACAATGCTTTCAAGGGTTTCGTGAGATACGGGTCTGGGATCAAAGTTTCTGATACTTCTGCGTCCCTTAATACATTCGATTGCTTCCATGATTCCCTCCTATATGATGTGTGAACAGCTTTTTCGCTACTCAATATAGTATCATTTTTTAGGCTTCGTTTCAAGGCGCGAAGATGATAAAGGGTATATTAAAATGCACAAAAATAGTGTAAAATGTTTTTGAGGTATGACAATATGAAGTTTATCAAAGGTATATTTTATACATTGGCTGTGCTGGTCATGGCATTATGCGCATTTGTCCTTATCTGCGCTCTTAATCCCGATCTTTCACAGTCCGTTGCGAAAGTGCTTTACGGCGACGAAAACGCAACAGGAATAATGGACATATTCAATAAAGATGAAGCAGAGGATACTTCCGAGAATACCGGAACAGATGTATCCAATGGTGATACCACCGGGGAAGATACCGCACCTGTTATCATAGAAATCCCCGAAAATTCTTCGGCGACTCCTTCGGATCTCAGTAAATTTACAGGCTATCAGCCCATCACTCCCGAAGAGGAGAAGGTCACCGATGAGGTGGCAGAGTCTATAAAGAAGACTTTGAGCACAGGAGAGACCGGCGAGAAGTTTACTTTTGATGCGACTCTTTATCCCTTTTATCAGATGCTTAACGATGATGAGAAGGCTGTTTACCGCCAGATTTACGCTAATGCGTTGGCTGTTACATCATCCTTTGCACCTGTTAAGGCAATTACCACAACCCAACTTTCAAACATCTTTGAGGCGGTTGTCAACGATCATCCCGAGCTTTTCTACCTTGATACCAGTTATCAGGTCAAGTATACAAAATCAGGTTCCGTAGTAGAGATCCAGCTTGTTTATTACACCCTTGCAAATGCGCTTGATACCGCAAAAGCCAATTTCAGTGCTGCAGCAAAGGCTGTTATTGCCGGAGCTCAGGAACTGGATTCCGATTATGCGAAAGAAAAGTATGTACATGATTATCTTGTTCAGAATGTGACTTATGCAGACGGTGCGGTGCTTTCACAGAGTGCCTATAGCGCGCTGGTTAACGGAATAAGCGTTTGTGCAGGTTACGCAAGAGCAAATCAGTACATCCTACAACAGCTTAACATTCCTTGCTATTATTGCACCGGATATGCGGGGGAGGATCATGCATGGAATATCGTAAAACTTGGCGAGGGCTACTACAACGAAGATATTACCTGGGATGATACAAATCCTTCTACTTATGATTATTTCAATAAGACCGATAAGGACTTTGTTTCCACTCACACAAGAACAGGTCTTTCGGTAAATCTTCCTCCCTGTAATGCAACCCAGTATGCGGGTAAGGAGACGGGAACCGTTGCGGAAGTTGATGCAGGTGACCCTGAGAATGCTACGGAAAGCAGCAATTTTGAACCTCTTAAATATGAGGATCTTTATCCTTCAAATACAGGAACAACCAACGGCGGAACAGCTACGACTACACCTGAAAAGAGTGAGCTTGTAGCTGCCCTTGAAAAACTTGGATATAAGGAAAGCGATGCTTGCTGGACTCTTGATGAGTATTACGCAGAGTGTAAGAAGAAACTTATAGCCGCAGGAAGCGGAGATCAGCACTTCTCAGTCATCATCCCTTCAACGCTCTTTAAATCCATTGAGTCCGCATACGGAACCGGTGCTTACAAAGAGAAGTATGTTAACGAAGCTTTAAAGAGTCTTGGAATGACCAATTTCTCAATTCAGATCCAGGCAGAGCGTATGGGCGGCGGATTCTATAGGTTGTATCATAACGTGGTAAGCTGGAAGGAAGAGACTTCCACAACAACGACTACGACGACTACAGATTCCACAAGCACCACTACAGATTCAACAACCACTAATACAACTAACAGTACAACAGATACAACAAGTTCAACTACAACGAATACAACAACCACAGATAACACAAATGCCGGTACCACTTAGGTACCGGCATTATTTTAATGCTCTGCTATATATTTCTTTATCGCTTCAAAGCTTTCTTCGCTTAAGTCGTGTTCAACACGGCACGCATCTTCGAGAGCAATATTTCCGGGGACTCCCAGTCCTATAAGCCATTCTGAAATGGTCTTATGTCTCTCGTATACGCTTTCAGCAATCTTTTTACCTGATTCTGTAAGATAAATATATCCCTCATCGGTAACTGTGATGTTTCCGCGCTCGCGAAGGTTCTTCATTGCTACGCTTACGCTTGATTTCTTATACCCCAACTCATTGGCTATGTCCACGGAGCGAACAACGGGCTTTACTTCGCTGAGCATAAGTATTGTTTCTAAGTAATCTTCTGAGGATTCGTTGTTTCTCATCTTATGTCGTTTCTCCTTGAATTACCATTCTCTGTGCCATGCACAAGTACAGTCTAACACAAGGAATTAAAGAAAACAATTAAAAATCTCTTAAAAACTAACAAAAATTAGATAAATCTAACTTTTATTATCCTAGTACTTTCTCCAGCATGCAGGTTTAAGGATGATCAGCATGGGGAAAAGCTCAAGTCTTCCGGCAAGCATATCGAAGATCAGCACGATCTTTGAGAAGTTACTGAAGATCGAGAAATTACCGGTAGGTCCTACGAGTCCGAGACCCGGGCCGATGTTGTTGAGCATGGCCACAACGCCTGTAAAGTTGGTGGTAAAGTCAAAATTATCCACCGATATAAGAAGCACGGATAACAGCATCAGGAAGAAGTAGGAAGCAAGGTAAACATTGGTAGATCTTATTGTTTCATGCTCCAACACATGACCGTCCATGTGAAGCTTCTTGACCTGACGGGGATGGATAAGAGTGGAGAGCTCTTTAAAAATGGTCTTTCCGAGGATGAGCCACCTTGAGATCTTCATACCACCGCCGGTACTTCCGGAGCAGGCTCCGATAAACATCAGTATGACAAGTATTGTTTTTGAAAGAGCAGGCCACATATCAAAATCGGTTGTGGAAAATCCTGTGGTAGTGATGATGGAACCAACCTGGAATGCAGCATGTCTGATGCTCTCGCCGGTTGAGGCATACAATCCGCGGATATTGATGGTGATCATCATAGTGCTTACAAGGATGATGCCGATGTACCATTTAACTTCCGAAATGGAGAAGGCATCCCTAAACTGTCTTCTTAAAAGACAGAAATAAACCGAATAGTTGATACCGCTGAGTATCATGAATACTGTTATTGCCCACTGTACCGCAGGTGAGTAGGAGGTAATGCTTGTGTTTAAGATTCCGTAACCACCGGTTCCTACAGTACCGAAGATGGTGGTAGCAGCTTCGAAGAAACTCATGCCGCAGATCATGTAGACGATACAACCTATCACGGTAAGGCCCAGATAGATGGCATAGAGGATCTTGGCAGTCTTCTGAACGCGGGGAACAAGCTTTCCTACGGAAGGACCTGTACTTTCTGCACGCATAAGGTTAATGGAATATCCGCCCATGATAGGGAAGATAGCCATGATAAATACGAATACACCCATACCACCGATCCAGTGGGTGAAACTTCTCCAGAAAAGAGATGCATGGGAGAGAGCTTCCACATCATTTAAGATGCTTCCTCCGGTGGTAGTAAAACCTGAAACAGATTCAAACACCGCATCGATATAGTTGGGAATCTCGCCGGTTGCTGTGAAAGGAGCTGCACCAACCAAACTCATGGCGATCCAGCCGATGGCAACGGTAGCAAAACCTTCGCGGGTATAGAGATCGCGGGTCTTGGGCTTTTTTAATTTGATCAAAAATCCAACCAGGAAGCTGGCAAGGGCAGTGATGATGTATATCACTGATTTATCGGCCTCTTTATAGAAAAAGCCAACGATCGCCGGAAGGAGCAAAAATGCGGATTCAATCTGCAGGATCCATCCGATTATATATGTAACCATTGTAAAGTTCATTGTTTATCCTCCGGATGGCCTTTATTGCAGGATATCAGAGATATCGTTCATGCCCTGATGCTTAACAACGATAACAACACGGTCACCGATCTTGATCTCATCGGAACCGGTGGGGAAGATGAGATTGTCGCCGCGAAGTATGGAGCAAACGTTGATATCTTTTTTGAGCTTAAGCTGTGCAATGGGAGTGTTTGTAACTCCTGACGCCTCGTTAACAAGGAATTCAAGTGCTTCGGCTCTGCCATCCTCAAGTCTGTAAAGGTTCTCTACATTGCTTCCAAGGGATGCGTTCATTGAGCGGACATATTTAAGTATGATGTCCGCGGTGAGGAGCCTGGGGAATATGGTAGTATCAACCTTCATCTCGTTAAGGAGAGAATTGAAGTTGATACGGTTTATCTTACTTACTGATTTTGCCTTGCTGAGTCTCTTTGCAAGAAGGCCAAGGAGAATATTCTCCTCGTCGAATCCTGTAAGAGCTACAAAACCATCTGCACTGGCAAGACCTTCCTGAAGAAGGAGCTTTTCATCCGTTCCGTCGCCTTCGATAATGGTGGCTTCCGGAAGCTTTTCAGAGAGCTCTGCACAAACCTTGGGGTTAATGTCGATGATCTTGGTGTTGATACCTGCTGCAAGAAGCCTTTTTGCAAGGTAGTAGGAAATGGTTCCGCCGCCTACGAGCATTGCGGTTCTTGTTCTGCCGGAAGTAAATCCGATCTTTCTGAAGAACATTGATGCTGTTCTTGAAGTAGTAACTACAGAAGCCACATCGCCTTCCTGGAATACGAAATTACCACGGGGAATAATGACCTCATCGCCTCTTGTTACGAGCGGGATCAAGACATTAAAGCCCAGAATATTCTTTAAATTGATAAGCTCCGTGCCGTTAAGGAGACAGTCGCCTGTAACACGGAAGTGAATAAGCTCCACTCTGCCTTTAGAGAAAGTATCAATCTTAACAGCAGAAGGGAACTGGAAGATATGTGCGATCTCGTCTGCAGTGATAAGCTCGGGATTAATGATAAGGTCAAGTCCAAGCTTGTCACGAAGGAATGAGATTTCCTCGTTGTATATGGGGTTACGAACACGGGCGATGGTCTTGCAGTGACCTGCCTGTCTTGCGATACAGCAGCAGAGAAGGTTCTGCTCATCGGATCCGGTAACTGCGATAAGAAGATCTGCCTCTTCAACGCCTGCTTCCTGAAGTGTCTGGTAGCTGACGCCGTTTCCGACGATGCCCTGAGCGTCGAATTCGTCTGTGATCTGGTGTACTTTGTCGGGGTTCAAGTCAACGACTACGATATCGTGCTTTTCGCCACCGAGCTGCTCGGTAAGGGTGTGACCCACTTTACCGCAACCCACAATAATAATGTTCATGTTAATTCCTCGTATCAATACATAAAAATGAGCACCGCCTTATCGTATTTTTTGATAAAGCGATGGAAACAAATCATCGATATTATACCACAGTTCATGGATATTGTAAAAATAGCTAAATACGGTATTTAGTGATGATCCTGCCCAGTCTTTTGCCAAAGATCGGATCCAAGATAAGAAGAAAGAGCACATTTGAAACAGAATAGAGTACTGTGTAGGGAAGGGCAGCTGTTATGACGGCCAAATATCCCGGAATATCGATCTGCCCATAGGTCCAAAGCATGGTCCAGGTATCAAGGAACAGAGAGTAAAACACGCCGGTAAAGAGCCCGTAAAGGCATATGAAAAGCATGCGAAGCCATGTAGGCGCGATCCTCTTTTTGCAGAATAGAAGAGCAGCAACTACACCGATGAGTCCGAGAGCCGTCATCTGGAAGGGGGTCCAGGGACCCTGACCAAAATAGAAGTTGGATAAGAAGGCGCTTAAGCATCCACATAAGAAACCTGCTTCTCCGCCTAAATATATGCCGGTCAGGATAACTATGGCGCTCATGGGCTTAAAAGCGGGGAAAGCTGCAAAGATAAATCTGCTTACTATGGAAAGAGCGGTCATGACCGCGATAAGAGTAAGGCGCCTTACTCCGGTGTGACGTTTATCAAGACGCAAAAAGACTACCGCAAGTGAACCTGCGATGAGAAGAAGGGCTATTAAAATATAGAATCTTTCAAAAATCATTGGGCTCCTTCATTTTGCGTTGACATAAAATAATGCAGCGTTTACATAAACTCACAATGAGTACAATTTATTACCCGAAAAGAAATCGTCACAGTCTTTGAAACCTGTCAACCGTCCCATTGACATGATGGAACATTTGTGTGACGCAAAAGCTGCAAAGCGTATATCGTGCGTTGACATAATCACGGTTTTTCCGTTTTCTGTAAACCGATTCAGTTCTTTTGCCATGATGAGAGCAAGGTTATTGTCCAGTCCTCTGGTGGGTTCATCCAGTAAAATTAGATCAGGATCCTTTGCAGAGATAAGAGCCAGAGCAAGTAACTGTTTTTCACCACCGCTTAAGTCAAAGGGACTACGCTTCGGATCGAGTATTTTTGTATATTCAGGCAGAGCTTCTTTCTTGAGTCCTGCACCCGCCAGTTCCCTTTCAACGGTCTCTTCGCTAAACAGTAATTCAACGTTTTGAGGCATATAAGAGATACGAGGTTTTTTATCAGCAAATCGAATCTTGCCTTCCTGGGGCTTTAAAAGTCCTGAAAGGAGATTAAGAAAGGTTGTTTTTCCGGCGGCATTGCATCCGAAGATTGAATAAAAACAGCCTCTTTCAAAGTCCGCAGTCAGATTATTGATGACATCGGGACTTTTAAGGGAATATCTGAAATACAGATCTTTAACGCTGACTAAAAGCGTTGAGTCGGATTTGTTCGCATTGTTTGCGGCTTCGGAAGTGGCCTCCTTTTTCTTGCTCATATCTTGCAGAGCTTTTTCGCTTTCAAGTGGAGGAAGAAGTTTGTTTAAAACAGGGGCAGTCTCTTCGGGGCTTCCCGCGCTCACTACTTTTCCTTTGTCCATGACAATTACCATATCCGAAAGAGGAATGGTGCTACAGGTTTTGTGTTCAGCGATTATTATGGTAAGACCAAGCTGCTCATGAAGTCTTTTTAAGGTAACCAAAAACTGTTCGGTAGCTTCAGGATCGAGTCTTGAAATAGGTTCGTCCAGTAAAAGTAGCTTAGGGGACATGACGATCAAAGATGCAAGCAAGAGTATCTGC
>JAEEGF012164959.1_pt1 | contig 12050 bp, 10 predicted proteins | sample 9134171 | NCBI WGS metagenome assembly JAEEGF01 (sample SAMN16246542, study PRJNA631951) | gut metagenome | biome: gut microbiome; feature: rumen; material: AP-attached | host: Bos | place: Iran: Karaj | collected 2018-10 | reverse complement strand
TTCGTGAAACACCTCCCGAAGAAAAACGTGGGCTCCTATTTCACCCCTTGCTCAATGCTCCGCCTTTACATGGACCGCGTACCAGATATTGCCAAACTCGACCGCATTTTATATATGGATTATGATGTGGTGTGTCGTGGCGACATTAGCGAATTCTACAACATGAACCTAGACAACATTGAGGCTGCCGGCGCACTGGATATCTACGGCAGAATTTGGTATCACTACCACGGCCTCTTCAAGCAAGACTATATGAACTCGGGCGTGATGCTATTCAACCTGCCAGAGTGCATCAAAACCAAGATGTTCAAAAAAGCCGTGAATCTCTGCGCCAAGCGTTGGATGATGTTAGCCGACCAAGCGGCACTCAACAAAGCCATTTCAAATCGCAAACTAATTGACCGAAAGTATAATGAACAAGAAGAACGCCCACGAAAAGACACCATTCTCCATCATTTTTCCAACAACTTTAAGTTTTGGCCGTATTTCAGAGTGCAAAAAGTCAAACCATTTGAAATTGATAAAATCCATTCGGTACTAAAAATCACCGAATACGATGATATTCTAAAAAAGTATGACGAACTAAAGGAGAATTTGTAATGGCCAAAGCTGAATTATTCCAAAAAGACATCCCAAAAGAAGAAAGAGTCTTTTACTACGAATCAGAAGAAGATGATCCAATTAAAACCGACGAACAAGAGAAAAAAGTCGAAGTCGGCTTGCCCGAAGGCTACGAGTTTATTCCGAAAAACCCTTTCGTCAGAATGTATTCGTCGATTCTATTTCATTGTTTTAGATTGTTTGGTCGCTACTATGAAAAAGTTTTTTGGCAAGCCAAGTTTTATGGTCGCGAAAAATTAAAACAAGCCAAGGGCAAAGGCTACGTGATTTATGCCAACCACACTAATCCGTTTCACGACGTGTTTGGTCCGGCCATCGCGGCAGACAGAAGAATTTTCACCATCATCAGCCCGGTCAATTTGAAAGTCCCTGGCATCGGTAAATATTTGCCGATGATTGGCGCTCTGCCACTCGGAAAATCCGCCGAAGAGAAAAAGGCTTTCCACGAGGCGGTCGACAAAAGGCTAAAACAAAAAAACGCTTTGGTAGTTTATCCCGAAGCACACGTCTGGCCGTATGCCACGAAAATTCGCCATTTTCCAGCCGGCGACAAATCCTTTAAATATGCTACCAGAAACAACTTGCCGATTTTCACCATGACCACCACCTACCACAAACGAAAAGACAACAAGAGGGGCGATTTGCCGCGCATGGATGTTTACTTAGACGGCCCGTTTTTCCCGGATGAGAACAAGACAGAAGAAGAAAACCGCGCCATGTTAGCCAAAAAAGCTTATGATTCTATGGTAAAATATAGTAAGAATAATTCTTACGAATATTTCGAGTATAGAAAGAAGACGAAAAAATGAGTATTTTTGCAACGGGGTTACCGTTCAATAAACTAACCAAAGTTGTGCCAGTCTTTATGGCTATTAACAACGCTTATGCTCCGTATGCCGCGACGGCCATGCATTCTTTAACGCAAAAATGCGACAAAAATCGCTATTACAAAGTTATCATCTTACACGATGGTTTGTCGTGGGCCAACCGCATTCGCCTTCGCAACCTCGTGACCGACAACGTAGCCATCCAGTTCAAGAAAATCACTCGCAGCCTTTACTTAAAAGCCATTATTAAATATTGCACAAGGGAAAAAGGCGCCGGCGATTTCTTCTCCAGTGCAGTCTATTACTATCGCTTTTTCATCCCGCGTCTCTTTCCGATGTACGACAAGGGAATCTATATAGATAGCGACACTGTGCTCCTCGGCGACATAGGCGATTTGTATGATCTTGATTTGGAAGACAAAGTGCTCGCGGCAATGGTGGACCCGAAAGTTACGGCAGTACCAGAATTCAAAGATTATGTCGATAATGCCGTTGGCGTGCCGCATACCGAATACGTCAATTCCGGCGTCATGCTGATGGATTTTAAGAAAATGCGTAAAATCCGCTACATTTCTACCATGGTAGATTTAATTGAAAAATACAACGCCGATTTGGTAGCGCCAGATCAAGATTACTTAAATATTATTTTGAAGGGCAAAATCCTCCATCTCGACCCTCGCTGGAACACCGAGCCGTCAGAAGATTTGCCAAAAAACACCAGACTAGTCCACTTCAACTTATTTAACAAGCCGTGGCACTACACCGACGTGCCATGCGAGAATTTATTCTGGAATGCCGCCCGCGGTACCGGTTTTTATGGCGACTTAAAACGCCAGCAAACCGCCTTTGATGAAACCAAGCAAAAAGAAGACCACGAAAAAGTCGAAGCCTTAATTAAAAAAGCCGCTCGCCTCTCGAAAGTCAAAAATCCTCTCATCAAAACTCCTGAAATATGATATCATTAATGTAATGGTGCTTTGGCGGAGTGGTTACGCAGCGGTCTGCAAAACCGCGTACACCGGTTCAATTCCGGTAGGCACCTCCATTTTTTTGTCAAACAGTTTGAATTAGAACAATACCCACCACCACCAAAATCGTGGCAATAAGATGCACGATAATCGATTTTCGGTTGAGTTTCTCGCGGCCAAATTCCGGCCAAATTAAAGTCAGCAAAATCCCCATGAAGAAAATTACAATCGGCGTGCTAGAATCCGACGCGGCGGAAGCGACCGCCACCGAAGGCGCCATAAACAGTGCCGCGCGGTAAGTAAAATCCTTCGTCACTCCAAACACGCAAGAGCTTAAAAGTGGCCGAAACACTTTTTTGCGACTCTCTTTAACAACAGTAATGAATCGCTGCCGCCATTTCGGGTGTGTGTACATAATAATCAAATTCCCGACACCCTTACCGAGGAACACAAACGCCATTTCGGTGAAGAATTTTAAGTTTTCCGCCAACGCATTTTGTTTCACGAAAATAATATTCGCCGAAACCGCAATAAACACATAAAGAAACGCGTAAAAGATAGCCTTCACTTTGATTTTACGACTGCGTTTTTTGGCAGTCATCACAATTAGAAGTGGCGCAGATAAAATCACCGCAAAAGCCACTAGTTGCAAAACCGAGAAAGTCTCGCCGAGGAAAAACCACCCCATGATGAGATAAATCACTGGCGCCAACTGAATAAAAATACCCAAGTTTGTCGAATCATCTAGCTCCAAAGCTCGGTAATACGGAATCCCCGCGAAGCTATTCAAAATCCCAGACAGGAAGAAAAAGAGAATTGGCGTGAGGTCGGAAAAATCCACCCCAAAAATTGCCATCAAAACTGCAGCGATAATAATGAAAGTATAGCCGTAAAACAATTTTTGCGAAACCGCACCTTTACCTTTGAAATAATAATCCGAAATATAATTGTCAATAAAAATCCGAGTTGAATCAAAGATTACCGTAACTAAAACTAAAATCAACCAGTTCAAGCTAAAGCTCCATAAACAATAAATCCATAATAAATCAGATAAATCGTCAGCATGGAAAGACCTTCAAACCGTGTAATCTTGTGACCACTTTTTGCGACCAGCCACAGAATCGCCGCCGAGCCAATTAGCATTACGATATCAATTATTTCAAAACTTTCTGGAGTTACCGTGCCAAACAGTGTCACCGGAAGTCCTAGCACGATACAAATATTAAAGATATTGCTACCGATGATATTGCCGACCAGAAGTTCAGTTTCTCTCTTGCGCGCGGCTTTAATCGTAGTAATCAGCTCCGGCAAAGAAGTACCAAAGGCCACCACCGTGAGAGCGATAATCCGATCCGACACGCCAATCGCTTTGGCCACAATCGAAGCCGAACTCACCACGAGTTCCGCGCCGCCAACCACGCCAACTAGACCAACAAGAACCATCAAAAGCGACATACCCAGTTTATATTTCGGCTTCTCCACTTCTTTGGCATTTTTGCGATTCTTGCGCGCCATGGTAATAATGTAAAATAGGAAAATACTAAAGAAGAGAAGACAAATTATCCCATCCGCCCGTGAAATCGTGTTAATATCCGAGTTCATCAGAATAGTATCTAAAAACAGCACAATCAAAACGGTAGATATCAGAAGCAGGAGCGGCAACTCTTTTGAAATCGTATCCTTCTTAATCCGAATCGGAAAAATCAGTGCACCAATACCAATCAGAAGCAAAATGTTAGTAATGTTACTACCAATCACGTTTCCGAGCAGCATGTCGGTAGTGCCGTTTAAAAGCGATGAAATTGACACCGCAAACTCCGGTGCCCCGGTCCCGAAAGCAATAATCGTGAGCCCGATTAGCATTTTAGAAACTTTAAAATGTGAAGCGGCGGAAGAAGCGCCATCAATCAGCCAGTCGGCACCTTTAATCAAAATGACGAAGCCGATTATTAATAAAATAATTTGTAATATAATATCCATGTTTGTTGTTTATGTTTAGTCTATACATAAAAAGTATAACACATTTTAGAAAAAGTATAAAGTTTATTTTAAAAAGTATGATTTTTAATTTGCATCCATCACTTCATGGATCATTAAAGAGGCAGCTTCAATCGACTCGGCGTCTTGCTGGAACACGAAAAGAATCTGATCAGGAATCGTGTAGGTCGGAACGTGAATTTCGGTGCCATTTACGGTGTTACGCTCGAGATTCCAAGACGGCATCGCATCGAGCTGCAAGTTAATCAAACGATAAAATTGATCGCTCGGAATATTAGTTTCGATACTATCGCTTAAGGAAGCTAAGATATTAGTGTAATTAGTAAGCAGAGTTTTTGACGAAGTAAGTTTATTTATCATGGCAGATAAAATATCTTGCTGGTTTTGGATGCGGTGTAAATCGCCCAGACCATAAACCTTGCGTTCGCGTGCGTAAGTTAATGCGCAGGAGCCATCTAGGTGCATAGTAATGCCTTCCCTAAAATGACAATTATACTTTGGACGATAAAAAGTTGCGTCCGGAGTGACTTCTACACCACCAAGAGCATCGATTAGTTTAATGGTCGAATCAAAATTGATTCGCACATAATAATTAATGTCAATGTCAAGCAAATCCTCAATTGTTTGGATTGACATATTGACGCCATAAAGCCCGGCATGAGTGAGTTTATCCATCAAACCCGTGGTGCCGTGTAGTTGCACCTCGTAATCACGTGGCACGGTAGTGAGTAAAATCGTGTGCGTGCGCGGATTGACCGTGACCACGATGTTCACATCGCTTCTCGAAACCGTGGTGATGTCGCCGTAAGTATCAATTCCACTAATATAAATATTAAATGAATCCCGGGTCATATCGAGTTCTTCGCTTTCCACTGCATCAACCTCAATCCGAATCTGGATATTTTCAACAATGCGGTATTCTTCAATATCAAAAGTCGTAAATATTTCCGAAGCAATGTCGGCCATCACACCTTTAATAAAAATCGAATCCGCAGTTCTATTGACGATTGCCGTGATGGCTTCGCCAAGATTATTATAAGGCACATTTTGAAGTGTCGTTTTTTGGTTGAGTCTTTTTAGAGCCGTTTGGTAGTTTTCCGAGCTATCATCATAAATCGCAATAGTGTGGTCTTTCAAATCATCAAGAGTTTGAACCTCAGAATCTGCAGGCACCAGCACGTAGTACTCTTCAATTTGGTAATCATGCGGTTTAATTGAATCAAAGAAATTAATCGTGCTACCAAAATAGAAAAAGGCAAAACCAATTAGCGCCGTAAAGGCCAACTCAAAAATCATGCAACATATTTGAGTGATGATTTTAGTTTTCTTAAACAAAAGTACCAAAAAGATAATCGCGAGCGCTACCAGAATAATAATAATCGGTAAGAAAAACTTCAGTGGTAAAATTGGCAATTTAACCAGCACAATGGAAAGCACCACCGCCGACGCGGTGTAAATGAAAAAGCAAATGCAATTAAGCACCGTAAAGAAAGTGTGCGCTTTTTTGGAATCAGTCTCTGGCATAAAGGTCGCGGGTGTAAACTTTCTTTAATACGTCAGTGATCTTGTCATCGATGCGGTTGGCGAGGATAATGTCGCTCTTTTTCTTGAATTCATCAAGATTGCTTTCCACAGGGTACTTCTTGAAAAATGGCTCAGAAATAGTTGGCTCGTAAATCACGATATTAATGCCTTCTTTGTCGAGCAATTTCATGATGTATTTAATGGCGCTAAAACGGAAATTATCCGAACCGGCTTTCATCGTTAAACGGTAAATGCCAACCGTCTTCGGGTGCTTGTCTAGAATCATGTCGGCAATATGCTCTTTTCTTAAGACATTAGCTTCCACCACTGCCGAAATCAATGTTTGCGGAATGCCGTGGTAGTTGGCACGCAGTTGCTTGGTGTCTTTTGGCAAACAGTAACCACCGTAACCAAACGAAGGGTTATTATAATGGTCACCAATGCGCGGATCAAGACAAACGCCGTCGATGATATCCTTTGCATTCAAGTGTTGCAACTCAGCGTAAGTATCAAGTTCGTTGAAATAAGCCACGCGCAGGGCCAAATAGGTGTTAGCAAATAACTTAACTGCCTCAGCCTCGGTGGAGTACATAAATTTGACAGGCACGTTTTCGGTAATTGCGCCCTCAACCAAAAGTCCGGCAAATTTTTTAGCCTCTTCAGTCTTGTCGCCAATAATGATGCGTGACGGGTATAGGTTGTCATACAACGCATGTCCCTCGCGCAAAAATTCCGGTGAGAAAATCACGTTGTTGATATTGTATTTAGCTTTAATCTTTTCGGTATAACCTACCGGCACAGTAGACTTAATCACGATAGTAGTCGGACATTCACCATCTGGAGTCTTGGTGTTGAGCTCGAGCACCTTTTCAATAATATCTTCAATGCTTGAAGTGTCAAAATAATTTTTTTCTGAGTCATAGTTCGTTGGAGTGGCAATAATTACAAAATCCGCGCCTTTTAAAGCTCGACGCCAGCTGGTGGTAGCGTTAAGATAAAGAGTTTCGTTTTTAAAACAATCCTCAATCTCTTTATCAGAAATAGGTGATTTACGCTCATTAATCATGTCAACTTTTTCTTGAATGATATCAAGCAGGGTAACATGGTGTTTTCTAGCGATTAATGTGGCGAGACTCAAACCAACATAACCGGCACCAGCAACGGTAATTTTCATTTTATTTTCACTCCATTAGTTATAGTGTATATTGTATCATACTTTTTGTCTTAAAATACAAAAATGGTGCGAGCAAAGAGACTTTTGACTCTCGATTCGCAAGAACGAGAGTTAGCCAGCTAAATGAAGTTTTCTGGAGCACAAAAATGGTGCGAGCAAAGAGACTCTAACTCTCGACCTCTTCCTTGGCAAGGAAGCGCTCTAAACAACTGAGCTATGCTCGCACGTTGTGCATTAATTGTATCACAGGTTTTGATTTTATGCAACGAAACTATGCTATAATAGATACATAAAAAGTAAAAGGAGAATAAAATGCCTACATGGTTAATAGTAATTATTGTGATTGTGGCGGTGATTTTCGCGATTGTCGGCCTGATTGCAGGAATTTATAACAGCTTGGTCAAGCTCGATGAAAGAGTGAACGAAGCTTGGTCAGACATTACGGTACAACTAAAATACCGTGCTGATTTAATTCCAAACGTGGTGGAAACCGTGAAAGGTTATGCTAAGCATGAAAAAGAAACCTTCCAAATGGTCACCGAAGCTCGCTCAGCTGTGATGGGTGCCAAAACCGTCAAACAAGCTGCCGAAGCCGAGAAGGAAATGCAAGGTGCCCTTGGTAAAATCTTTGCCATTGCCGAAGCTTATCCAGAGCTCAAAGCTAATTCCAACTTCGTCAAATTACAAGAGCAGTTGCAGGATGTGGAGGACAAGATCCAAGCAGCACGCAGATTCTATAACGCAGGTGCCAAAGAACTTAACACCAAGATTAAGACTTTCCCAACCAATTTAGTAAACAGCATTATTGGTCATTTCAAGAAGCGTGATTACTTTGAGGTAGCCGATTCCGAAAAGGCCAGAATTGCAGAAGCCCCAGAAGTAAAATTCTAAAAAAATGTATAAGCAAATCGCTCAAAACAAACGACGCACCATATTTATTATAATAGGGTTCGTGGTTTTGATTGGGTTGATTGCGACAGCCTTTGCTATTTATTATGGCGACGCATGGATTGCGGTATGGACGATAATCATCGCCGCAATCTATGCAGCCATTCAATATTTTGCGGCTGGCTCGGTAGCAGTATTAATGACCGGTGCGGAGCCAATTGCAAAAAAGGATAATCCGAGACTATATAATATAGTTGAGAATCTTTCGATTACGACAGGTTTGCCGATGCCAAAAGTTTACATCGTCAACGACCAAGCACCAAACGCTTTTGCGACTGGTCGAGATCCAGAACATGCCATCGTGGCCGCTACGACTGGTCTCATGGATATTATGGACGATAAAGAGCTCACTGCCGTGATGGCTCACGAAATGTCGCACGTCAAAAACTACGACATTCGCGTATCGATGATTGTGTTTGGCCTCGTATGTATGGTAGGTCTCATTTCAGACATCGCTTATCGGATGATGTTTTATGGCAACAGAAGGCGCGATAATGAAGGCAGCCCGATGGGATACCTTTTAGTTTTAATTGCAGCAATTTTGTCACCAATTCTAGCCGCCATAGCGCAAATGGCAGTTTCTCGTCAGCGTGAATATCTCGCCGATGCCTCAGCGGTCAATATTACTCGTTATCCAGAAGGCATGATTGATGCTTTGAAAAAACTGCAAGCGCATTCGCAGCCAATGAAGAGTCAAAACACTGCCGCAGCGCCGATGTATATTAATAATCCTTTAAGAAAAGGTTTCTTTACTGATTTATTCAGTACTCACCCAGCAATTGAAAAACGCATCGAAAGGCTCGAAAATGGTAAAACGAATTTCTAAGAAAAAGAAGGACAAAAAAGTCAAAAAGACTGGTAAAATCAGAACTTTTTTTAAGAAAATCAAGCAGAAACGTCAAGAAAAAAGAGCCGGGCGCGTTATTCTACACAAATCATTCAAACGATCATATCGCGAGGATTACAAACGCGATTTAGAAATTCCCGGCATTATGCATCACATTTTTGCAAGCTTCAAAGTCATTTTCAAAAACTGGAAATTGTTCTTACCACTACTTATTATTTCAGTGATTCTATCAATCATTTTTGTAGGTTTAATGAGTGAATCAACTTATCAACAATTCCAAGAAGTGTTAGACCAAACTACCGAAAATATGGGCACGGGTGATATCGGCGAAATTGCCAAAGCCTCGCTTCTTCTGATTTCCACGGTAACTACTGGTGGCTTGTCGGGCAGTTCCAGTGAAGCCGCCATGGTGTTTTTCGCAATCATCTTCTTGATTGTTTGGCTTTCCACGATTTTTATTTTGCGGCATCGTTTTGCGGGGCATAAAATTAAACTCCGCGATGCTCTATATAATGCCATGACACCATTAGTATCGACTTTTCTAGTACTTGTCGTAGCATTAGTCCAATGCATCCCGTTGTTTATATTAATTATTGTATATTCTGCAGCCGTACAAACAGAATTTTTGTCTACGCCATTTTATGCATTAATCTTTTTCATTTTTGCGGCAGTTATGATAATTCTGTCAGGCTATTTGCTGTCAAGCTCTTTAATCGCTTTAGTCGCAGTCAGCGCGCCGGGGCTTTATCCAATGCGCGCCTTAAATACCGCTTCAGACTTAATGGCAGGGCGACGTATTAAATTTATTCTAAGAATCGTGGCGCTGATTTTTACCTTGGCCATCATGTGGGTGATAGTGATGTTGCCACTAATTCTGTTTGATCTCTTTATGAAAAGGTTTGAATGGACCAGCGAAATACCATTTGTGCCAGTATGTTTGCTCACTATGACATGCTTTACGGGTATTTATCTAACAACATATCTTTATTTGTATTATCGTTATGTATTGGGTTATGACACCAAGAAGGCTGAAAATGAAAAAAAGTGAAGCAGAAGAAAGAATACTAAAACTTCGCGAGTTGATTAATGATTATCGCTATCATTACCATGTGCTAGACGAATCAATCATGAGTGAAGCTGCGGCCGATTCATTAAAACATGAACTCTCGGAGCTCGAAGCGGAATTCCCAGAACTTATCACTCCAGATTCACCAACTCAACGCGTCGCCGGAAAACCACTAGACAAGTTCACTAAAGTCAAGCACGAGAAACGCATGATTAGTCTCGCTGATGTTTTTTCACGCGAAGAAGTATTAGATTGGATTTCTCGAAATGAAAAACTAATCCCTGGCGGTACAATAGAAGAGTTCTTCACCGATATTAAAATGGATGGTTTGGCCTGCGCTCTTAAATATAAAAACGGAATTTTAACGCAGGCAGTGACTCGTGGCGATGGCCTAGTCGGCGAAGATGTCACCTTAAATGTGCGAACGATTGAAAACATTCCACTCCGCATCGATATTGACGAAGCGGAAGTGCGTGGCGAAATCATCATCTTCAAAAAAGATTTTGAAAAGCTACAAGAAGCGCAAAGGAAAAAAGGCGAACCAGAATTTGCTAATCCACGAAATTTGGCGGCGGGTTCCATTCGCCAACTAGATCCAAAAGTCGCTTCCTCAAGACCTTTAAGATTCATTGCCTACGATTTAGTTAAACCGAATTTAAAAACGCATCACGATGCTTACGAAATGCTTAGAAAACTAGGTTTTCAAACTTCAAACGAAGATAAAGTTTTTGAAAAAGCCAAGCAGAAAGAATTATTTGAATACATTGATAAATTAGACGATTATCGCAAAGGCTTGCCGTTTAACACTGATGGCATGGTCATCAAAATTAACGACCGCAAAATCTATGACGATTTAGGAATCGTTGGCAAAACCCCTCGCGCGGCAGTCGCTTTTAAATTCCCGGCGGAAGAAACCACCACGGTGGTAAAAGACATTGTCATTTCCATTGGCCGAACTGGTGCGGCAACGCCAGTAGCGATTTTTGACCCGGTGGTAGTAGCTGGCACCACGGTGCGGCACGCATCTTTACATAATGCAGACGAAATTGCTCGGCTTGATGTGCGAATTGGCGATACAGTGATTATTTACAAAGCTGGCGACATCATTCCGCAAGTTAAAGAAGTTTTAACTACACTCCGACCAGAAGGGGCCAAACCATTTAGCTATGAAGAAGCCTTACAAAAACAATATCCAGAATTAAAATTTGTAAGACCAGTAGGCGAAGTAGTTTATCGCGTAGCGGGTGAATCTTCAGATTTGATTTTAAAACGTGCCATTGAATACTATGCTTCAAAACCTGCACTAAACATCGAAGGCCTAGGTGAGAAAAACGTCATCGCCTTGGTAGATGCCGGAATGATTAAATCGATTGCGGACCTTTATCGTCTAAATGAGACAAATGTTGCAAAACTTGAGAGGTTTGGTGAATTATCGGCCCATAATTTAATCACCGCAATTGAAGCCTCAAAAAATGCACCGCTAAATAAGTTTATTACGGCTCTCGGCATTCGTCACGTCGGCGGTCAAACTGCAACGGCTCTCGCCAGAAAATTTGGTTCGCTAGACAAATTAATGATTGCTACCAAAGAAGAGTTGCTTGAAATTCCTGATATTGGTGAAGTCGTAGCCGAATCAATTCTGGCTTATTTTGCTGACGAAGAAAACCTCAAACTACTCGATGAATTAAAGAATCTCGGCGCTTGGCCAGCAGAAGAAAAAGGTGGCGACCTGCCACTTTCCGGCAAATCTTATATCGTTACTGGTACATTGGCCGCAATGGGACGCGAAGAAGCAGAAGACAAACTTCGTGCTCTTGGCGCCACCGTCACATCCTCAGTCACTAAAACCACCACTGCTCTCATTGTCGGTGAGAAACCTGGCAAGGGAAAGACCGACAAAGCTGATAAACTCGGCATTCCACGCATTAACGAAGTCGAATTTTTGCGGTTGATTTCTCAGCAATAATTTGCTATAATATACCTGCGGTCTCTTAGTATAACGGTTAGTACAACGGGTTTTCATCCCGTCAACGCGGGTTCGACTCCCGCAGAGATCACCAATTAATAAAGAAGCCAC
>JAEEGF011466758.1_pt1 | contig 12050 bp, 2 predicted proteins | sample 9134171 | NCBI WGS metagenome assembly JAEEGF01 (sample SAMN16246542, study PRJNA631951) | gut metagenome | biome: gut microbiome; feature: rumen; material: AP-attached | host: Bos | place: Iran: Karaj | collected 2018-10 | reverse complement strand
GCTGTAGGCCGCCGCGTTCATGCCGAAGCTGCCGCTGGCCACCACGATGCCCGTAGCCTCCACTGGTGCCATCCCCCCATAGTACATCAGCATGAGCAGCCCCAGCACCGGCGTGCCCCGCATCAGGTCGATATACACCTTGGCCGTCTGCCGCAGCCATGCGCGGTGGCTCATGCGCATCCAGCAGATCAGTCCGCCTAACAGCGTGCCTAAGATCGTGGCAAAGAGGGTGATGAGCAGGGTCACCTGCAGGCCGTCGAGAATCATTTGATAGCGGCCTTCAACTATCAGATTGTTGCGGAAGCTCTCGGCTATGCTTTCAATGATGTCCGTCATTTTTTTTCTAACTGTCTTATTATGTGTGTGAAAGAAACAATCAGAAGGCAAGCGTGATGTCGGTCTCGGCAGTGACGGTCTGCGCCATGGTGTAGATGCCTGCCTGCTGCACACTGTAGTAGCGCAGTGTCAGCTTTTCTGTTTCTGACGTGCGGAACACGTTGAACGGCTTTCCGGCGACTCCCACGCCACGGCATTCGTCGCCCACGAAGACAGCTACGAGGTCGTTGTTGTCAGGGGTGAAGGGGGGCTGGTCGGGCAGGCTGACCGTCAGCTGGTTCTGCACGGGAAACTTCTTGCATCCTTTGAGCAGGGGCGGCACGAAGTCCTTGATGTTGCCATAAGTGAACTCAGGCACGAACTTCTCTTCCGTCCCAATGGAGAAGAGTTGTTTCAGCGCTACGCTGTAGTACTGGAGGGTGAACCTCACATTGCGGTCGGTGCTGTTGCCGTAGATGCGCAATACGTAACGCACGGCACCGTCGTCGTAGAAGTTGGGAACGGCCAATTGCGTTCTGCGCTCACCACCAATGAACACCGCCATGCGGTCGGCCTCTGTTGCATGGGCTGCCAGCTCGTCCTGTAGCGTCACCAACACGTACATGGAGTTCTCGTAGAGCGACATATTGAAGTTTCCCCAGTCGGGGGCAGCATCGTTGCCAGTCAGGTCAACTCCCCATGCCGGTCTGTCGGCATGTTCGAATGTATAGCCTGCGGATGGCGGCATGGTGGTGGCCAGCCCGTTTTCAGTTCCGGTTTGTTCATCGGTGGCGGTGGAGCAGCCCCACACCGTTGCGAGGGCTGCCACCGTCATCAGTATCTTTACTGTTTTCATCATCATTATGAATTACTGAATCACTTGTTTCTTTCCGTTATAGAGATATACGCCACTGCGCTTCGGTGCCGTCGGCAGTTTGATGCCGTCGAGAGTGTACCATCCCTGCTGGGGCAGCTTGTCGGTCTTGACGAAGCTGATCTGCGTGGGCTGAGCGGGCGAGCCACTGATGCCGTTGGCTTCGTAAGTCATCATTTCGCCAGTGGTGGCAATGGTCTCTCCGTCGCGTATGATGGCGAAGGAGAGCGGTGCCTCCACGTCGCCAGCGATGCTCAGGAAGAAGAGCGGCTGCTGCTGAGTGAGCGATGGCTGCTGGGTGTTCTGCGAATGTATCGCAGAATACAGGACGGCTTCCCCTACTTCCTCGCCTCCGGCGTAGGCCACCAGGCGGTCGCCTTCCTCCAGGGCGATGCCCGTTGCCTCAGCCACCACGGTCATGGTAGTAGCAAAGCGCACGGCACGCTTAGGAGCCCTGCTATAGTCGATGAAGGCCGTTCCAGGCTCGTAGAAGGGATAGGCGAAGCTCACAGTGTCCTTCTTCTGCCGGTAGAACATGTATCCTTCGCCCGGCTTCATGTATTCCAAGTTGCCCATCCACTCACCGCTGCCTTTACCGTCGGCTACGAACATGGCGAACTCATGCTGGTTCTTCACCACGTCGCCAGGTGTGGCCTCGTCGAAGTAGTCGGTCATGGCCGTTGTCACAGGCAGGTTCACGAGAGGCGTGTAGCCTATGCTGTTCCAGCCCTTTGCCACGGTGACGGTGCGGTCCTTCAAGCTCTCGTAGGCCCTTCCCCAGATGTCTATCTCATGGGTGTTCTGCACCATCACACGGTAGCAGTGGCGCTGCGAGAGCGCAATGTCCTTGATGTTCGCGCCTGTGGAGCTAATCCACTTCTTGCCCTTATAGACCAGCGTGAGGCCCTCGGTGTCCTCGGTGAGCATGTCGCCTTCTTGCCAATTGAATCCGCCGAGCACCTTCGAGAGGTTCTCGAACTTGGCGTTATAGACGTTGAACGACACCCAGTTCCAGCCCTTTGCGAGGGCAATCTTCTGCATATACATGTCATCGGCACGAAGATGAACGGGATCGTTGACAGTGCCCACGATGGCCTGATCGCCAAAGTCGATGATTTGCGATGGCGACAGCAACATCGTCTTGCCCGTAGCGGCATGCCACAGTCTGAAGAACAGCTGGGTGGTCTCGGTAGTGTCGTTATAGACGGTCATGAAGAGCAAGCTTCTGTTGGAGCCGGCTTCGTTCTTCACCGCACTGACACCCATGCAGCGTCCGTCCTCGTCGAACACGCCCACTATGTCGCGTTCATCGGTGACGAGCGTGTTGCCCACATAGACCTGTGCCACAATGTTCATGGAGTAGCGCTTCATGTCTTGCGCTACGGCCCATTCGGGCTTCTGTCCCTCTACGGTCAGTTCCAGATACATGGGGTCTGTCATGCCTTCTTCGTCGGTGAGGTAGATAATCTGGTCGTAGAAGCCGGGCTCCAGATCCTTGCTGATGGTGAAGGTGATTTCGTCTTCACTCTGTGCATCGACCACATCGCTCATTTTATCGACAGTGAGCCAGTTGGGCAGATTCTCAATCCTGTAGGTATGAGCCTTGCCGCCTTCATTCAAGATGGTGGCTTTAACATTGAAGTCCTGTCCGGCCTGTATGGTCAGCTTGCGTTTCTTGCCGAACAAGTACCAGTTCAGCGGGTTGCGGTCCACGAAGAAACACACCGTGGCAGGCGATGCCATGAAGTTGCCATTCTTGTCGGGTATGCTGTTCAGCGTGACATAGACGTTGCGCTTGTTGATGCGGGTGTCCTGCTCGTCGATGTTCACCATGAGCTGGTTGTCGCGTCCCACGAAGCTGAAGTTGAGCTTGCGCAGTTTCTCGTATGCCTGGACAGGAGCGCCTATAGTGGGATCGATGTGCGCCAAGATGTCGCTCACCGGATTGACAAACACGCTGTCGCGCTTGCCGGTGTCGTTGCCGTCGTTGTCGCGCTTCACCACTTGGCTCAGGGCGTTGGGCTCCAGGGCGAGTCCGCCGGCCTGTTGCTGTTCCTGACGGGCAAAGTCCATATAGACCAGCAGTCCGCGCTCTTCACCGCCGGGCGACTTCGTGGCATAGCGCTTGATGAGCGTTGTGGGCAGGGCCTGCTCGAAGAGGGCTAGTCCGTCGATGTGGCCCGTCAGGGCATTGTCCTGCAGCACTTCCGACTGGCCTTGCTTTTGCCACACCATGTTGCCGAGGTAGAAGCGTGTGCCGACCATGCCGCCCAACGAGTCGGTGGCAAACTGTGCCTTTGCTTCATTGTCAACATAGATGGTGGCCACGTTGCGCGAACGGTTCACGGTCATGGCATAGTGATGCCAGCTGTTGTCGCAGAGGATGTCGCCTAAGGCGAACTCACGACCATTGGAGCGATACTTCAGTGTGTGGCCCTCAAAGCCTATGAAGAACTTGCTGGCGGCTCCCTCTTCGTCGGCATGACCCGATCCGTTGGCCAAGAGCGTACCGTTCTCCTGTGCCGTCTTGAACCAGAACATGAGTGTGTAGTCCTGTTCGTCGTCGCGCTGGAAGAGGTCGTGGCGCAACCGTAGTCCCTTGAACTGTCCGGCCTTGCGTGTCTCGTTGGCATCTATTTTCAGCGACATGCCTTCCGGCTGTGCCCATGAAGCCCCGTGGAGCATCAGGTGGCCCCCCTGCGACAGGTCTTTGGCCTCGTTGCCGCGACCGTCGTTCATGGGGTAGTAGTCCACGAGTCCTAACTCGTAGCCGGTGAGCAGCTTATTGCCGTAGCGGTTGAGTGTGGCCAGGTCGAGTGCGCGGTACCACAGGCGGGCCTGCAACATGCGTCCCTTGTAGTAGAAGTCTTGACCCGAATTGATGGTGCTGGCATATCCGAACACCAGCGGTCCGTAGCCGTTGTAGCTCACGCTGTCCCACTTGCCTATCAGCTCGTCGCCATAGAGCATGACCTGCTTGCGCTCCTTGTCAAGCACGAGTGCCACACGCTGGAAGCCAGTACCTTTCAGCGGCTTGTCGCTTTGGAAGACGTAAGGTCTGTCACCGTTTTCAATGACCACCGACAGATACTTGTCGGCACGGAGCCACAGCTGCAGATACCTGCCCTCAGTGCCGTGCGAGAAGAGGGGCATGGCCGTATCGGATTCGTCTGGCTTGATCATCATCTCGATGGTGACGTTCTTGTTGCTGAAGTTGCGGTTGGCCTGCGAGCGGGCATAGCCGTTGCCAGTGAACTGCAGCGACGGGGCTTCCTGAATGGCCGTCTCGTTGGTCTCGCCCACCACATCGAAGTTGGTGGTGGCCTGCAGATAGTTATACTCTATATCCTCGGAGAAGTCGAAGATGATGTTGCTGCCAGCCCATAGAATGCCGCTCTTGGGCTCGGGCGAACCGAAGAGCTGCGGTCGGCGCGTGTCCTTCACACCGCTGAGCACCTTCGACTCGCTGGTGAGGAACGCATTCCCGTTCCTGCAGAAGAGTACGGCGCGCAGGTCGTAGCCCTTCTCCATCTCCTGTCCTTCTCCGAAGAAACGGGTGACGATGTTGCCGTTCTCAGGAATCATGGCCTTCGTGCCGCTGGCGGCGCGGTAGAGCGTAGAGTCGGCATAGTAGCCACAGAGGTTGGTCCAGTAGTCGTCGCCGCGTGTGGTCTCCTTGTACTGGAACTCAATGTGGTCGAAGTTGTGCTGGTTCTTGTCGAAGCCGCCGATGACCACAGGCAGGTACCAGCCCATGCCCTCCTCGAAGGGCGCGTCGCAGTTCATGATCCACTTGTCGCCAGGCGTGGTGATGGTGATGTTGCCTGCTGTGTGCAGGTAGTGTACGTCGAAGGCCACCTCCTGATAGGTGTTCACGTCGTCCAATGAGATGAGACCTATCTTCAGTCCCTCGTAGTCGAACTTCTCGCCGGCATAGACCTCGAGGGTCTTCTCCGTCACTTGTCCCGGATGCACCTCTATGGTGCGCGTGTTGCCGGTGAGCGGCATGCCGTCGATCATCATCTTGGCACCGTCGGGATTGGCTGTCTCTTTCTGATAGAGATTAAAGAAGGGATGGGCGATTTCGGGCTGCTCGCTCTCGTTGGTCAGATAGAGCTTGAAGCGGGCGGGCTCGCCGAAGGGCACGCCGCTCAGGCTCTGGCGGTCCATCTTGATGACGGGGTTCTCAATCTTCTTCGTGCGCTCGTCGAGGGTGGTGCTCTCCTGATGGAAGAGGGTCTTGCGCTCGCCCTCCCACGGACGGCAGGTAGCACCGCCACGGGTGCGATAGACGAAGCTGCGCGGATAGCTGAAATTCCTCACATCGATTCCTGCCTTCATGTGGTCGATGTTGTAATCGGTGAGATTGTTGAAATTGTTGTTATAGAACACGTCGAGCTCGTTGCTGCTCTCCAGGTTATCGACCATGCTCTTCACGCGATAGACGTCGAAGTTCAAGTGGCTGCGCCTGTCCATGCTGATGGCGAAGCTCTCGGTGCGGCTATACGACTTTGTCTTGGTGTCCTTGGGTGTCACGCCGAAGCTCACAGCCGGCACGAGTCCGAACTTGAACACGAAGCCCACGCACTCGATGTTGACACTCACTCCATCTCTTCCGGCTCCTGTATCCTTTTTCCCAGCAGAGCCCTTGAGGATGCTTCCTAAGAGCTTGGCCACCACGGGACCCACGATGGCAGCTGCCCCGGCCAGTCCGTCGCCTGCAGAATTGTCGAAGTAGCCTGCCGTTCCGGCGGTGATGGGGCTCACGAACGAGTTGGTCAGCGAGTAGTCGCTCTGGAACGTCTCGCTGTAGTTCAGTGCCGAAGCACCATCTACATCGAAGTTCTTCACCAGGTCGCTCCTGCCCACACTGAGCTTCTCGCGCTCGTTCTGGGCAATCATCTCCACCCACTTCACCATCGTCTGCTGATAGCGGGCCACCTCGTCCACGGTCTCAGGACTTGCTTCGGGGGGCAGAATCATCTTGTATTTCGTGCCAAAGTCTTCGTTGTCCTTATCGACAAGTGAGAGATAGACCGGCTTGTTCGTGGCGTTGGCCTGAGCCTGTGCCTCGCTCTCTGTGCCAGTGAACATGAGCGAACGGATTTGCTCTGTCAGTTCGGGCAGCAGCTGTTTCATGATGTAGTGCTGCGAGTGGATGAAGGTGGAGTTGAGCACCGGCCCGTAGGTCACCACCTCGTCGCGCACCAAGTGGAGCAGCTTGTTGTTGTTGTCCAATCCCTGTGCAATCTCCACCGTGCGTCCTGATGCCAGCTGTCCGCCTATCAGTCGGAACACGCTGTCGGGGATGGCGCGAATGGCCGTAGCCGGCGACACGACGATGTTCTGGTTGACACCGATATAGAGGTCGCCGTCGGCACCGATGAGCATCGGGTCGGCACTGGTCGAGATGTCTTCCTTGGCCGTCATGGTGTAGGTGAAGGCACGCTGTCCGCTGCCCGACCACACCAGGTCGATGGAGGTGTTGACGTGGTTCTCAGTACCGTTGTCGAAGCCGGCCACGCCGCCCACACCCATGGGTGCAGCCACCACGCCGGTGAAGGTGTTCAGACCTGTGCCAATGCCCAGGTTGATGCTCAGTCCGGCACTCCACTTCATGTCCATCGTGTAGGTGTACTTCAGTGTTGAGCCTTTGGAGAGCGTGGCTTTCGACTTGCCGCCGGGCGGGTCGCGCAGCACGTCGAGGAGCTGCGGCGTCGAGTAGCTCAGGATGTCCTTTGCCCCGGTGGCGCGCTTCACCTGCAGCACATAGCCCTTCAGGGGCTCGGCCTCATAGTGGGTACCGTCCATGAGCAGTGTCATGGTCATGGTCTGCAGGGCATCCTTGCCCGTGAGCAGGTAGGGCTTCTGTGCTATATCCATCACGTAGGTACCCTGACCCAGCGAGTCGAGCCGCACGGTGTCGCGGTGCAGTGCACCGACCATGCCGTTGTGGATGGTCACCAGACCGCCGGGCAGACTGACCACATCGACGGTGTCGCTCTTCACATTATTATTATAGTAATATTTCTCCGAGGCTGAGATCCATAGCGGATACTTCTTGTCGATGCTGAACACGGGGTAGCCGAACGTATATTTGGTGTCGAGCGAGTCGCGCTTGCCCTTGGGCCAGTTCTGCTTGCGTGTGCCGTAGGCCAGTGTCAGCTTCTCCTTGTCGCCCGAGATGTTCTTGAACGAATAATACTGGTCGCCGAAGAAATCGAAGTTGGCAAAGCCCTGCTGCTTGTACTCTATGAGCACGGGCGAGTGATAGATGCGGCTGTACTTGGCGTGGTATTTCTCCACCACTTTGTCCTTTTTCTGGCCGTAGCCCACGGTCTCCCATGCGCCTTTAAGGGTGTCGATGTGCAAGGTGATGGAGTCCGTGAGGTCGAGCACGTCGCCCACCTGTCCGTCCTGGAACAGCGTGGGGTAGCCCTTGGCGGTGATCTGCTGAATCTTCCACTTCACGGGTGGCAGCAGCACCTCGTATTCGCCCGTATAGGGGTCGGGCGTGACCACCATGCGGTTGATGGTGGTGTGCACCTTGGTTTTGTATTCGTATTTCTTATCATTATTGTTGGCCTGCTCATGCAGGAACACCTCGTCGCGCGTGGTCTTGTCGCGGTCATTGATGTCGAACACCAGTCGCGAGGCGTTGTCGCCCTCTAAGGTGAAGACCATCTGCAGGTCGTCGCCCAGGTTGTTCTTCGACAGGGCGTTGCCAAGGGGCTTTTCGCCCTCGGTCTTGCCACCCACGACGCGCCCGATAAGTTTCACACGGGTCTGGTCGTAGAACTTTACTTCGGCATTGTCGATGGTGATGCTGTAGGCTTTCTGCGTGTCAGGGTCGTTGTCCTTGGCGTGATAGAAGCCGTTGCGCGAGAACACGTGTCCGTCTTTCACGGCCTGAATGCTGTCGTGGTCGCCCGGAAGGATGCGGAAGGCGAACTTGCCTTCATGGTTGGTGGTCACACGTCCGCTGGCGCTATGCACCTCATAGCCATCGACCTTGAACGACACGCCCTGCACAGGGATGCTCGTGCCCTCGTATGTCACGTTGCCCGAGAGCTTCACGCTGTTTTTCACCTCGATCACGCGGTTCTTTACCACGTTGTCGCCGGGAGCAGTGCCGAAGCTGACGGTCAGGGGCTCCTGATTCATGATGCCCTCGACACTCAGCTGATAGCTGGTCTCGCTGCTGTTGACGTAGGGCAGGTTGCTCAGGCGGAAGTAGCCGCTCTCGTCGGTAGTGGATATCACCTCCTGGTCGTTCACCTTGGTCACAACCTTCTTGCCCGGTATGCCAGTGCCGTCGAGGAAGCGCAGGTGGCCCTCCACAGAGGCCGTCTGATAGCACATGCCATCGACCTCTTCGGTCTCGTCGTAGTGATTACCCTCGCAGCTGGTCACGCCGCGCACCTTATATATGTATTGGTGTACGGGCGAGGTCTGCTTGTCCTCATACTGCATCTCGGTGATCTGGCTCTTCAGCAGTTTCCAACCGCCGTTCTCTTCCGCGTTAGAGGAAGACTTGTCCTTACGCCACACCTCGTAGTAGTCAACCGGCTCGTCGGTCTCGTTGGCCCAGGTGAGCAGGGCCGAGGTGGGCAGGGTCTGCACCTGAAGCGATTTCTGGTCGATATGGCCCAGGTTCTCGTAGTAGAACTTGTCGGCAGGCAACGTGACCTCTATCCTGTGCAGGGTGTCGGCCTTCGTAAACTGTTTCTGCTCTACGGCAGGATAGCCGTCCCGCCATCCCCAGTTGTCGGGAGATTTGTCGCTCCTCTTGCCCTGATAGACGTCATGGTCCGACTTGTACCATGAGTCCTGCACTACCGTGTTCAGCACGTCGTTGCTTCCTACGAAGGAATAGCATTTTCCGTAATCGCCGCTCAGCGAGGCGTAATCTGCAGAACGTCTCTCATAGCTGTTCGAGATGAGGGTGAACGCATTGTTGCCACATTCTCCTACAAATCCCGAAACGCTACCTACATTCACATTACTCGGACCGAACCCGTAAGCCGACAGGGTGTTGCTCACCATCAGGCTGGCGCCTGCGGCACAGTAGCCCGCCACACCGCCTACAGCAGCTTTAGCCCTTTTGAGCTTTGTCTGGATGGCCATCACTGATCGACAGTTCTCTATGAACACCATGCCCTCGTCCACATATCCCACGATGCCGCTGGCATACAGCTGATTGGGCTTCATAACACCCGAAGTGGTCAGATTACAGATCACGGCTCCGTTGGCAGCGTGCATAATCGGGGCCATCCCCGGCAAATTGTCAGCATCGGGGAAATAGATGGTGAGCGTATGTCCGTTGCCGTTGAAGTTGCCAGAAAAGGGTTTGCCAGGACCTGTACCGAAGTTATAGCCCAGATAGTGGGAGGCATCAGCATCGTTAACAAGTGAGATGTCGGCGGTCATGATGGCATTGGGAATGGCCTTGCCAATCAATCCCTTACCTTTTCTATAGACTTTGGTAGCATAGTCGGTGTAAGCCTGCAGACTGTTGATCTCATAAAAGATTTCTCCCTGTCCCTTGCCTATTGGCGACTCTTTGGCCTCGGCCACAAGGTGCATCTTGTAGCTGGCGCACGAGCGGTTGAGGGCCAGCTCCAAGGCTCCTGCCTGTATCTGGTCATCGCTGAGCACCTGTCTGACGGTGTCGATGGGCGAGCCGTCGCTACGATAGGTCATCACCTCTAATCGCATCTCGGCCCGGCTGTCCCACACGTAGTTATGGCTCTGGTCGTTGGGTTCATAGGTCCACGTCACCTTCACCTTGCGTCCGGTCTTGTCGCTCCACTCAGCTTTCGCCGCCTTGGGTTTCAGCAGTTCGAGGGTGGCCATCTGGGGCTGCGCGAAGGCTGCTGCCGGATTATGGCTGAGCCCCCACAGTTGCTGGGTCGCGCCGCGCACCACGCAGTAGCGCACCAGCGGTATGCCGAGTGACTTGTCGATCATGTCGGCTGTCAGCTGTCCGATGAGCGTGCTGTCCTTATAGTTATAGACGGAGTCCTGCTCGCTGAGTATCACCGAACCGATTGCCTCGAAGTCCTCCACCTTGCCAGACAACGAGCGCAGCACGGTGAACTGGTCGCTGCTGACCACGTCTTTCTGCTTCGGGGCTTTGGTCATCCACTTCAGCTGCACGGCGCCGGCATCGGCAAGGTTCGCCTTGCCCCCCTCTTGCTGCAGGGTGTTCAGACCCAGCATGTCGGCCCTCAACAGACGCGGGTTGTGCATCACGGCATCGTCCTTGGCATTATAGACAACCGAGAGACTGCCCACGTATAATTTCACCTCGAACTTCAGGTTCTTGTGAGCCTCGGTGGCAGGCACCATGATGAAACCGGCATAGGTGTTCTTGGGAAGCGTGATGCGCTCCAGTTTCTTCGTATTGCCGTCCTCATCGGTATAGCTTGCATCTATCCACTTCACAGCCTGATCGCACGAGAAGGGAATCTTCAGCATGCCCTCCTCGCCGCTCTTCGTGCCAGGCACCATCTCATAGGTCTCGAAAGAGACTTCAGGCTTATAGACCTCCATAACGGGGTGAACAGTATTGTCTGCTATCCATGAGCCTTCCTTCTCAGCATTCATCCTGTCAGGCACTGACCATGTAGAGATATTCTTACAGTCCGACCGCATCTCTCCCCAGTCGTGGTAAGAGAGACAAAGGGTACTATTGCCATTATATCCCCATACGCAGCGGTCATAGCCGCCCTCACCAGCTGCGTTCCAATAGGAGAACCCCGCATGGTTGATTTCAGAACCAAAAGAAACGTATTCATAGACACGGTGCATGGTCCAGCTGCCACCGTTATGTCCCCATCCGATGATGGAACCGGCAACTCTCTCACCGCTGCCTGAGCTATTGATGTAACCATAGCTCATGCCGTCGTTTATGAAGACATCGGCATTACCGCAATGGCCTATAAATCCGCCGGCATATTGCTTAGTGGTAGTAACTCTGGTATATACCTTTACTCTTTCGATGGTAATCGTACTTTTGCCCAAGGCTAAGCCCACGATGGTGGCTGTGTGCTGGCCGCCCTTGACATTACCTTCTATATACACGTCTCTCACCGTGACATCCTTCACCATGGGGAATATGGCTGCATAGTCTTGTTCGCCCCAGTCGATATTAAGGGTCACCGTATGACCGTTGCCATGGAAGGTTCCGCGATAGGGCCAGTTACTCAAGCCCACGGGCTCCGAGACAGTAATATCGGCATCCAAGATAGCATTGACATCCTTGGCACCGGCAGCCTTTTTCACCAGTTCCCTAAACTTCAGCCAGTCGTCATTGCTGCGCACCACATAGTAGCTCTTGTCTTCTAAATTGACCTTATCCAATTCGCTCTCATCGGCTGCCCATGCTCCCTGTGGCATGAACATGCCCACGGTCATCACAACCATGATGGCCGCCATGTGCAGTAGCCGCAGGCAGGAACTTGTGCTACCCTTCGGCACTTGCTTAGTCTGTGTGTTCGTATTCATATCTGTTTTCAGTTTTTATTTTTTTATAAAAAAATACCATATCGCTTGCAAATATACAAAAAAATGTCATAATCCATAACAATTCAACAAAAAAACATGGAAAAATTACAAAAAAACATCTTGGTTTCACCCTTTTCATCAAAAGGAACTACCATCACGATGAAATGGGGAAAAATGAGCCTTATTTAGACAATCGAGCCTCCAAAACTTTCAAAAAATTCAGCAAACAGTCAAGGGGATGAAAATTCGCGAGTTTTGGGCAGTTCTGTAACTCACTGTGGCACAGTAAGATACAGAAATAACGCATTCGTAACACACTCTGATACAGACAATTAGCGCGATTTAGGCGCTT
>JAEEGF011275034.1_pt1 | contig 12050 bp, 10 predicted proteins | sample 9134171 | NCBI WGS metagenome assembly JAEEGF01 (sample SAMN16246542, study PRJNA631951) | gut metagenome | biome: gut microbiome; feature: rumen; material: AP-attached | host: Bos | place: Iran: Karaj | collected 2018-10 | reverse complement strand
ATTCCTGAGCCCGAGCCCGAAGTGGCGGCGGAACCTGAGGTGATTCCTGAGATCAAGCCAGAAGTGGCGGCAGAACCTGAAGTGATTCCTGAGATCGAACCCGAAGTGGCGGCAGAACCTGAGGTGATTCCTGAGATCGAGCCCGAACTGGTGGCAGAACCTGTGGTGATTCCTGAGATCGAGCCCGAGGTGGCGGCAGAACCGGCGGAAGAACCTATAGAAAAACCTGCAGAGGAGCCTGCGAATAAGATCAGGGTTTCGGTGTACAGCGGCTCGAGCAGGAAGCAGACATCGAAATACACTTCGAAGGACAAAACCTCGGGAGGACTTTCGGGACTGTTCTCTGTATTCGGAAGAAAGAAAAGGTAATAAAGAGCGTAAAAGGGGAAAACGGACTCACACGAGTCCGTTTTCTTTACTGAAGTAATCGATCTTCATGGCTGCTCTGACTTCACTGAGTGTTACCGCAGCGGTTTCATGAGCTATGCGGCTGCCCTCTTTGAGGATCTCGCAGACTTCGGGAAGCTTGGCTTCCCACTCCTTGCGGCGTGCGCGGATGGGAGAGAGCTCCTCGTTGAGAACTTTGAGAAGGAACTTCTTAACCTTTACATCGCCGAGACCGCCTCTCTTGTAGTGGTCCTTCATCTCATCAAGACACGAGTAATCGGGAGCGTACTCCGCGAAGTGCTCGGGACGTGAGAAGCAGTCGAGGTAAGTGAATACCGTGTTGCCCTCGATCTTGCCCGGGTCGGTGACCTTGATGTGATCGGGGTCTGTGTACATGGACATTACTTTTGTGTTCAGATCTTCCTCTGTCTCCGAAAGGTAGATGCAGTTTCCGAGCGACTTGCTCATCTTTGCCTTGCCGTCGGTACCGGGAAGTCTCAGACATGCCTGGTTCTCGGGGAGAAGGATCTTGGGCTCGACAAGTGTCTCGCCGTAGGTAGCGTTGAACTTACGGACGATCTCCTGACACTGCTCAAGCATAGGCATCTGATCCTCACCTACGGGCACAACGGTTGCTTTGAACGCCGTGATGTCGGCCGCCTGGCTGATCGGGTATGTGAAGAACCCGACGGGGATGCTTGTTTCGAAGTTTCGCATCTGGATCTCGGCCTTGACGGTAGGATTGCGCTGAAGTCTCGAAACCGTGACGAGATTCATGTAGTAGAACGAAAGCTCGGTGAGTTCGGGAACGAGCGACTGGATGAAAAGAGTCGACTTTGCGGGATCAAGCCCGACCGAGAGGTAATCGAGTGCGACCTGTAAGATGTTGCTTCTGACCTTCTCGGGGTTGTCGGCGTTGTCGGTGAGAGCCTGAGCATCGGCTATCATAATGAAGATCTTGTCAAACTTGCCGCTGTTCTGGAGCTCGACACGTCTGCGCAGCGATCCGACATAGTGACCTACGTGGAGTCTTCCTGTCGGTCTGTCTCCGGTAAGGATTATATTGTTCATTCTGATTCCCCCTGATGTTTTCAAATAAGAATTCTTTTGGTATTATAAGACTTGAATGAAAAAATAGTCAATCCAAAGAGTAGAAATATAGAATATGAATTGCTCGGCATTGACGCAAGACACCCGAAACCGGAGAGGTAGCTATGATTTACGATGTTTCTTTGTACAGATTTAAAACAGGCGCGTTCGAAGAGATCCGCGAAGCGATCATCAAGATGAAGCTCGTTTCGAAGATCTCCGTACGTGATATCTGTTCGGAATCTGAAGAAAACAAGAAGAAGATCATCAGTGACATCATTGCCGCAGAATACAGGTCCGGTGCGGGAAGACCTGTAAAGGCCTACGTTATAAAGTATGAGCCCGATGTTTATCTCGCGATCCTTTCAAGCAAGCAGACCGATGAAGGCGGAGTAGACGAAGAAGTCATTAAGAATGTCTTCGGAGTGAGGAACAAGATCAATGTGTTTCTTGCGCGTCAGACCGATGAAGCCGTTTCGGTTTCGAGAACCTACTGGAAGAAGCTGCTTACGAATCTTGATTATTCGAATCCTTTTGTCAGCGAGACGACGGGGGCCTTAAAGCCGCGCCAGAAGGAACTCTTTGTCCTCGGAGATTCGCTCCCCTACCTTATCAGAGTTGTTGCCCAGAAAGAAAAGATCAGCCTCAAGGCCCTTTTTACGACGGTCTGGGGCATCGTGATGTGTCACGCTGTCGAGAGAAAGTTCGTCCTGATCGAGGATATCCATGAGAAGGGCAGGCTGCGTCATTATCCGATAGTTGTGCTCGGCACGGGCGATTTCAAAGAGATCTATAAGACTGTGGTCCGCCAGATCGACACTGCCGACCGCTTTGACAATGTAGATATTGAGACGACCTCGAAGCTTTACAAGATCACTTTGACGGGGCTGATGCCGCTTGCACAGAACTTCGCCGGCATGACCCACGACGGGTTCGGTATCGCCGAGATCAGAGAAGAGGTTGTTTACGTATATGAGCACTATCCGAGGCTCTTTGCTCCGCTCTGCGTTAATTACCATTTTAGTGATGATTCGCTTTCAATCGAATACGAATATGAAGAAAACGCGTTTGAGGGGATGGACATCGGCAAGCTGCACGACAGCTTCTGTCAGCTTGTGACGCAGGTTCTTTCGGCTTCGGGAAGCACCGATATCAGGGTGGTCACGGACAAGGCGAACAGAACGGCCAACCGTGTGCGCCAGACTGCGACAAAGTGCGACATCCTCAGGGACTGCAGCCTGTTCTCGGGGTATTCGCTCGACGATCTTTGCGATATCGCTGCAAAGAGCAAGCTTGTTACGGCAGTCGGGGAGGAGCTTATCTCGGATCATTACAGTGATGAGGGCGGACTGTTCGTACTCGGGCTCGGAAAGATCTCGATGGAGGCCATCGACAAGGACTCACTCATACATCCCATGATGCTTTTAAAGCGTGGAGACTGCTTCGGTACGGAGTCGACGATCGGTGAAGAAGGTCCGTTGTGCGGCTACAGGGCTGTCGGAGGTGTTGCGGAGCTTGTTTCGATCCCTTCGGAGGTGGTAGCGGAACTGATAAAGGAAAAGCCGTCATTCTCCGAGACCATGCATACGCTTCATAAAAAGAGACTCGAAACATTTCAAAAGCTTATGCCCAAAAGCTGAAAATCGCATAAACATCGATAGATACAGGGCCAAACCTTTATTCACTTTTTAGTAATAATTGGTTGACATTTTATTAACATTTGTATAAAATGTACAAGTGTGGGCGGTAGAACGCCCAACAAAACCATTATACACTTTTAGAGGAGGGTATTATGAAACGTTTTATTGCAGCATTATTATGTTTAGCAATGATCATCGGATGCCTCACCGCTTGCTCGAGCGAAGAGAAGAAGGATGAGACAACCACAACAGCTGGCGACACAGCTAAGACTGATGACAGCGCATCTGCTGGAACAGTTACAACTCCCGCACCTGATGAGAAGAAGGTTATCAATCTTTGGTCTTTCACAGACGAGATCCCTAAGATGGTAGATCGTTACAAAGAGCTCAATCCTTCTTTCGACTATGAGATCAAGACAACCATCATCGCTACAACAGACGGCGCTTACCAGCCCGCTCTTGACGCTGCTCTTGCAGCAGGCGGAGATGACGCTCCTGATATGTACGCAGCAGAGGCAGCTTTCATCCTTAAGTATTCACAGGGTGATGCAGCAGGCTATGCAGCAACATACAAGGATCTCGGAATCGACGTTGACAAGATGATCGCTGATGCAAACATCTCCGGCTACTCTGTAGCAATCGGAACACGTCCCAGCGACAACAACGTAGTAGCACTTGGTTACCAGGCTACAGGCGGATGCTTCATCTATCGTCGTTCAATCGCTAAGGATACTTGGGGAACAGATGATCCTAAGACTGTTCAGGACAAGATCGGCGGCGGCTCGGGTTCATGGGATAAGTTCTTTGAAGCAGCTGAAGAGCTCAAGGCAAAGGGATATGCTATCTGCTCAGGCGATGGCGATATCTGGCACGCAGTTGAGAACAGCTCTGACAAGGGCTGGATCGTAGACGGCAAGCTCTACATCGATCCTAAGAGAGAAGCATTCCTTGACCTTTCCAAGAAGCTTAAGGACAACGGATATCATCATGACACTCAGGACTGGCAGGAAGGCTGGTTCGCAGATATGAAGAAGAACGGTGGCGTTCTTGGTTTCTTCGGACCTGCATGGCTCATCAACTACACACTCGGCGCTAACTGCGGCGAAGGCGATGACAGCTCATTCGGTGACTGGGCAGTATGTAACTCACCTATCGGCTTCTTCTGGGGCGGTACATGGGTTCTTGCTAACAAGGACACCAAGGCTAAGAACGGCGTAGCTGAGCTTATTAAGTGGATCACACTTGACTGCAGCAAGACCGGTCTTCAGTACTACTGGGCAAACGGAACACTTAACGGCGAAGGCGGCACAAAGGACTCTGTAGCTTCCGGTACCGTTATGGATATGTCTGATGGTAAGCTTGACTTCCTCGGCGGACAGAACATGTTCGATTACTTCGTACCTGCTAATGCATATGCAAACGGCAAGAACCTTACTCAGTATGATGAGAGCATCAACTCACTTTGGAGAGATGCAGTTCGTGCTTACACAGGCGGCACAGCTACTCGTGAAGAGGCAATTGCTAACTTCAAGCAGACTGTAAAGGATAGCCTTGGTATCGAATAATTTCGAAACTGAGATTATTTACGAATGAATTTACTGAGGGCGGACGGATACGCACCGTCCGCCCTCTTTTATTAAAACAATATTCCTGCTTTTTGGAGAAACAATGTGAAAAGGGATTCCTTTTCACCAAACATCAGTCTTCGTGTCTGTAGCAGTGCGTTTTTAACGTTTTAGCTAAATCCAAGCAGATGCGAATTATGGGGATCATTTATGAAAAGGAAACGTGTAAGCTACGCTAAATACGGATATCTCTTTTCCCTTCCTTTTGTAGTGACTTTCCTGGTTTGTACTTTATACCCGATTGTTTATACCGGTATCATTGGATTCACAAACCTTAAAGGAAGTACGATGGCGTTTACGGATGCCAAGTTCCTTCCTTCGTTAGGTCAAGGATTATGGGATAATTTTGTAGATACTCTTAAGGCTCCCACATTCCACACCGCACTTCTCAATACGGTTAAGATGTGGATTATAAACTTTATCCCGCAGATCACTCTGGCTCTTATTCTTGCTGCATGGTTTACAAATAACCAGAAGAAGATTAAGGCTCAGGGATTCTTCAAGGTAGTTTTCTACCTCCCGAACATCATCACAGCAGCTACGATCGGTATTTTGTTTGCCAACCTGTTTGCATATCCGAAGGGACCTATCAATGACATCCTTTTACAGCTCGGATTTATTGATAATCCTTACGACTTCTCAAGAAGTGCAACGGCATCACAGTTGAACGTATCATTCATGCAGTTCTGGACATGGTATGGCAACACAATGATCGTACTTATCGCCGGAATCCTTGGTATCAACCCCGAAATGTATGAGGCTGCCGAGATTGACGGTGCAAACGGTAATCAGCAGTTCTTTTATATTACCATTCCCAACTTGAAGACAATGCTTCTGTATACTCTTGTTACATCACTTATCGGTGGTATGCAGATGTTTGATATACCTCGTGTATTCCAGAACGGTCTTCCCCAGAACGCAACGCTCACCGCGACTCTGTACATTTATACACAGGCGTTCTCCGGTACGTACCAATACAATAAAGCTGCCGCGGCCAGCTTGGTTGTGTTTGTCATCATTTCGATCTTCTCAGCTCTGCTGTTCGTTGTGCTGAAGGATAAGGATGAGGCAAAGCTTCACAAGATCATCAAGCAGCAGGAAAGAGAATACCGAAAGAAAGTTAAGCTCGCTAAGCAGCAGCTTCTTAAGGAGGGCAGATAATGGACACGAATATTAAGGTTTTTCCCCGCTTTCAGCCCTTTAAAGTAATCATTTATATCGTATGTATTTTCCTTGCGGCACTCAGTTTGTTCCCGTTCATAATCATGATCGTGAACTCGACACGTTCGACCCCTGAGATTCAGGGTACGGCTGTTTCGCTGATCCCTTCGAGTTACCTCGCAAGGAACTATACGATCCTCACAAGCAAGGACATTTTCGATCCCATCAGAGGTTTCGTTAACTCGATCATCATCTCCACCGGCGCAACACTTTGCTCGGTTTACTTCTCAACTCTCACAGCGTATGCGATCGTTGTTTATGAGTGGAAGGCACGCAGAGGATTCTTTACATTCATCATGGCTATCATGATGATCCCCGGTGTAGTTGTTTCAATCGGTTTTTACAAGATGGTTTATGCGGTTGGTCTTGCAAACAATTTCCTTCCGCTTATCATCCCCGGTATCGCGGCTCCTGCAATGGTATTCTTCATGAGACAGTACATGATCCCCGCTCTGCCTCTTGAGATCATTCAGTCGGCTCGAATCGACGGCGCAGGAGAGTTTTATACCTTCAACAAGATAGCGCTTCCCATCATGAAGCCCGCTATCGCAACACAGGGTATCATGGCATTCGTCGGTAACTGGAACAACCTGTTCATGCCTCTTATCCTCCTTACTCAGAAGAAGATGTACACCATGCCTATCATGGTTTCGCTCCTTAAGGGTGATATCTACAAAGTTGAGTACGGTTCGGTTTACCTTGGATTGACCCTCACGGTACTCCCGCTCTTTGTAGTTTACTTCCTGCTTTCGAAGTACATCATAGCAGGTATCGCTGTTGGTTCCGTTAAGGGCTGACAGTCATTCAAAACAGCAAAATTTGAGCAGTCCGCAGTGTGAGAAATCGCGTTGCGGACTCTTTATTTTCCTTAAAAGCCTTGTATCTTTCGGCGTTAAAAGATATAATAATTATGTGCGATTATGCGTGCTCAGTGCGTTTCACACAGATAATAATCACCAAAGAGGTTGGCATGAAGAAGAAAATCTTAATGCTCTCAAGCTCGTGGAACAACGACCTTACACATGAGCTCATTAAAGGTATTTGCGAGAGACTGGGGCAAGACGATGTTGAGCTCCATATCATGAATATCTACGATGTCCTTGAACCTGCCGGGTTCTACCAGAAGGAACTCGAAGTATTTCTGTTGCCCAATCCGTCCAAGTACGACGGTGTTCTTGTTGCGGTCAACAGTGTCGCTTCTATCTCTGTTGTTGATGAGATCCTTGAGAAGGTCAGGAAAGCGAATGCTAAGGTCCTTTGCATAGACAGACGTCACAACGGGCTTCCCAACATCAGCTCCGACAACTACGGCGCCGAGTACAAGATCGTGGATCACCTTATCCAGGTGCATGGCTGCAAGAAGCTCAACTTTGTCGGCGGCCCGGTGAACAACGAGGAGAACCAGCTTCGTTACAGAGCTTTCTGTGATGCTCTCAAGGCGAACGGGATCGAGCCCGAGCCTGAGCGTATCAGGTTCTACGGCTTCCTCCAGCGCGACGGAAAGCTCGCGTACAGGGACTTTAAGAAGCTCGGACTTCATCTCCCCGATGCCGTTGTCTGCGCGAACGACTTTATGGCTCTCGGTTATTGCAACGAGGCTGAGACAGACGGCTACCAGGCACCCGAGGACTTTAAGATCACCGGCTTTGACAATCTTTTTGATGCACAGTTCTACTTCCCGTCGATCACAACCGTAGACCGTGACTATTTCCTTCAGGGCTACGATGCTGCCAACACTCTCATGGAGATGATCGATGGAAAGCACGAAGGAAAGCTTGATTTCTACTCGGGAACCACTGTTAGGCTCAACGAGAGCTGCGGATGTAAGGTCCTTCGTGACTTCCGTAAGGAATTTACGAATGTCTATGTTTCTAAGACCGAAGATGAGTACATCCGAAGTGTACAGCGCCTTATCAGCAGGTACCTGACCAAGTATAATACAGCAGAGAAGCTTCCCGAAGCTCTCGAAGAGTGCAAGAGACACCTCAAACTCTACGATATCTGTCTCTGCATCAATCCCTCCGCTATGGAGATGTACGGTGAAGACGTATTCACCGGATTTGACGAAGTGCTCGACATGTACACAAGTAACGGTGTCGGCAAGATCAGGATCGCAGACCAGCTTTATCCGCCTGAGTGGGCAGATCTTTACGAGTCGAAGATCTACATGTTCTCACCGCTTCACTTCGGTGACATCACTTTCGGATACTGTGTTATCCCCTACGAGGAGAGCTCGTGGAACCTCCTCGACTTCAGAACCTACAGCGAAGCGCTTTCGCAGGCAATGGACAGTATGCATCAGCGTCATGAGGTTGATCTCGTGAACAAGAAACTCAAGGCACTCTACACGCAGGATGCGATGACCGGCCTGTACAACCGTTTTGGTTACGCTACGTTTGCTGAAGAGTTTTATGCTAAGCACAGCGGCAAAGTCTACCTGATCTATGTGGACCTTGACGACCTGAAGATCCTTAACGATACATACGGTCACTCAGTCGGTGATATAGCCATTAACGGCATCGCCGAGGCGATAAAGAAGGTGATCCCCGAAGACAGTGTCAAGGTAAGGATGGGCGGTGACGAGTTCCTTGTCATCGCCGAGTACATCAGCGAAGCCGAGATCCTCACCAAGGAGGACCAGATTAAGAGCTACCTCGCAGAGTACTCCAAGAGAGAAGCACTCCCTGTCGAGATCGTTGCCAGCATGGGCCACGTCTGGAACGAGGGAGACGCTTCCGCCAAGTCGCTTGAGAGCCTGGTAAATGAAGCGGATAACAACATGTACAAAATAAAGCAATCCAAGAAACACAGAAGAAGCACGGACTAATATTCGCAAGAGGCCGCTCCCGGACCAAGAGCGGCTTTTGCGCGTAAAGCAATTCTGGGACTAATTGTATAAGATTTGCTTTTGGCAAAAGAAAGCTCAGCGAAAGAGCATCTTTCGCTGAGCGAGATGATAGATGTGACGTGCAAGCTTGCTTGCAAAGGAACATTTATCATCTTGCTCAGAGAGAGGCGAAGCCTCTCGTGCTGAGCTTGCTTGCAAAGACGTATTCTTTTTCTCACACAGTGCCGGGGATTGCCCGGCGTGTCCGAAGGCTGTCTGACGCAGCAAGAGGCCGCTCTTGGTCCGGGAGCAAACATAAAGAATATAAGATCCGTGATCTGCTGTTCTGCATGATTGCCGCGGCCCCCACACCGAGCGAACTTGGTTCGCGAGGTGAGGAAAACAATACAGAAAAACAAAAGAAACAGAAGGAGCACATATGCAGTTACTAACTCTTATCTTAAAAGACGACCGCAACCTCGATCCCATCCTCAAAGAGCTTGCGAACCACGGAGTCAAGGGCGGAACGATCCTTGAAGGACGAGGTATGGGCGAGGAACTCGTCAACATGGAAGACATCCCGATCTTCGGAATGCTCCGCAGAGTCCTCAAAGACGAGGACAAACCATTAAGTAAAGTAGTCCTTTTTGTTGTGAGAGATGAACAGGTCGTAGACGCAAGAGAAACCATAAAGTCGTTTGTCGACCTTAACACCCCCAACTCGGGCATCATGTTCGTGATCCCGATCACATACGTGGAAGGCATTAGTACCAAGGAATAACCATGAATATTTATCTGAATTTGGCAATAGCGCTTGCGTTTGCACTTGCATCCAGCAAGCTTATGAAATTATTGAAACTTCCCAACGTCACGGGTTACCTGATCGCGGGACTTATTGTCGGACCTTATGTTACCGGTCTTATAGACTCTGAAACGATAGCGTCTCTCGGGATAATTCCCGAAACGGCACTTGGGTTTATTGCATTTTCGATCGGTGCGGAGTTCAGACTCTCATACCTCAAAAAGGTCGGAAGCGCACCTCTCGTGATCGCGATCACAGAGTCACTCGGAGCAGTGATCGTGGTTGACGCTGCACTTATCATCGCCGGATACGATATCCCCTTCTCACTGAGCCTCGGTGCGATCGCGGCGGCTACAGCGCCCGCTGCCACGCTCATGGTTGTCAAGCAGTACAAGGCAAAGGGTGAGGTTACGGACACGCTGCTCGCAGTCGTTGCACTCGATGATGCCGTAGCGCTCATGTGCTTCGGTATTTCGGTCGCTGTTGCTAAGAGCATAGCCGGCTCAGAGGGATTCTCCTTCATGGCGATAGCGAATCCTTTTATCGAAATATTCGGAGCAATGCTCCTCGGAGCAGTAGCGGGGATCGTCTTCAGGTTCCTCACTATGCTCTTTACGGGACGCGGCAACAGGCTCGCGATAACATATGCGCTTGTATTTACATGTGTCGGAGTCGGAAACCTTCTGGGACTCTCGTCGCTTCTGGCATGTATGGTGATGGGTGCGGTTTTCTGCAACACATCAAAGAACAGCGATGTTGTTTTCGAACAGACGGATCGCATGACTCCTCCGCTTTACATGCTCTTCTTCTTTATCTCGGGAGCACAGCTTGATATCTCGATACTTCCGAGTATCGGTATCATCGGAGTGATCTACATCGTGGCGAGAGTGATCGGTAAGATCGGTGGCGCGATGTTTGGAGCAGCGGTATCACATTCATCGAAAAATGTCAGAAACCATCTGGGCTTTATGCTCGTTCCGCAGGCCGGAGTTGCTATCGGACTTGCGACAACGGCCATGACTGTGGTTCCTGAGTACGGAGCTACCATCAGAACGGTCATCCTTTGCGGAACCGTGATCTACGAGCTTACGGGCCCCCTGATCACCAAGCTTGCCCTCAAGAAAGCCGGAGAGATCAATTAAGGCTTTGTGTACAGCCGCGCGAAACAGGCGGGACCGATGAGGACCATCGGGTGTGGCCGGAGAGCGGGAGCGATCGCGGGACGTGGCCATAGCTGAACAACAGGTTTAGAACATGCGTATAAAAGGAAGATTATCATGAGGAAAAGGCTGAAAGATCATGTATGGATCATTCTTATGACGTTTATGATAACGGGTGCGCTCGTCCTTTCGGGTTGTTCCGGAACTTCCGGAGAGACGACCGGTAAAATCGGAGGAAAAGAGACGCAGGACACCTATCAGAGCACCGGCAAGACAGGCGGGTCTTTTGAAGAAGGAAGCACGCAGGCTCAGGCGGATCCTGCGACGGGTGCCGTGGGTGACACCGAAGAAGGAGACGGGTCCCCGGATGCGGATGTGTCGTCCGCTTCAGAGGGAAACAGTCCGGCACAGGATACGCAGACAGACCCGAAGACAACGGGCACAAAAGAAGATAATAAAACAACAGAGATCAAGACGGGGTCTGATGAGGCAGGAGAAGCTCCGGTAAAGGCAGAGGACAGTGCCGAGGCACTCGGCAAGAGCGAGGCCGGAGAGAAAACAGGCTCGAACGGCACGGAGATCATCCTTGCGGCAGACGACGACTCGACCTGGGCAAACAGCTTTCTGCTCTTCCTGCCGAGATATAAAGGCGGAGTCGAGGAAGACCGCATCTGTGAGGAGACATTCGATCATATTGTGATCGGAGGTGTTGAATCGAAGAGGGATATCGAGGACTACGTGGAGGAGATCAAGGCCGCGGGCTTCGATGTTGACGCGGACTACGTCGATCATAACGGCGAGATCGATTTTCATGCATATAATTCCGACGGTTGGTACGTGACCGTCGATTATGACATAAAGACCGCAAAGGTCGATATCGGCTGCGGATTCTTTGCACAGCCGAAGGAGAAGGAACCCGGAAATTACTTTGATGAGGAGATACTTGAGGTTCTTCCGTTACCCGAAGCGGGGACTTTGTCGAGCGGCAGATCAGATGGAGACTACCCCTACGTGCTCTATGAGGAATGCACGCTTGAAGACGCACGTACGTATGCAGGAAAGTTAAGGAAGGCAGGCTTCGACAGCGAAGTGATGGAAGGCGAGTCGGGAGATCTTTACTGGTACAACGCACTCGGACCGGACGGGATGATCTGCGACATGCAGTACTCCGACGGTATCATAATGATAGGGTGCGACCGGGCAGAAGAGTAACTAAAGCGCATGTGATACAGTGAAATAATGAAACAGAGGTTTGGAACATGACTAACTACGACGGCAGCGAGATAGTCGTTTTGAAGG
>JAEEGF010873005.1_pt1 | contig 12050 bp, 10 predicted proteins | sample 9134171 | NCBI WGS metagenome assembly JAEEGF01 (sample SAMN16246542, study PRJNA631951) | gut metagenome | biome: gut microbiome; feature: rumen; material: AP-attached | host: Bos | place: Iran: Karaj | collected 2018-10 | reverse complement strand
TTTTATAGTGGTCGGCATTCTCACGCTTCAGCAGTTCCTTCGGATAATGCTCTTTGATGTATTTGGCACTTTCCACGATAAAACCTGCACTACCCATCGCAGGGTCGCAGATGGTGTCTTTCAAGGTGGGTTGCATGATTTCCACCATCATACGGATGATGTGCCGTGGGGTGCGGAACTGACCATTGTTGCCCGATGCAGCCATCTTGCCAAGGATATACTCATAGGTGTCGCCCATCGTGTCTCGGTTGTTCATATCGAGGTGGTCGATACCCTCCACGATCTTGGTCAGCGTACGTGGACTTTGAATCAAGAACGTGGCATTCTCCATAAAGCGGCTGTATGCCGACTCCTTACCCTCGTTGAGTGTCTTGATGAAGATAAAGGCATCCTTGCTGACAGTGCGGAACATGGTCTCGGGTTCCTTGTTCTTAAAGACGCTCCACCGCAAATCGTTATAGGCCACATCCCTGTCGGTGTCGGGGTTATGCCACATACCCTGCTTGAAGGTGGGGTCTTTCACTGCCACCCCAAAGGCGTTGGCATTGGCCTCTTTCGTGCGCTGCGCATCGTCAAGCATCTTCATGAAGAACAGATAGGTCATCTGTTCCAAGATGGTCAAGGAATTGGTGATGCCACCGGTCCAAAAAGTGTCCCAAATACCGTCGATTCGGTTTTTGATCTCGCCTGTTATCATGTTTCAATAGGTTCTTCCTTTTCACCGTTGAAGAAATCCCTCACGATCCTGTAGGTCTCCTCCTCAGCGACAGCCAAGTCGTCGTTGACAACCACATGGTCGAAGCGGTCGGCAAAAGTGAGTTCGTATTCTGCCTTTGCCAGACGGTCTTCTATCACCTCCATGGAATCGGTTCCTCTGTTGACGAGGCGCCGGCGCAGTTCCTCCACCGAAGGGGGCTGGATAAAGATGCTCAGTGCCCTGTCGCCATAATACTCCTTGATGTTGCAGCCGCCCTTTACATCCACGTCGAACACGACATTCTGTCCCGCTGCGATCTGGCGCTCCACCTGTGCCTTGAGGGTTCCGTAAAAACGGTCCTCATACACTTCCTCATATTCCAGGAACTCATTGTTGGCGATGCGTTGGCGGAACTCCTCAGGTGTGAGGAAGAAATACTCCACCCCATTCTGCTCTGTCCCGCGCGGCGCACGGCTCGTGCAACTGATGGAGAAATACAGGTTGAGTTCGGGATGCTCCTTCATCAGCCAATTGATGATGGTGCTTTTCCCGCTCCCACTGGGAGCGGAGAAAATCAAAAGAGAAACCTCTCCCCGACCCTCTCCAAAGGAGAGGGGGCTGTTCTCCTCTGAGGACCTCTCCCCGGCCCTCTCCAAAGACCTCTCCCCGGCCCTCTCCAAAGGAGAGGGGGAGGTGCACTCTGAAGGATTATCTTGAAGGGATTGTTGTTTTTTTGTTTGATTATTCTTCATTTCTGTTGTATTTGAGATAAAGGTTTTTGTATATAATCATTCATTATATTAATGATTGCATAAAAAGATGACGTGCTTTTATGAACTGCTTGATGGTTTCGACAACTTTTACTATATCATAGAGGACTTCTTCGTTTGAAAACCTAATGACTTGATATCCCTCACTCTCCAAGTAAGATGTCCTTTCTTCATCATCAAATTTTTGTCTATCATCATTATGATATCCTCCATCGACTTCAATAATCAGTTTTAGTGGAATGCAGACAAAATCAGGAATATAATCATAAACAGGATGTTGTCTTCTGAACTTGCATCCCAACTGACCTTTTCTCAGATAATTCCAAAGCATGGACTCTGCTTCTGTCGGATGACTCCGATTATACCGTGCCTTCTCCAGCAACAAATGGTAGGTGGATCCGTCAGATGTCATATATCCATACTTATTTTCGCCTCCTTCCATCTATTCAACCATTATTCAGTTAAAGGATAACGTATCATTTCTCATATTCCCCGCCAATTTGGTTCTCCCTCTCCTTTGGAGAGGGCTGGGGAGAGGTTTTTACAGCACATTCAGCACTTGTTCCTTGATCTGCTCCAATTGGTCTTTCATCTGAACGACGATGTTCTGCATCTCGGCAAGGTTGCTTTTTGAACCCGTAGTATTGATCTCACGGCCCATCTCCTGAGCGATGAAACCCAGTTTCTTGCCCTGGCTCTGCTCCTCCTGCATCGTCGTGCGGAAGTAATTGAGATGGTTGGCAAGCCGCTGTTTCTCCTCATTGATGTCCAGTTTCTCGATGTAATAGATGAGTTCCTGCTCCAGACGGTTCTTGTCATAGTCAGCCTCGGGAATGGCAGAGAGACTTTCCACGATACGTGCCCGGATCTTCTCCACACGCAGCGTCTCATAAGGCTCTATCGACTCCAGCAATTGTCCGATGGTGTCGATGCAACTCTCAAATTTCTGCTCAAGGGCGACACCCTCCTGCTTGCGGAAAGCCACCAGAAGGTCGAGCGCCTCGCTGATAGCCCCGCGAGCCACTGCCCATTCCTCATCGGAGAGTTCCTCCATCTCCGTGCGGGCGGTGACATCCGGCATCCTCAGAAGGGTATAGAACCAGTCCGCTGGCTCCGGAATGCCCGTCTTGGCTGCGATCTCCTTGATCTGATGGTAATAATTCTCTACAAGTCCCATATTGATGGGTGTGGCGTCCGTACCCGCCTCCTTCTCTATCCAGATGGCGAAATCCACCTTGCCCCTCACCACGGCGGCGGCTATGAGTTGGCGGATTTCCATCTCTTTCTCACGGTAGAGAGGTGCGATACGCGTGGAGAGGTCGAGTGCCTTGCTGTTGAGCGACTTCACCTCCACATGAATTTTTTTCTCCTGGTAGGCCACGGTGGTCTTCCCGTAGCCAGTCATCGATAATATCATTTCTTAAAATTTTAGTCTTGCAAAAAGTGCTCTTCCTTCTCTTTTGGTATTGAAAAAGTCTTTTGTTTATCAGAAATTTATGCAAAAATACATATTTCTGAGGAAAAAAACGTAATTTTGCAGATTAATTATAGAATAAAAAGAGATTGATACCGGGATGTCATGTATTTTGCATATTGAAACCAGCACTGACGCCTGCTCGGTGGCAGTGAGTCAGGATGGTGCCTGCATCTACCACGATGAAGACCTCACGGGTCCCAACCATGCCGAGAGGTTAGGGTCTTTTGTCGACGAGGCGCTCTCCTTTACCGACAATCATGCCATACCCTTCGATGCCGTAGCGGTCAGTTGCGGACCGGGTTCCTATACAGGTTTGCGCATTGGTGTCTCCATGGCCAAAGGTGTCTGTTATGGCCGCGAACTCAAACTTCTCGCCATCCCGACCCTGGAGTTGCTGTGCGTACCCATCCTGCTGGGACGTGAACTGGAGGACGACGCACTGCTCTGCCCCATGCTCGACGCCCGCCGCATGGAGGTGTATTCCGCCATCTACGACCGTGCGCTGCGCCCTATACGCGGCATACAGGCAGACATCGTTGACAGTGAGACCTATCGGGAGTGGCTCGAAGACCGTCCCATGTATTTCTTTGGCAATGGCGCTGCCAAGTGCATGGAGACCATCAACCACCCCAATGCCCATCTGATAGAGGGCATCCGCCCGCTCGCCAAGTACATGATGCCATTGGCAGAGAAGCGCATGTTCATGTCACAATTTGAGGATGTGGCTTACTTCACCCCGTTCTACCTGAAGGATTTTGTGGCAAAACCCTCCAAACCACTGATATAAAAACCTCCCCCTGCCCCTCCCAAGGAGGGGGAAGACATCACTTCCGGTGATCTTGAATAAAAGTAACGAGACAGAACAGTTTTTAAGAAATGAACATAGAAGGATTAGACTACAACACGCAAAGAGAGCGTCTTCTGATGCCCGAATATGGCCGTGAGATTCAGAAGATGGTGGACCATGCGGTCACTCTTGAGTCACGTGAGGAGCGTCAGCGCTGCGCAGAGACCATCATCTCCATCATGGAGCGCATGTTCCCCGGCGGCAGCAATGCAGACTACCGTCACAAACTCTGGGACCATCTCGCCCTGATGAGCAATTTCCAACTCGACATCGACTGGCCTTGCGACGTGAGTCAGGCCGCCAAGATTGCCTCGCGCCCCGAGCCATTGGGCTATCCGATGAAAGACATCCCCGTGCGCCATTACGGCAATATGGTGTTTGAGTTGTTTGAGCAACTCAAAAGCATGCCTGAGGGTCCTGAGCGCGATGAACTCGCCCGCCTGACCGCCAACCACATGAAACGCGACCTCTACCAGTGGAGTCACGGATCAGCCGATGACGAGAAAGTGATCGCCGATCTGGCTCATTTCACCGACGGTGTCATCCAACTCTCTCCGAACAAATTCGTCTTTGAGAAGATCAACGAGCGTGAATTTACAGAGAAGCAACGGAAAAAGAAGAAATAGCCCATATTCATGAGTAGTTCATTTGTCATCGAAGGCGGCTATCCGCTCAAGGGCACCATCATCCCCCAAGGTGCCAAAAACGAGGCTCTGCAGGTGATCAGTGCCTGCCTGCTCACCGAAGATGAGGTGCGCATCACCAATATTCCCGATATCCTTGACGTACAAAACCTCATCGGCTTGCTGGAAGACATGGGGGTGACGGTGACACACCATGGCGACGGCGACTATTCGTTCCGGGCCGCCAACCTCAAACTCAGTTACCTGGAGAGCGATGAGTTCGTCAAAAGATGCTCATCCCTCCGCGGCAGCGTGCTCACCATCGGTCCGCTGCTGGCTCGTTTCCATCGCGCTGTGGTGGCCCGCCCTGGTGGCGACAAGATTGGCCGCCGGCGCCTTGACACCCACTTCCTGGGCTTCAGCAAACTGGGTGCGCGTTATGACGCCATCAAGGGGCGTGACGTATATGAACTGAAAGCAGACGTGCTGAAGGGCACTTATATGCTGTTGGATGAGGCCTCCGTGACCGGCACCGCCAACATCATCATGGCGGCTGTACTTGCCGAGGGAACCACAACGATATACAATGCGGCATGCGAACCCTATATTCAGCAACTTTGCCACCTGCTCAACAACATGGGTGCCAACATCAGCGGCATCGCCTCCAACCTCATCACCATCGTCGGTGTGGAGAAACTCCATGGCGCCACGCACCGCATCCTTCCCGACATGATTGAAGTGGGGTCGTTCATCGGCATGGCTGCCATGGTGGGCGACGGCATCACCATCAAGGACGTGCGGTTCGGCAGCCTGGGCATCATTCCCGACATCTACGAGCGGTTGGGCATCCATGTGCAGGAAGTGGAAGATGGCATCTTTATCCCACGGCACGACCGCTATGAGGTGGCTTCCTTCATCGACGGCACCATCATGACCATCGCCGACGCGCCATGGCCAGGCCTCACACCCGACCTCATCTCTGTGTTCATTGTGGTGGCCACACAGGCAAAGGGCAGCGTGCTCATCCACCAAAAAATGTTCGAGAGCCGCCTGTTCTTTGTTGACAAACTCATTGACATGGGTGCCCAGATCATTCTATGCGACCCCCACCGCGCCGTTGTCGTCGGTCACGACCACAGCCTCAGGCTGCGCGCCGGACGGATGTCCAGTCCCGATATCCGCGCAGGCATCGCCTTGCTCATCGCCGCGCTGAGTGCCGATGGTGTCAGTCAGATTGCCAATATCGAGCAGATCGACCGCGGATATGAGAGAATTGAGCAGCGTCTGCGTGACCTTGGAGCGCACATCGAGAGAAAAGAGGAATAGTCCATGCCTGAAACATTCAAGATAGGCCGTCTCGGCAAGACGCACGGAGTGAAGGGGGAGATTTCCTTCCATTTCACTGATGATGTTTTCGACCGAGTCGATGCCGACTACGTCTTCATCGAGACAGAGGGTCTGCAGGTTCCTTTCTTTTTTGAGGAATACCGTTTCCGCAACGAGGATACTGCCATCGTGAAGTTTGAAGGCATCGATGATGCCACACGGGCGGCTCAGTTCACTGGATGTGACGTATACTTCCCCCGCGAACTTACCGACACAGGCGACGAAGAACTCACCTGGACAGAGATTGTGGGTTTCACCATCGCCGACAGCGGCAGCGGACAGACAGTGGGCGAAATCACTGCTGTCGACCTGAGCACCATCAACACGCTCTTTGAAGTGCGCACACCTGAAGGGCAATCGCTCCTCATTCCTGCCAACGATGACCTCATCGATGAGATAGACAGGCAGGAACGCCGCATCACCATGCGCATCCCAGAAGGACTTATGGAGATATAAATAATGAAGAAAAGACAACAGATATGCATTCTGGGCTCCACCGGATCCATCGGCACCCAAGCCCTTGAAGTCATAGAGGAACACAGCGACCTCTATGAGGTGTACTGCCTCACAGCCAACAACCGCGTGGCAGAACTGGCTGCTCAGGCACGCAAGTTCCATCCGGCAGCAGTGGTGATTGCCAATGAGGCACACTATGACGAACTGACCCGTCTGCTCGACAACCAGCCCGACATCAAAGTCTATGCCGGTGCCCGTGCCATCGATGAGATCGTGGAGGCCGAACCCATCGACATGGTGCTCACCGCCATGGTGGGCTTCGCTGGTCTCTCCCCCACCATCCATGCCATCAAGGCACACAAGAAAATCTGCTTGGCCAACAAGGAGACCCTTGTGGTGGCAGGAGAACTCATTTGCCAATTGGCCGGGGAATACCATGCCCCCATCATCCCTGTCGACAGCGAGCACAGCGCCATCTTCCAAAGCATCGTGGGAGAGGGAGACAACGAAATAGAGAAAATCCTGCTCACCGCCAGCGGAGGTCCTTTCCGCACCATGCCACTTGACCGTCTGGCTACCGTCACGAAAGCCGATGCCCTGCGCCACCCCACTTGGGACATGGGCGCGAAGATTACCATCGACAGTGCCACGATGATGAACAAAGGCTTTGAGGTGATCGAGGCCAAATGGCTCTTCGGTGTTCCCGCAGAGCGTATCCAGGTGCTTGTCCACCCGCAGTCGGTCGTGCACAGCGCTGTGCAGTTCCGCGACGGTTCAGTGAAGGCTCAGTTGGGCGTGCCCGACATGCGCCTGCCCATCCAGTATGCCTTCTCCTTCCCCCAGCGTCTGCCGCTGAGTGGCGAGCGCCTCGACCTCTTCAAGCATCCCTTGGAGTTCTTTGAGCCAGACCTTCAAAAATTCCAGTGTCTCGCACTGGCATTTGAGGCCATCCGCAAAGGAGGAAACATGCCCTGCATCGTGAATGCTGCCAACGAGGTGGTGAACCGCGCTTTCCTGGAGGACCGCTGCGGTTTCCTGCAGATGGGACAGGTCATTGAGCAAACCATGCAGCGTGTGGCTTTTGACAGCCATCCCTCCTACGACACCTATGTCGAGACCGACGCAGAGGCTCGCCGTGTAGCGAAAGATATTTTGGGGATGGAGATTTGATATTTTGAAATTTAAATTTTTGTGATATATTAAAAAATGGACAGTGTATTTTTAATCCGACTGGTACAGTTTATCCTTTCCATATCACTCCTCGTGCTGTTGCATGAGGGGGGGCATTTCTTTTTTGCCAAACTCTTCAAGGTCAGGGTGACTCGGTTCTACGTCTTCTTCAACCCGAAGTTCCATCTCTTCAGCACCTACGACACCTGGTTCCGCCGCCTGTTCAAGAAAAACCCTGTGGTGGTGCCCGAAAAAGTGGTGAAGGATGAGAACGGCAATGAGCACAAGGAGAAGGAGTATGTGGGTACAGAATATGGCATCGGATGGCTCCCCTTGGGCGGCTATTGTGCCATTTCAGGTATGATTGACGAGACCAACCAGCAACTCAGCAGCGAGCCCCAACCCTATGAGTTCCGCACAAAACCCGCATGGCAGCGCTTGCTCATCATGGTCGGCGGTGTGCTGGTCAATTTCCTCCTCGCCCTCTTCATCTACTCGATGGTGCTTTATTATTGGGGTGAGTCCTACATCCAGACCAAGGACATGACAATGGGCATGAAGTTCAACACCGAAGCCAAGAAACTGGGATTCCAGGACGGCGATGTGCTGGTGGGAACCGACAAGGGTGCCTTCACCACATTCAACACAGACCTGTACCGCGATATCTCAGGTGCCCAGCGTGTGGACATCATCCGTGACGGAAAAGCCATGGCGCTGACTTTGCCGGGCGACCTCAACCTGCTCGATATGATCAAGAGTCAGCCACCCTTTGTGACACCTCTTGTCCCGACGGAAATCGACAGCATCTTGCCTGGCAGCGCAGCAGAGAAAATAGGCATGGCGGCGGGCGACAAGATCATTGCCCTCAACGGCAAGGCCGTGGACTCTTGGAATGAATTCACCCTGGAGGTGAGCAAACTCAACGACATCGTGACCGCCAAGGGCACCAAGGAAGACAGCATCAAGGGCCGCACGGTGAGCATTGCCTTCACTCATCAGGCCACCGGTGTTACCGACACCGTGCGCACCATACTCGACACCGACATGAAACTGGGTGTCGTACAAAAGAGCATCTGGAGTTTCTACAAGCCCACTGAGATCAAATATGGATTCTTTGAGAGTTTTCCTGCCGGCATCAGATATGGTGTGGATGTGCTCCGTGGTTATGTCGATGACCTGAAATATGTGTTCTCCGCCGACGGAGCGAAATCTTTAGGCGGATTCGGTGCCATCGGCAGCCTCTTCCCACCCATGTGGGACTGGATGATGTTCTGGCGCATGACAGCATTCCTGAGCATCATACTCGCCTTCATGAACATCCTGCCCATCCCTGCCCTTGACGGCGGACACGTGCTGTTCCTGCTTTATGAGATGGTAACCGGTCGCAAACCCAGTGAGCGTTTCCTGGTCATCTCCGAATACATTGGTTTCGGTATCCTCATCCTGCTGATGATCGTGGCCAACCTCAATGATATCCTCCGCTGGTTGGGATATATGTGATAAGACAGTCCAAGTTTCGCATTTGTTCAACTTTTTGGAGTTTAGGAGTTTACTCCTAAACTCCTTTCAAATAAAGAATGGCGAGTCAAACTTCTCTGACTCGCCATTCTTTATATTCTTTATTAACCTCTTTCCTTATTTTAAATTGTAGAAAACACCGATGGTGCCGTAGATAGGATAGAGCGTCTGCTCGATGGTCTTGAAATCGCTTTTGTGGACACCGGTGAGTCCCCAGTTGAGGTCGGCAGAGACACCTACACGCTTGCCAACCAACCAGTCGGCTCCTACCACCACACCAGCCTGGAAATTGCGCATATTTTCAGAGAAGTCGTATGTGGCACGCTCGTTCTCTTCATGGCCCATCACGATTTTGGCTCCTGTGGGATTGTTCTGCCTCAGATATCCGTCGAACACATATCCGGAGAAATCCTTGCTGAGCAACAACGACACATACGGACCCGCTTTGAGTTGCACTTTCCGACCTAACTGTAGGGTTGCCATCACAGGAACTGTGAACATCCATTCCGTCACCTTCTGCCTGACACCTCCGGTATACATTCCGGCCAGGTGGCTGTCGCCTTTCACCACCTCCATGTAATAGTTCTTGGTGGTGATTTCACCGTCCATGGCCTTGTTTTCGAAGCGCAGTCCCACCATCATGCCCCAATTGCCGCTCAATGGCAACATGGCATCCATTCCCGCCATGAACGAGGGTGTCAGCCTGAAGGCATCCAGACTTCTGATGGTGGCTGGTATTCCGAGCGGTGCTGTTCCACCGATGCTGTATCCAGCACGTGCCTTCAGATTGAGGTTGTTCAAAAAATCGCCTGCCATCGCATGAGCAGGAAGCAGCATTACGATAATGAGTGCAAGTATACTTGTTGTCTTTTTCATTCTCTTCATTTTTAATCGTCTTTCTCCATAACAACCGTTACCTTATCTATATATAATGTGCTCCCGATGGCTCCAAGGAATTTCGCACCATCCTTGCTCGATGAGAAAACAAGGGCGAAATTATATCCTCTGCTGTCCAGCAATTGCTCATCCAGTTCTTCCCCTTCGAAAAACATCTCAAAAGGAGTCCACTCATCTGTGGGAGGCAACTTAGACATCTCTGCCTTTTTTACCACATACTTGCTGGAGAGGACATCTGAACCATCAAGCATCACGGGGTCGCCGTTCTCATCCTTGTTACGGTAAACCACCGAGTAGATATGACCTTCATCGACTTTGCCCGGAACGACCTCCGACTTCTCGTTGATGTATTCAGCACCAGGTTTGTATTTGTAGAAACCTGTCACCTTGATAGGCTCCTCGGTGAAAGGTGCCCTGATACCCATCCTGGTCGTGGCCAGCGCATTGGTCATCACCTTGTCCACATCGAATTTTCCCAAAAACAGATTGCCTGCTGCGATGGGCTTGTTCATGGGTTTTCCGAAAGGTCCGGCATCTCTGGTCACCAGTTTCACGCATTTTCCCTCATACCCATTTTCATCGGGAATAGTGGGATAATCCTTTTCATTGGCATTTGAGTTGCCCATTCCGAAGCCCGGGTTGCCGGTCGACCATATATCCTGACGTCCACCGTTGTCATCCATCTCAAACCAGGAGTAATAACTGACATCCACGTCGAAGAGCAAGAAAGAAACCTTCTCCTTCTTAAGTTCGACGTCCTCGAAATCATAGTGGAGTTTTGGCAGGTCGGGTTCGCGGAACTCCACGATATACTCTCTGTGCCACGCCCCATCTTCTGAGGTGACGGTATAGACAACGGGATGCTCCTTGAAGTTCTGCAATGACCCGTTGGCTGGTTGGATGGTGGCGCCAGGCGTCAGGTTGAAACTGATTGGCATTTCCGGCAGGGAGAGCATGGACCGCACGGTGAACACGATATGGTTCTCGGTTGACGAGATCTTATTGAAGCGCATATCTGTCTCGGGCTGATAAAAACACTCCTTATATTGGTCGCCGTCAATCCATACGTCAAGCACATCACACTCTGTGTTCGGCAACTCATCCTTGAAGCAAGAAGTCAGGAACAGAGGGAACACGAGTAAAAGCAACAAGTGGTATTTCTTCATATTCATTCCTAATAATTTTATTCTAAAGTGAAAACAGAGGGGGCTTACTCTACGCAAGCCCCCTCTGCTATCTGTCATGGTTTTTTAGGTGGATCATCTCCCTACCTTAAAACCTCTCTTACAGTTTTGGACCAGCGGCGACGAGAGCCTTGCCGGCCTCATTGCCCTCATACTTCTTGAAGTTCTTGATGAAGCGACCAGCCAGGTCCTTAGCCTTCTCTTCCCACTCATCGCGGTTCTGATAGGTGTCGCGAGGATCAAGGATACCCCAAGCCACGCCGTTGAGTTGTGTGGGAACCTCAAAGTCGAAGTAAGGAATCTTCTTGGTAGGAGCGTTCAGGATATCACCGCCGAGGATGGCGTCGATGATACCGCGTGTGTCGCGGATGGAGATACGCTTGCCTGTGCCATTCCAACCAGTGTTGACGAGGTAAGCCTTGGCACCGCTCTTCTCCATCTTCTTCACGAGTTCCTCAGCATACTTGGTGGGATGCAGTTCGAGGAATGCCTGTCCGAAGCAAGCGGAGAAGGTGGGAGTGGGCTCAGTGATGCCGCGCTCTGTTCCTGCCAGTTTGGCTGTGAATCCAGAGAGGAAGTAATACTTGGTCTGCTCCGGGGTCAGGATGGAGACAGGAGGCAGCACGCCGAATGCGTCGGCGGAGAGGAAGATGACGTTCTCTGCGTCGGGACCAGCGCTCTTGCCGTTCACCTTGGCAGCGATCTTCTCAATGTGCTCGATGGGATAACTGACGCGGGTGTTCTCGGTAACGCTCTTGTCGGCGAAGTCAATCTTACCAGCCTCGTCCACAGTGACGTTCTCGAGCAGGGCGTTGCGGCGGATGGCGTTGTAGATGTCGGGCTCGCTCTCCTTGTCAAGGTTGATGACCTTGGCGTAGCAGCCGCCCTCGAAGTTGAACACGCCCTCGTCGTCCCATCCGTGCTCGTCGTCGCCGATCAGCAGACGTTTCGGGTCGGTGCTGAGGGTGTTCTTGCCTGTTCCGGAGAGTCCGAAGAAGATGGCAGTGTTCTTTCCCTCCATCTCG
>JAEEGF012391561.1_pt1 | contig 12051 bp, 12 predicted proteins | sample 9134171 | NCBI WGS metagenome assembly JAEEGF01 (sample SAMN16246542, study PRJNA631951) | gut metagenome | biome: gut microbiome; feature: rumen; material: AP-attached | host: Bos | place: Iran: Karaj | collected 2018-10 | reverse complement strand
ATCAGGAGTTTTGTTTTCTACTCACCGGTAAACCTCTACTGAACCCCGCCACTATGGCGGGGTTTTCGGTATACAATCAATACTTCCCCTGCATGTTGCAGGGGAAGTATCCTCGTTTCGTCATGAAATAAACGTTACTTGAATGCAACCATTGTATTCGCGATTGCCATTGTAGTCATCAGAAGAGCATTCAGGAACGCCGGTGTCCAGATATTGCCCGTCTTCTTATACAGATTGCGCGAAAGGATTGCCGCAATTGACAGCGTGGGCACCATAGCAACCAGAACGATACCGGATAACGCAGATTCCGGATGTGCTGCTACACCGGTTGCAAACAACGTGCCATACTGACTGATCAGCCAGAGAATCGCTCCGCCTGCATTCAGTGCGATTGCAAGCAGATAGCCCCATACGCCTTGCAGTTTCTCGGTGTTTGTGTTGATCGTAATCGCTGCGGTAGAAACAACGTAATACAGCAGGAATGTCGGCAGATAACGAAGGATCGCCGGAACGATGTTGAAGTCGAACGTCTTGAAAGCAAATGTCCAGATACGGAAGTCCGCCTTGAAAATGAGGTCCATCAGGAACAGGACCAGATAGGCTGCGACATAAGTAATCACCGCCACAAGCAATGACACAAGAATCGTGACCGGTTTGAAAACAACACCGTAATTACGGAAAGTAACGCCGTTGTTTGCCTTGGAAACAACGTATACAACGCTCATTGCAAGCAGCGAAATCAGTGCGCACGCGATCGTCCAGTAAGCAATGCTGTTGATACCAAGAGCAGACCAGAACGGACCGTCATTGTACATAGGTGTGCGTGCAACAATCGCAAGCAGGCATCCGACAACTGTGACGCAAATACTGCCGGTCAGCAGTGCCTTCTTATTTTCTTTCCCGATTAAGCTGTAAACAATACCAACGATGCCCGCAGCGCCAAACGCGCAACCTGCATACATCAGAACTTTGACCATGCTCGAACCTGCCCCGCCATCCATTAACGGCGTGAAGAAAATTCCCGGAATCAGAATCAGGCACAGCAACAATGCAAAGGTTCCGAACTTGGTGCTTGTACCGGTAATCGAAGGAAGCGGCTTCAATTCTGTCTTCACTTTGTTGAAGAACGGAAGTTCGATCAGAATAGATGCAATGCCGATGATCAGGAATACAAATCCTACCAATGCAACACACTCAAAACCTTCTTTCAATTGCCACAGCTGGCTGGTAGGCGCGATTGATTTCAGATTGGATGCATAATCTTTAAACGCTTCCATATAGAATTCAACCGCATAAGCAGTCGTGGTTTTTGAGAAATGGTTCCATGGATGAGTCTGCGCCGGCTCATAGATAATACGTTTTCCGCCATCAGAAGTATTGTACCATGTGTTTGCCTTCGCAGCTTCTGTCTGCTGGAGGAAAGCCATGCCGTCCGGAGTTGACACATAATCCTTATGACGGACGGTTCCGCCGGTTTCCGCAGGATCATTAAAGAAGAATTCATCATACTGCGCGGCTACTTTGCCCATCGTGCGGCCACCGCCCAAAGCGTCTGCTGCCGCGACATTTACGCCAAAGAACCCGGTATACAAGAAGTCAGAACCTTCGGTTAGGCCGCAATAGATTTTGCGAACACCGGTCGCCATGAATTCCTGCTCATCCATCGCCAGCGCCATTGTACTGCCAAAGCCGCCCATGGAATGACCGGTTACACCGATAATTCCGTTTCCGGCCGCATCTTTCAACACATACGGCTGTTCATACATATATGCGACTGCGTCATGCATCGAATTGATCCAGAAAGGAGCCCACATTGACATGAAGTCTGTGCCGGTATAGACTTCGTTTTTCAGGTCAGAATGGCCATGATCATACTGATCAAGCGCAAAGACAACCATTCCTCTGCGGGACAGTTCGATAGCGTTTGCATCCTGCATTTCCGCAGAATTCAGATAACCATGCGTTACCACAACGGTCGGCCGCGGATGTTCAGCGTCTGCCCCCTTTGGCATGTACAGAATTCCGGAAAGCTTGCCGTTCGCAGTTTCAAATGAAACACGCTTAATCTTTACAGCTCCTGCTCCAGAGTGGAAGACACTTGCCAGAATGCTGCCTAGAAGGATCAGGCACAGACCGATACACAGCGCAACCAATGCTCTTTTTTTCATATTTTTCCCTCCTCAGATTATTGATTGTTTCCATTGGAAACAATTCGATTGTATTATACGTTATTTTTACAAAAAAGGCAATAGATAATATATTATTTATTCATATCGGTTTTTCGAATCATTGCGCATGCTCATATGATTTGATATAATTTATAAAACATTATTGAGCAGAAGAGGAAAAGATGTCATGAAACTGGAATGGATGGGTGAGCATCGCGAAGTTGTGGAAGCGTTGATCCACTACTGCAACATCTATGCAGGGGTATACCGTGCAGAAAAGATGAATTATCAAGGCATCACTTATTCTTACGCACAGATCCAGGTTCTGGAATATCTACTTGAAAATGAGGAGCGGGGCGAAAACATGTCATCCATCGCACAGCGTCTTGGCATAACCCGCAGCAACTTTACCAAAATCATCAATCGGCTGTCGCAAAAGGGCCTTGTGGAAAAAACACGCATGCCGGGCAACCGCCGGGATATCAATGTATGTGTTAACGGTCTCGGCCGTGTGTTATATGAAGATTATACAAAGAATATTCTGAGTACGCATTTTATTCCGATGTTCCGTGATCTTGATAAACTGTCCCCCGAAGCGCGCGTCTATGTCCGCAATGCCCTTCAGGATGCAATGCTCGGCAGTGATTATCAGAAAGAGTTCCAGCAGGATCAAACATAGTCTGGCTTACGCGTTCTTATTAACGACGGTCAACTGTCAACTCAAAGGAAATCTTGTAACAACGAAACACTGCATCCATAAGGAGTTCATTATGATTATTCTAAATGTCCTATACAAATGTAAGCCCGGAATGCGGGATTCCTTTTTGAAGCAACTTCTGGATGAAGGTCTGGATGCTGCTTGCCGTGCGGAAGCAGGTAATCTTAAGTATGATTACTATATTCCCAGCAATCAATGCGAAGAGCTGCTTCTTGTTGAGAAATGGCTGGATGAAGACGCCTTGATCAGGCACGGAAAACAACCGTATTTTGCCAGAATCGGAGAAGTGAAAAATCAGTATGTCAATGAAACTGTTATTGATAAGTTTGAGCTATAGCAATCTGTTTTTCTCAAAAACCTTTTCTTTTTCGCTCACAGTATAGATAGAAACAGCCTGCTTCTGCTTTACGCAGAATCAGGCTGTTTGAATTTTCATTTACAGAAAAACAATCACTTAATCCAGAATAACGATACGACCCTCTACATGAGCATCCAATCCGTTATGAGTGGAAAAATACTCTTCTATAATGTTATTGACAGAAGTTGCAACCACCCTTGGTTTCATATTCTGCCGCACTTCTTCAAGCGGAACTCCCAGGAACTCATCGAAATTCTGAAAATGATAATTCTGAACTGCAATCAAAAGTTCCTGATTGTCACGGACTGGTTTCCCGCGAAAACTGAGTTCCTCCAAAGTGTGCGTGCTTTTCCGATAAACGATCCGAACGCCCTTTGAATATTGATAAAATTCTGTATGTCCTTCCCATGCATCATCCCGAAACACATGTAAAATCATCCTCCGAAATTGTGCGCCGGTCACTTTGAACATCCAGAGAGCATCATCAAACGGCGTATTTTCCACCAGGTCCTGATATTCGATAATCGGTCCGATTTCTTTTTTCCGAATGGATCCAGACCCCATCATCATGATATCAAAACTGCTTTCCCACTGCAGTAAATCGGCATATAGATTTCCCTGCTCTGTCTCCTGTATCCGCGACGGATGAGTCAGCGTCCGTGCAAGATGCGTAATGACTCTGCGGTATTTGGCATCTGTTTCTCCCTGGTACCGGCCCAGCATATCGTCCATTACCGGATCATTCTCAGCAGTGTATTCATTGATCGGTATCCGGCGCCATTCGAGTTTTCTGATTTTGTTACGCAGAGTATCGTAAACCACATCAAAACGTCCGATGCTGGATGTTCCGCTTCCAACCTGCACGATCGGAATTCCGTTAACGGTTTCCATCTCATCCATCAGCGTATGAGAATGACCTCCGATGATCAGGTCTACTCCCCAGTCCGGATGAAGAAGCGATGCCAGCTTACGGTCTTCTTCAATTCCGATATGCGTCACCAGGATTACCATATCAGTATGTTTCGTACGATAGTTATCACAGATGATGCCGACCTCCTTGGCGGCTTCCTCAACGTCAACAAAACTGCCGATGACTTTTTCCGACCGAGTCGAAGCGATGACCTCGTCTGTCAGAATCCCGACGAAAAGAATCCTGAGGCCGTTGATTCTTGCTTCATAATAGGGGGCAAACAGACGGGCATTGTTTAATGTGATAAACAGATTCGCATTGATAATCGGGAATCTTGCGCATTTTTCCAGAAAAAGCAAATGGGCAAGGCCGTAATCGACTTCATGATTACCGACCGTTGTGACATCCGGTCCGAGAAGATTGATCATCTCAATTGTGGAGAGGCCCATATACTCGGAATCGATAATTGATCCACGAAACATATCCCCCGCATTGACATAGATAACGGTCTCCTCTTCCCTTCTTGTTTTTTTCACATAACCGGAAAGACGGGAAATGCCGCCTGTCGAGACCCCGTCAATTTCTTTGGGCAGAAAGTCTCCATGCAGATCATTGGAATGCAGAATCGTCAGGTTCTTTAGCGCCATGTTTACCTCCGCTCTTGTGACTATCCCTTTATATCCTGTTTTTTAGTATATCCGTCGACAATTCCAGCATCCGGATAGCAGCATCCCGGACAGCCATAATCTGATCATATACAAGATCTTCAGACAGTACTCCTGCCGGCATATTTTCAGGTAATTCCATCTCGCAGTCTTCATACCACTCCTCGCTTCCATAATATGAAAAAAGCTCTGTCATATGATCCCGTATATCCTCCATGCGATCCAGCTGATCAGCTAGATTGGAAGTTACCTCTGTACATTCATTCAGATAGCCTTCCATTTTAGAAATGCGCTGCAGTGCATTGCTTTCCATTTTTACCTCCAAATTCATTTTAAATATTACTTTGAACATGATTCTCTGATTATATCCCTGCATAAACTACTATACCGATCAAAGCGGATATGCCGATCAGTCCGATGGGAGAAATGCCTTTTTTCAGTACTTTTCTCGAACCAAAATATAGCAGGGCAAGAACGGCAGTTAAAATAATGACCAGATAATCGGCGGAAATATCGGTAATGCTTCCCATACAGTTCTTTAGAATCATGTAACAGCCGGTTGCAAGAATGATTCCGACGATGCACGGTTTCAATCCATCCAGAACAGCTTTTACTGCTGGCTGTTTTAACAGTTTGCTCAACAAACCGGTCAGAAGCAGTACAATCACAAACGCCGGAAACACCACTGCGGATGTTGCAATCAATGCTCCGAAGAATCCTGCTTTTGAACTGCCGATATAGGTAGCCAGGTTTACCATGATCGGTCCCGGAGTACTTTCTGAAACCGCAATCATATATGACAGCATTTCATCATCAATCCAGCCATATGACAGCACAACGTCCCGGATCAGCGGAATCGCAGCATATGCTCCCCCAAAGGAGAAAAGTCCAACTTGTAAAAAGCCGGCCAGCAATTCAAGATAAATCATCTTTCCGACCCTGCCTTTTCAAGATGCTGGCGTATAAAGAAGTATGCAAGGCTGATAATGGCGGCTGCCAGCACCAGAATAAAGGATGAAATCCGAAGACTGAACACATTAATGATGAGCATCAGGATACATGCCAGAATCATAATGGTTATTTCCGCCGGTTTTCTTTTCATCTTCTGAATCATCCTCACAGCGGCATCTACAATCAGAATGCCAACTGCAATTTTAATGCCTTGAAATGCATGTGCCACCCAGGCAATCTCCAAAAAACGATCCAAAAACATGGAAATAAGGAATATGATACAAAAGGAAGGCAGTACGATGCCGGCGGTTGCCGCAACAGCTCCGATCAATCCCTTTTGTTTGTATCCGACATATGTGGCGCAATTGATTGCGATCGGTCCGGGTGTAGATTCCGCTATCACGGTAATATTCATCATCTCATCATGCGTGATCCACTGTTTCTTCGACACGCAGGAATCGTCAATCAGGGAGAGCATGGCATACCCTCCCCCAAAGGTGAATAATCCGATTTTTGAGAATGTCAGAAAGAGATCCGCTATCAGGTTCATTTTTAATCCTGCCTTGTCCCCATGCTTCCGAACAGCTAAGCAAATTTCGCTTATCCGGAAGCAGTTTGCCGTTTGATATGATTATAACATAGAACAGAATAGGCTGTCATCCCTGAAACGCAGGACTCGTTTTCTTTCAGATCCAAAATGACTTCTGATCTGCAGTGCAAGCAAAAAAAGTGATCCGCGTAAGCGGACCAGTTTTCAGATGTTCTCAATTAGGAATTTGATTCAGCGATTATTTCCTTTCGTTTTGAAAACCATAGACTAATCAGATAAAATGCGAGTGACAGCAGCATGATGCAAAAGCCGGGTATCAAAAGATAGGCATATGCCTGGCGGAGAAACGCTCCTCTTCGGTATGCAAGATTGATCATTGTTCCCCAAGTCGGATGATACAGGTCTCCAAAGCCCAGAAAACTCAGGGTCGATTCCATCATGATGCAGCTGTTGACACCTAGCAGGAACCGCGTCAGAAGAATATCCGCAAGATTCGGGAGCATATGCCGTATTGCAATCTGCCGCCGTGAAAAGCCCTGGACCGTTAATGCTTCCACAAAAGGTTGAACTCGAAGATGTTTCACACGTTCCCGCACGGCTCGCGCAGTCGGCGCCCATCCAAACAGCGCAATCAATGCAATCAGATGCCATCTGCCTGTCCCGATAAACGCCGATAAGACAATCAGCGTAATCAGTCTCGGGAGCAAAACAAAAACATTGATGATGCCGTCAAATAATCCCCCTAACAACCCGCTTTGTGCCGCAAGCGTTCCGATCACCACTCCCAGCAGCAACGTGAATATACTGCTCATCAGCCCTATGAACAGTGTATCGCGAGTTCCGTATACAAGCTCTGTGAAAACATCATAGCCAAGCGCATTTGTTCCAAGCAGATGATCAGCCGCAGGTTTTTCCCACGCTTCAAACATTTCCTTCTGCCCATATGCAGTAAAAAACCGAGGCAGAGCAGCTGCTGTCAGAAAAAGCGCCAGCAAAACGATCCCCAGAAGAAACGGAAGGGTTTTGTTTCTAAGCATAATGCTCCCCCTTCCTCTGTCGCGGATCCAGTATCAGGCAAATCAAATCCGTCACAATGATCGATGCTGTCATTATCGCAGTCGTAACAAACAAAATCCCCTGCATCAGCGGATAATCCAGCGAATAAACCGCATCTATCAGTAATTTTCCCATTCCGTTAATGGAGAAGACATTCTCGATAACAAGCGATCCTCCGACGCACAGGCTTACACTCATGCCCACCATTGTCAGAAACGGCTGGATGATATTTTTCAGCAGATATCTCCAACGGATTGTTCCGGAATCAAGTCCCCGCTGTCTCGCATACAGAATATATGGGGCATCCATTGCGGAAGCGGTTGTGTTTCGCATCAGCAAATAACGCGACGGCAATGCTGCGACTGTCAGCGTGAAAACCGGCAGTACAAGATGCCACAGGCGATCTGCAAAGAACCCCGCATTTCCCGGTCTCATTCCGTTGCTGGAAAGCCCGGTATAGGGAAACCAGCGGTTCTGGAAACATAACAGAATGATTAGAATCAGCGCTATAACAAATGAAGGCACTGCGTTGAGCACAATCAGAAGCGATGTCGATATTTGATCAAGCACCCCGTTTTTCCGATATCCCGCATTGAGCCCCCACAAAAGACCGATCATAGTAGAAAGGATTACCGCAGGAAAGGATATCTGCAATGTTGCGCCGATACGTTCCATGATCAGTTCGGATACGATAGTATTCTTTTTAAATGAATACCCAAGTGTTCCGTCAACAAGGGATTTCAGATAATAACCGAATTGCCTGTATCCGGGTTCATCAAGATGCAGTGCTGCCCGATAGTAACTGATTTGTGAAGCTGTCAGATCCTCTTCCGCATATCCTGACAGATATGCAATCGGATTCCCTGGAAGCAGCCGTGGCAGGATAAAATTCAATAAAACGACAACGAGAAAGCAAACCACTGCAATCAGCATGCTTTTCACAAAACGCTTCATGGTCTGCTTCCTCGCTTCTTTTACATTGAAATCTTATTTATAATTGATAGACAGCCAGTTCTGGACATTGTTGAGTCCGAACACATTATCGACTACGATATTTCCCAATTTGGAAGATGCACCGTATGTCAGCGCATCCCAGTACAGAGCGATCACCGGAAGATGCTTGGCATAGAACCTCTGCATATCTGCAGCTGCAGCAGTATACTCATCCAAATTTTTGGCGTTGGACATTGCTCCAAGAGCAGACTGGAATTCCTCGTCATAAACCTGTGCGCCGCCTTGAACTGCATGTGTTCCATCCACATAGATTGTCGCAAGGCCATTACCCATTCCCATGCCGGCGGAAGTGTATCCGAACAAAGCTGCTTCCATTGTGATATTATTCTCAGAAAATTTATTGCTCGTCTTCGCATTAAAGGAGTTTGAGTCAAGACCTTCTAGCGTGACTTCGCCTCCGAAATCTTCGACTGCTGTCTTGATCAGTTCCGCGCAGGAAACCAGATTTGCCCGGTCAGAACGGAAAGTCAGTGTAAATGCGAAAAACTCTCCATTCTCGTTTACAAACTTCCCTTCATCATTTTTTGCATACCCCGCCGCATTTAAGTATTTTTCCGCTTCTGCAAAATCCATCTTCATTTTTTCTGTCGGTGTATAACCTATAGTCGGCACCGGGACAAAACCTGCGTTCGGAATTTCTGCCAGTGCGGAACCGACTTTGTTACGGATGGTCTCATAATTGAGAATGTTTGCTACAGCATGCCGCAGATTTTCATCGGCAAACGGGCCTTTGGCATTATTGAAAGCAAGCACTGCTGGAGCGTTCTGTGCTGTAACACTGATCAGCTGAACCGCTTCGGATGCTGCCAGAACATCCTGATAAGAAGCTGCGACACCTGTCGAATAGACCCATACCATATCGATATCGCCCTGCTGCAGCGCCATAAACATCGTATCATCGTTGTTAAACAAACGATAAACGATCTCTTTTACCTGCGGACGTGTCGGATAGGTCTCGCTTGCAACAAAAGTGATTGTTCCCGCGTCCTTATTGAATTCTGAAAATACATACGGACCATAGCCGAAACGCAGTTCGGCATCTGTAGGCTCCTCTTTTCCTTCAAGCATCTGTTTCGGAACAATTCGGAATGAGGTCATGTTTCCGAGCTCGCGGACATTCGGAGATGCTAGCGTCAGTGAAATGCTGCGACCGTCATCGGAAAGTTTATAAGAAACATACTTGGCCTTTGTTGTTTTGCCTTCCGGATCTGTCTGATCTGTCAGGTTAGCGCTTCCGTTCGCATCTTCGTACTGCAATGTAAACAGAATATCTTCCGCTGTCACAGGGGTTCCGTTCTCCCACTTCATCCCGTCTTCTACCGTATAAGTCCATGTTGTCGCGTCTTCAGTTGACCAGGATGCAGCCAGAGGATGGAACGTGCCTTCGGTATCCTGCCAGACAAGCGGCGGATGGGTGACTCCACTCGCGAGCATCTCATAGTTATACTCCCCGATTACCGCTTTTTCAATCGCTGCTGTTGTGCCGATTACAAGTGTCTCAATCGGATAGATTGGCAGTTCCGGTTCGGACGGCTCGGATTCAGGTTCTTTCCCGGGTTGTTCATTCACTGCTTCGGTATTAGAAGGCTGTTCTGTCTTCGGAACATCGGTCGCAGATGTGGCCTCTGAAGTCTGCCCCTGGGCAGCCGGTTTTGAACATGCGAGCAATGCGAGCGTCATCAACGCGGCAAGCAAAAGCGATAAGATTTTCTTCATAGATGGTTTTCCTCCAGAGTATGGTTTTTAAATGAATACACTTTATCAGCTATATCATCAATCAAAGCCCTGTCATGACTGATCAGAAGTACTGATCCGTTGTTCTTTTGCATCTCCCGCCGCACAAGGCTGATTACGTTTGCCTGAGTCGATACATCCAGCATCGAGGTGGCTTCATCCAATATCAACAAACGCGGATTGAACAGCAGACATCTGGCAATACAGATGCGTTGTGCTTCCCCTCCTGAGATCTGATGCGGAAGGTGGTTCAGAATCTGGGGCTCTAGACCTACGGAAATCAATATCCGCTCAGTAAGTGTTTTCTCCTCTTCCCTGTTTGCAGTAAACCCATGATAGCGAATCAATTCGGAAAACCCAGACGACAGCTTCTGGGCAGGATCCAAAGCTGCATGCGGCTGCTGAAAAACCTGCTGAATCACAATGCCGCGTTTACGATCATATCGCTGCCGATCCGATACAAGCGTTCTTCCATCGAGCAATATTGTTCCCGCATCCGGACGCAATGTCCCGCAGATCAATCTGGCGACAGTTGATTTCCCGATTCCATTGTCCCCATATAAACCGACAATCGCTCCATCCGGAATCGTAAAAGATACATTTTCCAGAACAAGCTGTTTCCCGAATGATTTTTTCAGCTGTTTTCCTTCTATCATTGTCTGTTGCACCAGCATTTCCGGTCGCCGCTCTGAACACAGGCCGGTTCTTCTTTGCATTGTTCTCCTGCTTTCGGGCAGCGCTGATAACATGGGCAATTACCTGCTTGCTCGCGCAACACCGGGGTCTCCTGCATTCCATTTGCAACAAGTGCTCCGATCATCGCCTGCGTATACGGATGCCAGGGGTTTCCTATCACTTCCGCTGCGGAACCTGTTTCACACATTCTTCCCTTGCATAGTACTGCTGCCCGGTCACACAGGCGGGCTACAGAGATATCATGTGTAATAATCAGTTTTGCTGCATTGGGGAACAGATGGCTGATAAGCGAAAAGAATTCTTCTGTTGCCTTCTTATCCAGCCCGTTCGTCGGTTCATCTGCGAGAATCAGCTTCGGTTCTCCGATGGCTGCAAGCGCAATCGTTACCCTCTGCGCCATCCCTCCGGAGAGTTCAAAAGCATACTTGGACAGAATCTTCTGCGGATCGGAAAAACCGACTTCCTTCAGAATCTGATCTGTTTTTAATCTGCGCTTTAAATATGGAACTCTGTTTTTGCGCATTCCGTCCTGAAACTGTTCCTGCACAGTCAATGACGGGTTCAGGCTATCTGCTCCGCTCTGCGGGATATAAACGATTTCCGTACCGGTCAGCCCTGTCAGTTTCTTGCCCTTTGGCAATTCTTCGCCCCGGTAGCATATCCGTTCTCCTTCTTGCTTCACATTGGACGGAAGCAAGCGCATGACAGATCGTGCCGTCATGGTCTTTCCGGAACCGGTTTCTCCAATCAGCGCAAGGCTTTCTCCTGCATGAAGCATGATCTCCACACCCTGCACAAGTATTTTTCTGCTCCTTGCAAGCTGCGCGTAGATGGTTCCGGTATTCAATTTCAGAATCAGTTCACGTTCCATGTCACCAGTGCAAGGCGCATCCGTCTTTCATCGTGCAAAATGCCGTTTTCGGCGTTGCGCATAAAGTACCCCCTTAGATATGTCTGCGCATCCCGTTCTGATATGCCGAAGATTCCAAAATAAACCGAATACTGCGCAAGTATCTGGTCCAGAGTAAGATCATGCCGTGAAACGGTTTCCGTACTGAACATGCGGACATTTCTGCCCATCGCAGTCAGAATTTCTCTGTACCGGTCACCATCTGTCATCATTCCCGCCGGATGCAGTTCCAATTCCTTCATCATTGCACGCCTTTGATCATCATAACTGCCCGTAAATACAGTCACAATGCAGCATCTGCGCCAAATTACAGCCTCCATT
>JAEEGF011203162.1_pt1 | contig 12051 bp, 10 predicted proteins | sample 9134171 | NCBI WGS metagenome assembly JAEEGF01 (sample SAMN16246542, study PRJNA631951) | gut metagenome | biome: gut microbiome; feature: rumen; material: AP-attached | host: Bos | place: Iran: Karaj | collected 2018-10 | reverse complement strand
TGAGCAGCTTTCAAATCAAATGACTCTTTATTCTTGCAAATAACCACGCTACCGCTATCATGTGTGCATTTTAAGACAAATTGATTAGGTAAATCATCTAGGTTGATCTGCTCGGCACAATCATATACTGCTAATGTAGGAATGATATAGTCTTCTCCAATCCTCTCTGCGACCCATCCCTTTACAGCATATTTATCAACAAGGGTCGTATAAAGTGGATTCCTGTCGTAAAGTTTTAACCACTGGAGTTTTTCATTAAACTTTTTTGGATGCTTAAGATTCAGTTTCTCTCCAAAAACATAGTGATACTGATACTTAAGAAACAACTTATCAGGGATTTGCTCCGGCTTGACAAAATGAAGTAACCATTTGCATAATTTGTATGCTGGATCTTCCCAGAAATGCTTCAGCCAACGAAATACATCCATAAAACAGCCCTCTAATGACTCAAAATAAACCTATTCTCAATCTTCTTATAGAATAACTGCCAACATCCAAAAAAGAAAGACAAAACAATGGTCAGCGCTACAATAATGCCTAGAGACAACCACTTCTCCCCCCAATAATAGCGATGCATAACAAATTGTGTTGTGATCGTTTGTGCAAAAAAATCTCAAGAGAATGCCTTCCCAACCATGAAAAAGCCCCTTTCGCAGGAACATTGCTCAAATTAACGAATGACAGGGACACCATCAACAATGGAACGATCATTGAATAAATAATCATCTCTTCTCTTGTACAAAAAGCGACAAGTAGCATCAACGAGAACATTTTAATGCAATATCCTTTTCTTTCCCTATTAAGATAGGCAAAGACTCCACACATGATCACCGGGATACGCGTTTGAAATGTCCAATAAAGCAAATCATATTTCATTAGTACACATGACAGAATCAGCCCTGACGCCATTATCAGAATCTGCCACCTATCTTTGACGCTTAGTATCCATTTCAGAAGAGGAAGGGTAAAGTAGACTAACAATAATGATGGGATGAACCACTCAATACGCGTATGAAACAAATTGATTGGAGCAAGTCCGGTCATACTTAACATTACGACTTTCGCATTATGCAAAAAAGATGCATTCGGATAAAAGCACAGCAAGACAACAATTAAGAATAGTATATACTGAGGATAAATACGTCGTATTCTGTTGCCATAATACTGAAGCCAGCTATGGTGTTCCCATGAAGCGCAACATCCATATGCAGACGCAAAAAAGAAAAGGTCGACACCTATATTGCCATGAATGAATGGCGTAAAAGGGAATGTATCCAAATGCCAGGCAACGTCAAGACGATAACAAAGGTGGTGGAGGACAATTGCTATAATCGCAATCCCCATAAAGTAGAACCTATTCTCCTTGCTAAGAGACTCCATCAGTTGGACTTCGTATTCAAATCACTCCACCTAAGCCAGTCGCAGGTGATCTTCATCCCCTTTTCGACAGAATAGCGAGGGACAATTCCGAGCAACTCTTTGTTCTTCCTGACATCTATCTGCGATTGCTGGCTATAGATAGCCATGGAAGTGGCATTCATCTCCGGAAGGCGCTTTGTAATCTGTTTCAATGTAAGGCGAAGCACTTTGCGAGGGGCCTTATACTGCCATTTCGCCCGTGTAGGCGATGTCGAAGCTAAAGCTTCATACTTGTCCATTAGCTTATCCATATGTCGCGTCAAGAAAGATTTGGCTGCTTTCCTCCATTTGCGGTCGAAGCCATCTTTCAACGGTATGGATGGGAACTGCTCAGGCGACATCTCTAGAACATCCAAATAATGGGCGAAGAAGTCCCTCCAAGTCAATCTCTCGTTGTCGGTGGCAATAAAGGCTTGATGGTCAGCTTGCGGATTTGTGCAGCAGAGCAGACACATGTCCACTACATTGCCAACATATACAGCATTGCAAATACCTTTTCCATCATCAACCCACACAAACTCTCCTTTGCGCATTTGTGTGATGGGGTAAATGGTATACCACATGGAATACGGGCCCCAGACATATGTGGGTCGGATTATGCTGCCGTGTAGGCCTAATTCATCCAATAGTTCCCAAAAACGTCTCTCGGACTGATACTTGCTCTTCGCGTAGGAGTCATCATAACTAACGAATGGAGAGTCAGCATTCAAGTTCTCCGGCACTGTTTGACCATGGACAACCACGCTGCTCATTTGAACAACGTGCTTTATTCCGCATTTCTTTGCTGCTCCGAGTATTGATTCAGTCGCTTTAACGTTTGTTGCTACTCCACCGACAATAGCAAGATGGAACACATAATCGCAGCCTGCCATCGCCTTTTCCATTGCTGATTCATCAAGGATATCAGCTTGAACAAACTCGACATCGAAGCGACTGATATAAGCAGCTTTGCTCCAGTTATGCACCAGTGCGCGCACATGGGCACCTTCGTGAAGAACTAGTTGCTCAACCAAGTGGCCGCCGATAAAACCGGTACCTCCTGTTACGAAGACGGCCTTTCCCTCATAGCCTCCCAATGGATGTTTTTCGAACGTGCGGACTTTCTTTTGCGCATAGCATCGCTCAAGAGTCTCGATGACATAGAGCCCGTCAGTTACCGGACAGACCAATCGCTGGGCCCCAGAACAAGCCTCTAGGAAATTGCTTAACTGTGCAACTCCCAGATTCGATGCTATCTCATCGCAGACTCTTTCAACCCCATCCAATTTGTATTTGCGTGTCCCAAAAATCTCCAATTCTGCTTTGTGACCATTACCTTCAATTACGATTGTGTTGGAAAGCTCTACTGTGCGACTTAACTTATAAAAAGCACTTGCTTTATCGAATTGGAAATCAATTGTCAAGTTGCTTTCCAAACCTCCCATTGCGTCATCTTCGTAGACTATTTCCTTTGGCTCTCCAAAGCACCAGATGAGGAAATCAAGGGAATGAATGCCGTTGTCATATAGGGCACCGCCTGGTACTAGCTCTTTTTTGAAACAGTATCCGGATACAGTTGGCCAGTTTGATGGGAGCCCTTCATTGATGGTGACGGTAGGAACTTCCCCAAAGAAACCGCTCTGAATTAACTCTCGGGCCTCTTTTCTAGATGGGTAAAAACGATATGTGTGGCACATACCTATCGTTAAATCTGCCGGTGCGGAACAAAGAATTGCTTTGGTCTCTAAACTTGAAGGAGAGAGCGGCTTTTCACATAGTACATGCTTCCTTGATGCAATGCAATCTTTAAGTATGGCATTCCTTACATGCGGAGGTGTACAGATAATGCAGGCATCACATTGGGGAAGAGCTTCATGATAGTCAGAAACGGTGTGAAGTAAACCGTGTTTATTAGCAAGTTTCTCCCTTTGAGAGGGATTAAGTTCAGCGAGTATGATATCGTCGGCGTCAAGGATAGCCTTAGCTGCCGGTATATGCGTGGAATCGGCGATTGCTCCGCCACCTATGATGAGTAATCTCATGTCAGAAAACAGAATTATTATTTAAGGCAACAAAAACCGTAGAAATTGCGATTTATAGAGAAACCATTTTCGGTAAAATTGCCTGTAGTTGTAAGTCTGATCGGGAATTGTGTATAAGCAAATGTCTGTACTTGGGGGTGAGTAATATCAATGTTGATCAGGTACTCACCGTTTGCAATTCCCTCAGGTAAGACAATGTGATTATGCAAATGGAACGGACCATTGTTAACTTCTAATGAATGACCTGTGTATAATCCAGGAGCATGGCGTGCCAGGATGGTCCCGTCCAGATTATGGAAAGTAATCTCCAAATCAAGAAAATGATGACCCGCTATTGCCCCATCGACTTCAATGTCAATTACTTTATTTGGATAGTTCAATTCACATCTCGCTGTTGGATATCCGTTGACTTTGACGGAATCAACTCTTATATCCTGGTTTTTAATTTTGAAAATACCTTCAGTTGAGATTATATCATCTGAACCACGGTTAGAAGACAGGTATTTGTCAACAGTTTCGCCGATTGGCCCTTGAAATGCAATCCTTCCCTTATCCAATAGAATTCCATTGTTGCAAAGAGCTCTTATACTTGCCATATTATGGCTTACAAAAAGGACGGTTCTTCCTTCACCTTGACTAACATCCTGCATCTTGCCAATGGCTTTCTTCTGAAACTCTGCATCTCCGACAGCGAGGACTTCGTCAACAACTAAAATCTCCGGATCAAGATGAGCGGCTACTGCAAAACCAAGTCGAACAGTCATCCCCGAGGAATAGCGTTTGACGGGTGTGTCGATATAACGTTCGCAGCCAGAAAAATCAACAATCTCATCTAACTTGCGGGCAACTTCTGCCTTGGTCATACCCATAATTGCCCCATTCATATAGATGTTTTCTCTGCCTGTCATTTCAGGATGGAATCCTGTACCGACTTCAAGAAGAGCGCCTATACGACCACGGGCTCGAATTGTTCCAATGGTTGGCCCAGTTACCTTAGATAGAAGCTTAAGTAGTGTACTTTTCCCAGCTCCGTTTTTTCCGATAATACCTACGACATCACCTTGCTCAACTTTGAAGTCGATGTCGCGAAGTGCCCATACGTACTGGCTATGATTGGCAGCAGTCGTGCGATCATTTACTTCTCCTATACGAAGATAAGGGTCATCCTGCTTTAGAATTGCTGTATGCCACCATCTGTTGAGGTCATGCGACAGAGTCTTGGTGGAGACGAGACCAAGTCTATATTGTTTCCCTACATGGTCAAATTCTATTGCTGTTGCCATAATTGAGTTCTTGTTTTGGCTTATTTGTTTATCCCTAATAGAATCATACATTTTGTCGGTGAACCATATTCTTCCCAATACTCTCTTGCCCCACTCTCTAACCTATGCTTGTATTCAGGATGAGTAAGGATAAAATGGATAGCCTTTGAGATTGTTTCTATGCTGCAATCCTCAACAAAATGAATATTAATACCATGTTTCAGTGGTGCTGGCAAGTCATTGGACAGGGGAGAAGATATAATAGCTTTCCCAAGGGATAGATATTCTCCAAGTTTCCATCCGTGGCAATCCCAAAAAGCAGGGGTGTTGAATACTACAGCTGATTGTTTTGTCTTTTGAAGCCAAAGGCTGTATGGATATCCTCTCAGGGACATACAATCGTTGAACAACTGGACAGATGATCTACCTTTTTGTTCGACGAAACCACCTTCGAAATCGATACTCTCCATCCTTTTGCAGGCACGAATGAAGTTTGCTCTTCGAGCATTAACCTTAATGTCATTTTGATTCCACTCATCATTATACCATAATGTACTACAAAAGAAAATATAATCGTCTCTGCTCGGTTCATATGTCATTTGATCATAGGATGGACGATTCATGAGCCTTTTGTAGTTGCCTACAAAGGTTTTCAGCCTTTTATCGGGGCGATATGAGATATAATGAGCAGCATTTGATATGGCTTTCAGTACCGTTTCTTTGGTATTCCAGCATTTAAGTCCAAACGAAGGGACTAATGAAACCAATTTATCGCGCCCGGGTGTCTTTTCTAAATTGGCATTTGTTGACGCATATATATCGCACCAACCGTATAATTCTTCATCAATTTTCCATGTGTCACCGCTGTAGATATAATACTTCTTCACAACTTGTTCGTCCATCTGAAGTATGAATAACACCCCTGGGGACTTAAGTGCTTCATTTGATAGATTGCAGAACGGACGAACACTAAACCGGACATTATTACGTCCTAGAGTTTCTTCCAGTGCATAAATATAGAAACTGGAGTACGCTATTTGGTTGAGAGGATTAACAATCGCTGTTAACATTACATAATAGTCTATTAAACAGTATCCATAAAACTCTTCTGTACTTTGTTAAATATAACAATACCGAAGGTTATAAGGACGCACATAAATACAAAACTGTAGATAAGCCACCTCCAACCTACAAATTCTCCAGCACCAAGGAATGCGTATTTGAAGGTCTCAAGTACTGGAGTGACAGGGTTGAGACACATTAGCTTATGGACGGGAATACCAGCCCAATACATATCCCTAGTCTGGCTAAGAGGATAGACAATAGGGGTGGCGTACATCCATAGTTGAATGAGGAAGGTGAAGAGAATCTGGAGGTCACGATATTTTGTCGTCAGAGAAGATATTACTGTGCCGAAACCAAGTGCCAACCCTGCAATCATTAGGATTAATAGGGGGAAGAGTAATGCGTACCAAGTGAGGTGGGCATTGCATGTGGGATCAGCGAAATAGTAAATGACGTATACAATAATGAAAAAACCGAATTGGATACCGAAGCGAAGCAAATTGCTGATTACGTTCGAAATAGGCATCACAAGGCGAGGGAAATAAACCTTTCCGAAGATATTGGAGTTCTCTACGAATGTATTGGATGTTTTGGTAATACAGTCTGCAAAATACTGCCAAAGACAAGTACCTGCAAGGTAAAACAATGGCCTGGGAACTCCATCGGTAGGAATACCGGCTATGCCGCCGAAAACAATCATATACATTATCACCGTCAAGGCGGGCTGTACTACATACCAGACAGGGCCAAGGATGGTCTGTTTGTACTGGGTTATGATGTTGCGCTTGACGAATAGAGAGCAAAGGTCGCGGTATCGCCACAACTCCTTGAAGTCGACTGAGAATAATCTGTCTTTCGGTTTAATCTCAATATCCCACTTTTCTTCTGACATAGTTTAGCTTAATGAGATCTCTTATGCTTGAAAAGGATGTTGCCAACCGTGCCCCAAAAGTACCGCCAGTCAGTGGCAAAGGGGCGTAGATGGTAGGCATCTATATATTTTTTCTCCGATGCCTGGACGTCGTCCAGGGTAACAGGGGAATGTTCGTCGTAGTAGAAAGGGGGCAACAGGCCGGGTTTAACACTGATATGCAAGTCCTGCATGCCGGGTGTGTAAAGGCTGAAATAGTGCCGGCTCAAAGGCCGTACGCCGACAAGTTTCATTTGCCCCTTGAACACGTTGATGAACATGGGGAGTTCGTCAAGCCATGACTTGCGCAAGAGTTTCCCCCAACCATTGACACGGTAGTCGTGCGCGAACTTCCCTCCGTCCTGGAGCCCCTCGTATTCAAGCATATAGGGCTGGAGGTATTCGGAGTAGGAGTACATCGTCCGGAACTTGTAAACGCCTATCAAATTCCCCTTATAGCCGACACGCAACAATTTAACCAATGCACCGCATGTGGGTTCATCATCCCAGATTGGTGCGCGAAACTTGCGCCCAAGAATGTAGTATTCGCCGTGATGGAAACGTTCGTCTATTACTTCAAATCCGGCTCTATACATGCGTCCAAGGAGTTCTACCCGGTGATAGGTCCGGTTTTGGCCTTTGGTTACCCAAAAATAGAACCATTTCGTACATTTCAGTTTCGGGCATATGCGGTGCCAGAGGTAGTGGCAATAGTAAATCAGTTTTCCTGAAAATCCGGGATGTGCCTTGTAAATGATCTCGCGTTTGAGCCGGGCAGTACGCGAGTGTACCCAGAGGTAGCCGCCGTCAACCAGGGACTCGTTTGCCTTGTTGAGCAATGTGTTGAGATGGCGTATGCGGTTGAGGGCCATCTTGTTGATGATTAGTTCCGGGTGATGAGGCTTAAGTCCCTCGAGTGCAGCGCCTTCGTCGGTGTTGACGATGAAAGTGCTGTCATCGAATTGCTCCATGTGGGCGTCCAACCATTCTTCGATACCGTTAACGTCAAGATACTTTGTGGCCTTGAAGATGGTTTTCAAGTCGTTGTTGGTAGCGAGATGGCGTTCGAATTTTGCCCCGGTCTCTACTCCTTGCTCGGAGTAGTTTTCAGGAATGAACTGCTCTTCGTACTGGAGGGTTACCCAGGGTTTCTTTCGCTTGAACAGGCTCATCTGAGGGCTTCAATGATGACGTTACAGACCGTGTTGATATCATCTTCTGTCAGGTAAGGATGCATCGGAAGTGACAGGACCCGGTCGCACAAGGATGCGGCTGTCGAGCAATGCCTTGCATTGATGTCTGCGAATGCTGTCTGCAAATGCATCGGCTTGGGATAGTATACCATAGCCGGGATGCCGGATGCCTTAAGAGATGCTTGGAGGGTGTCTCGTGTGGGCTTGTCCTTCAAACGGATGGTGTATTGCGCCCAACTGGAGCCGAAACCATCGGGAATAACCGGAGTATCGACAATCCCGCGGAGTAGGGAAGTGTAACGCTCTGCCGCCGTGTTGACCGCATCGAGTTCATAATCCTGGAAGGCTTTCAGTTTGACTTTTAGAATCGCAGCCTGAAGGGTGTCAAGTCTCGAGTTCAGACCGATGCGGACATTGTCATACTTGAATGAACCCTTGCCGTGTACGCGGTAGGAGACAATGAGTTCTGCCCATTCGTCATTGTCGGTAAATACTGCTCCGCCGTCGCCGTAGCAGCCAAGTGGTTTGGCGGGGAAGAATGAGGTTGTTGCTATGTCCCCGAAACTGCAGGCTCTCTTGCCGTCTATGCTGCCCCCGAAGCCCTGGGCTCCGTCTTCGAGTATCAGGAGGCCGTAACGGTCTGCAATCTCTCTGATACTCGGGTAATCGGCCGGGAGGCCGAAAAGGTCAACGGCTACGATTACTTTCGGAGTAAGTTTCCCTTCTGTCAGGACCTGTTGTATGGCGCGCTCTAGATCGGCGGCCTCAAGATTGAAGGTGGTATCGCAGACATCGACAAAGACAGGAGTTGCTCCTTCGAGCGATACAACCTCGGCGGAGGAGAAGAAGGTGAAGTCCGGAACGAAAACCGCATCTCCGGGGCCTATGCCCCAGGCCTTCAAGGCAAGGGTAAGGGCATCTGTTCCGTTAGCGCAAGTTAGGCAGTGCTTTACGCCGACGTACTCGGCCAGTTGTTTTTCAAGTTCGCGAACTTGAGGTCCCATAATATAGGCCCCTGAAGCGGATGCTTCCAGTATAGCCTTATCGATGTCCTGCTTGAGGACGCGATACTGTTGCTTTAGGTCTCTGAATTCCATAGCTTCGCCCTTGCTCTCCGTATGTAAAAGAAAGCAAACTGATTGATTATCAATTGACTGGAAAAGGCTTACTCTCCGTTCTTGACGAGGTTGTCGCCCTCCAGCCGGTAACTACGCCCGCAGGAGCAGGTGAGGTCAAGACTACGGAGGCGTTTGCCACACTCGCAGACCCAGCCTATCTGACGGGCCGGTACTCCGGCCATCAGCGCGTAGTCCTTTACGTCGGCGGTCACCACCGAGCCGGCGCCGATCAAGGCGCTCCGGCCTATCGTGTGGCCGCACACTATCGTGCAGTTCGCGCCGAGCGATGCGCCTTCGCGCACGCGCGTACGCGCGTAAACCCCGTGCACCGGGAAGTGCGCCCGCGGGGTGTTCACGTTGGTGAACACGCAGGAAGGTCCGCAGAATACGTTGTCCTCGAGCTCCACGCCTTCATAGACCGAGACGTTGTTCTGGATGCGTACGCCGTTGCCTATGCGCACGCCGGAGCCGATATTGACGTTCTGTCCGAGCGAGCAGTTTGAGCCAATCACGGCGCCTTTCTGGATGTGGCAGAAGTGCCAAATCTTTGTGCCTGGGCCGATGGTTACGTCAGCATCGACATAACTGCTCTCGTGGACGAACCAGTCCTGCATACAAGTGCTTTTTTCCAAATGTAGCCGAGACGTTCTGCCCCGGCTACATTTATAGTTCGTGATAATTGAGGATCAAGGGGTTTTAGTCCTTGATGGAGTTGATCATGACGCAGCGGCTGAGCTCCTTCTCGTTGTAGAACATGTAGTCCACACCGCCCTTGAAGTCCTTGACGATCTGCGAGGCAGGAACACCGAACTGGTTCACGAGGACATCGTAAACGGCGTTGGCGCGGTTCTCGGAGAGCATGAGGTTGTGGTCAGGGGTAGCGGTCTGCTTGTCGGCATAGCCGCAGACGAGGTACTTGGTGTTCGGGGTGCTCTTGATGAGGTCGGCGATGCTCTGGAGGTTGATCAGCTCACGCTTGGAGATGTCCCACTTGTCGACTACGAAGTTGATGTGGAACCAGACCTCGGGGATGTCCTTGACGTACTTGACGGTCTCGGCGTTGGCAAGCCTATTCTTGAGGTCGTCGTTGGCGGCGTTGGCGTCGGCGAGAGCCTTGGCCAGACGGTCACGCTCGGAGAAGATGGCGTCGTTGTAGTGGATCTCGCTGGAGCGGCTGGATGTCCTCCAACCAGCCTTGTCGAGGCCATAGGTGAAGCCGAGGGTAGCACCGAAGATTCCGTCGTGCTTATGGTTGGCCCTGATATAACTATCGTTGGGCTCCTGTACAAAGCACTCACCATCAAAGAGGTCAGAAACAAATGCACCACGGAGATTGAGGTTAATCTTGAAACGGTCGGTTATACGGAACATGTTAGCGAGACCCATGTTGTAGGTGACACCACGGGCAAACTCCTCACCGATGCCCCAGATGAAACCGCCACCGGCGAAAGCGTCGATGTCGAAGAAGCGGCTAGGGTTGTAACCGAAGAAGATATTGCCGAGATCGGCATGAGCCAGAACATAAGCGTTGAACCAGTTGCCACGCTGATACGCGAGCTGCTGAGACGCATACTTGGAATCGGGATTAGGATAAAGGTCTTTAGTTATAAACCAGCCTTCTACTTCCCTAGGTGCATTTTGCCTAATAGTTGCAGACTGATAAAGTCCAAGGAACTTGCCGTAGCTGGCACCAAGACCTACACCGAAACTCGGGGAAGCCCACTTGGTCAGATAAACGTCGATCGCCGGGAAGGTGATCATCTCGGTGAGTTTGTTGACCTTCCAGTCGTTGTCACCGTAGAAGAGCTGTGCGCCAAGGTTGCCGCTGAGGGTCCAGTTGCGCCAGAAGCCGTTGGTGAAAACGGAATTCTTTTCATAGACTGTAGTGGTGACGATCCTGCCCTCCGGGGTGTTGGTCTCCTCGACGATGGTGCGGGTGAACTCGTCTTCGCTGGTCGTGACGGTCTGCGAGAAGGCAGGAACCATCAGGAATGCCGATGCAATCAGCAGAAATACTTTCTTCATAATAGGTTGTATAGATTTATAACATTATTCCATATTCACCGCAAAAATACGAAAAAGATTTATTCTTGCAAAACCTTTTTATTAAATATTACTCGTTTTTTGCGTGTCTGGGGCATTAATCGGTACTACATAACTCTTTGGAATCTCCACGCGCGCGCTGAGCATCGACGCGACGCTTACCACGAGATACAGTCCGCCGTGCATCTCGACGATGTCGCCCTCGACCCCGCTGAGGGCTCCCTTGACCACGCGGACCCGGTCGCCTTTGGCGAGCGGGACCTGCGTCAGGCACTCCGCCTCAGGCGAGAGGTCGAGTATGCGCATGAAGTCATCCATCTGTTTCTGAGGGACTTCCAGAAGCGTACGGGTGTTGTGGTCGATGAGGAACCGCCCCTTGACCTCGCCGGAGTTGACCAGCGTCAGGGCTTTCGACTTGGTCGTGTGCAGGAACACCATGGTCTTATAGCTGTAGGGAATGTAATGCTCGACGCCCAGTTCTCCCAGGCGCCTGTCGATTATCTTCCACTGTCCGCTCCGCGTGATCGTCGCGAACCAGCAAATCTTTTCCTCTTTGACCATTTTCTTGCTTTAAGGGTGCAAATATACGAAAAAAGCCGGCTTTCAAGGCCGGCTTTCGCAGAATAATGATCATCTAGTAGGTCATCACGCCAGGGAGTTCCTTGGCCTGGTCGATCATACGCTGGACCTCGATCTCGACGGGGACGCGGCGCACGAGGTGCTTCTCCTCGTTCACCTCGAGCATCTTGGCGGCGAGGTTGGCGGCGTTGCGGTGTCCGAGCTCCTTGACGGTGTCGACGCCGGCGGCCTCGAGCAGTTCAGCGAACTGGGGGCCGATGCCCTTGACCCTGTAGAGGTCGGCGTGGTTGGCCCAGGTGAGGATCAGCTTGCCGGAGATGCCGGTCTCGTCCTCGAGGGCCTTGCGGCCTGCGGGGGCTGCGCACTTGGCGAGGAGTTTGTCAGCGGTGTCGATGCCGACGGCGATGAGTTTCTCGGCGTATACCGGGCCGATGCCTTCGA
>JAEEGF010185037.1_pt1 | contig 12051 bp, 12 predicted proteins | sample 9134171 | NCBI WGS metagenome assembly JAEEGF01 (sample SAMN16246542, study PRJNA631951) | gut metagenome | biome: gut microbiome; feature: rumen; material: AP-attached | host: Bos | place: Iran: Karaj | collected 2018-10 | reverse complement strand
CATTGACACGATAATGGTGGAGAATAGGGGATTCGAACCCCTGACCCCCTGCTTGCAAAGCAGGTGCTCTCCCATCTGAGCTAATTCCCCAATGGTGGGCCTGATAAGACTTGAACTTGCGACCTCGCCCTTATCAGGGGCGCGCTCTAACCACCTGAGCTACAGGCCCATTTACGCATCAGCGCTTTATTATTCTACTTCAGATGCGCTGACTTGTCAATTGATTTTGCATAAAAACAGTGCATCCCAGGCCTTCATTCAGATGTTCAAAGCTTTCCGCGCTTGAAGCAAAGTCACTGCTGCCATTATAATGAATGAAGATATGAAAAGGTACATGTCCTGCCTTCTGATGGTCCTTTTAGGTCTTGTGATCTGCGGTTTCGCCTTCTTTGACAGTGAAGACGATACTTTTAAGTTCGATATCAACGCTTTGTATGATTATCAGAAGGAATTCAAGACGGAAGAGCTCGATGTCTGTTCCGAGAACACGGCAAAGACGTACATGGATTACAGGATGACGACGCTGGTCAGTTCCAGACAGTATCAGTTCCTGAATTATGAATGCACGGTGGATAAGAAGACCGGCTTCCTTTATGACAAGGATGGTTTCATCGCGGTCGCTTTGGGTTCCTATTACGGTGTGATCGGTGACCGCTATTACTTCACATTGGATAATGGAGTCGTGCTTCCTCTGGTCAAGGGTGAGGAGAAGGCGGATGAGGATACGGATTACAGCGGCTGTTACCACACGATCGATGGCAGTGTCATCGAATTCGTCATCGATGATGATTATGCGGCGGCTTATTTCGGTACCAATTCCAACGGCTATGTACTGGATGGCAACTACAACAACTATTCCCTTTTCTCCGGCAGCATCGTCAAGGTGGAGAAGGTCCTGGATGAAAGGACGAGGAGGATGGTGACATACCGTTTCGATCTGGGCATCCCTCAGAGCCTGGATATCTTCAATTACGCATCGGGCTACTAAGGAGTAAACGCTCCTTTTCTTTTTGGATACAGTATAATGATTTTGTATGCTGGAGATCACCAAGACGAAGTATGAAGATATCGGCAGATTGTCAGAGATCTTTTCCTATGCCCGAAAAATGATGGCGGAGAACGGAAATCCGAGTCAGTGGAAGGACAGCAGGCCGTCTCTGGATGTGGTCAGAAGAGACATCGATCTGGGCAATTCCTATGTCGTGAAAGAGGATGGCAGGATCGTTGCGACTTTCGCGTTCATCGTGGGAGTTGAGCCGACCTATCTGGATATCGACGGGGAATGGCTCGATGATGCGCCATACGGAACGATACATCGGATCGCTTCCGATGGGACCGTGCACGGGATCTTCGGGTATGTGCTGAACTTTGCAGAGAGTTTCGGTGTCGACATCCGCATCGATACACACAAGGACAACAGGCCCATGCTGCATGCGATAGAAAAGAACGGATTCGTCAGATGCGGTGTCATCATCGTGGACGATGGGACACCAAGGGAAGCGTTCCAGAAAAAGGTGTGCGCTGAAGATGAATAAGGTATTGGCGATCGTGGGGCCCACCGCTGTGGGCAAGACGGCTTTCGGCATTGAATGCGCGAAGACTTTTGATGGCGAGATCATTTCCGGTGATTCCATTCAGATCTACAAGGGCCTGGACATCGGTTCAGCCAAGCCCGATCAGGAAGAACTGAGTGCTGCTGTCCATCATCTGATCGATATCAAGGAAGCGGACGGCACTTACAGCGTGAAAGAGTTTCAGGAGCTTTCCCGTCATCATATCGATGAGATCAGCAGGAAAGGAAAGCTGCCGATCATCGTCGGAGGTACCGGATTGTATATCAAGGCTTCCTTGTACGATTATCAGTTTTTTGATGAGGAAGAGGAAGATGATCCGTATGAGGATCTCAGCAATGAGGAACTGTATTCTTTGCTGAAAGAAAAAGATCCTCTGGCTTTGGAGAAGATCCATATCAACAACCGCAAGCGTCTGGTGAGGGCTCTGAATGTCTATGAAAAACACAAGAAGGGCATCTCACAGATCAAGGCTGAGCAGGAACATGAGCCGGTCTATGATTGTCTGATCATCGGTCTGACGGCAGAGAGGAAGGTCCTCTTTGAAAGGATCGATCAGCGGGTCGACAGGATGATGGAAGACGGACTGCTGAAAGAGATCAAAGGCTTATTGGAAAAGGGTATCAGCTTCGACATGCAGTCCATGCAGGGCATCGGCTATAAGGAATTCCGGGCTTATTTCGATGGGAAAAAGAGCCTGGAAGAGTGCGTCGAGGATGTCAAGATCCATTCGCGGCATTTCGCGAAGAGACAGTACACATTCTTCAACAATCAGCTGGATGTGAAGTGGTTCACGGATAGGGATGAGGCAATGGAAGAGGTGAGGAAATGGTTGACCTGAGCAGGATGGAATACCTGATAGGAGCGGATGCCCTGGCCAGAGTGAAGCAGAAGAAGGTGCTTCTCTGCGGCTGCGGGGGTGTCGGGTCTTTTGTGGCTGAGGCCTTATGCCGCTCGGGACTGGGTCATATCACCCTGCTGGACTATGACTTGGTGGAGCCTTCCAATCTGAACAGACAGCTGATGTCCACGAAAGAGAATATCGGCATGATAAAAGTCGAAGCACTGAAGAGAAGGTTGGAGGAAGTTTCCGATACCGTTGTCGATACGATCAGGACATTCATCGATGAGGATTTCGAACTCGATAAGGATTACGACTACGTCATCGACTGCATCGATACGCTGACGGCGAAATTTACGCTGGTGAAGAAGTGTCATGAGAAGGGCATTCCTGTACTCTGTTCATTGGGTTCAGCGAGGCGTCTGAAACCGGAAAAGATCACACTGACGACGCTCGACAAGACCAGGAACGATCCGCTGGCAAAGGCTTTCCGCGGGATCGTGAAGAAAGAGGGCTATCGCAAGAAGATCGAGGTGGTCTTCGTCGATACGCCGGCTGTTAAGACCAATGTCGTCAGAGAGGGCAACACAAACAAAGAAAAATACCCGCTGGGTTCGGCAGTGTTCACTGTCGGCAGCGTGGGATTATATATCGCAGAGGTCGTCTATGAGAGACTGATCAGGGAGGAAATATGAAATTTGCGGATTATAAATATGAACGATTGAATTATGAAGACATGAAGGTGAAGTATGAAGAGCTCCTGGCAAAGCTCAAGGGCAGCCAGGATGCCGAAAGCTTCATGAAGGTCTTTGATGAGATCAACGAATTCAGAGGCCATGTCTTTTCCATGCAGACGCTGTGTTCGATCAGACATACCATCAACACGGCTGATGAATTCTACAATGAAGAGAATGAATACTGGGACAACACCATGCCGCTTCTGCAGGTCTATGAAGTGGAGCTGGCCAAGACCATGCTGGAGAACAGGTTCAGGAATGAAGTCGACATCCCTAAGGCTTACTATCTGGGTCTGGAGAATACGCTGAAGTCTTTCTCGCCGGTCATCATCGAGGATCTGCAGGAAGAGAACCGTCTGGCGACGGAATATGGAAAACTGAAATCTTCAGCGAAGATCGAATTTGATGGAGAGGTCTACAACCTGGCTTCGATCGCACCGCTGATGAACGATGATGACAGGGATGTCAGAAGAAGGGCGACAGAAGCTTATACGCGTTTCTTTGAAGAGAATGAAGAGAAATTCGATGAGATCTATGACAAGCTGGTCAAGGTCAGGGACCGCATGGCCAAGAAGATGGGTTATGAGAATTTCACACCTTTAGGCTACATCCGCATGAACCGTCTGGATTATGACCAGGAGATGGTCAAAAAGTACAGGGATCAGGTCATCGAGGACATCGTTCCTTTGACGGTGGAACTCAGAGAGAAACAGGCAAAGCGCATCGGCGTCGACAAGCTGATGTGCTACGATATCAATTACAATTTCAAGACAGGCAATCCGAAGCCGCACGGCAGCATCGACGAGCTGGTGCAAGCCGCTCTGAAGATGTATACGGAGATGTCTCCGGAGACCGGTGAGTTCTTTAAGATGATGGTCGATGGAGAGCTCTTTGATCTGCCGACCAGACCAAACAAGGAGATGGGCGGTTACTGCACGGGCATCTATGACTACAAGGTCCCGTTCATCTTTGCCAATGCCAACGGCACTTCCGGTGATGTCGATGTGCTGACCCATGAAGCCGGTCATGCCTTTCAGGCTTTCTGCACCATCAAAAACGTGCGCATCCCTGATCTGGCTTTCCCGACGATGGAGTCGGCGGAGATCGATTCGATGTCCATGGAATTCTTCGCCCATCCGTGGAGCCACCTCTTCTTTGGCGATGAGGCGGAAAAGTATCATTACTTCCACATCGCCGATTCCCTGAAATTCCTGCCTTACGGCTGTCTGGTCGACCACTTCCAGCATGAGGTCTACAATCATCCGGAAATGACACCGGCAGAAAGAAAGGCCTGCTTCAGGAAGCTGGAGAAGATCTACAAGCCGGATGTCGATTATGAAGGGTTCGATCTTCTGGAAAGAGGCGGCTACTTCTACAGACAGGGCCACATCTTCCAGTCTCCGTTCTATTACATCGATTACACGCTGGCGCAGGTCTGCGCACTGCAGTTCTTCGTCAGGATGCTGAACAAGGATGAGGATGCCTGGAAGGATTATGTCCACATCTGCTGTCTGGGCGGTTCCAGGACTTTCACTGAGATCGTCAGAGAAGCGCATCTGAAGGTCCCATTCGAAGAGGGTTGTCTCAAGGAGGTCTCTGCCCGCATGAAGGAAGAGCTCGACAGCATCGATGACAGCGCATTCTAGGAGGGAAAATGTTCAGACCTTTACTACGAAGCAAACAGGCTATGTCCACTGAAGAGTGCCTGGAGATCCTGAAGAATGAGAAAAGAGGTGTCCTGTCTGTCAATGGAGATGACGGCTATCCCTATGGGCTTCCGATCAATCACTATTACGATCCGGAAGATGGAAAGCTCTACTTCCATTGCGGAAAGGCCGGGCACAAGATCGATGCGCTGAAGAGGGATCCGAAAGCCTCGTTCTGCGTCATCGACGGCGGTCATCAGGAGCCCGGAGAGTGGTTCCTGCGTTTCAACAGCGTCATCGTCTTCGGGAAGATCGAGTTCATCGAAGACGAGGAGATCATCGCCGCCAAGGCGAGACAGCTGTCCTATAAGTTTACAAGTGATGATGATCACATCGATGCAGAGATCGCCAGATCTTTGAAGGGTACGGCGATGTTCGCGATGAATATCGAACATATCTGCGGCAAACATGTCAAGGAGGAGTAGAAAATGAAGTATGCGTTCATGAATGGCATCATCCTCGACGGCAGCAGGGATATGGAGCCGGTCAGGGGAAAGACGATCCTGGTCAAAGATGACAGGATAGAGGACATCGTTGAAGATGAGGCCTCTTTTGATGGCTATGAAGTCATCGATCTGAAGGGTGGCTATATCATGCCGGGTCTCATCAATATGCATGTCCATCTGGCGGGAAACGGCAAACCGCAGAAGAAGCAGAGGGACAACACGAAGCTGGTCAACCTGCTGTTTTCCAATCCGATCAGCGCAGCTGTCGCCCACAGCATGGTCAAAAACTATGCGAAGCTGGAACTGCTCAGCGGTGTCACGACGATCCGCACCGTCGGCGGTCTCAAGGATCTCGATACCCGTGTCAGAGACGAGATCGCAGCCGGAAAGATCATCGGTCCGCGCATCCTGGCGGCCAATGAAGGCATTTCGGTGCCGCATGGCCACATGGCCGGTTCGGTGGCGATCATAGCCAACAATAATGAAGAGGCTCTGGCGCAGGTCGACAGGCTGATCGATCAGAAGGCCGATCTGGTCAAGCTGATGATCACAGGCGGTGTCATGGATGCCAAGGAAAAGGGCACGCCGGGCGAGATGAAGATGCCGCTCGATATGATCAGGGCCGTCTGCGACTATGCCCATGAGAAGGGTTATCTGGTCGCAGCCCATGTCGAATCACCGCAGGGTGTCAAGGCCGCTTTGGCCAATGGCGTGGATTCCATCGAACATGGCGCCATGCCGGATGAAGAGACCATTCGATCATTCAAGGAAAGGAATGCGTTCCTGACGACGACACTTTCGCCGGCTCTGCCTTATGCCTTGTTTGACCGTTCTGTTTCCAACGCTTCGGAAGTCGAACAGTACAATGGCAATGTCGTATTCGAGGGCATCATCGAGTGTTCCAAGAAGGCACTGGAGAATGGCGTACCGGTCGCGCTTGGCAACGATGTCGGCTGTCCGTGGGTCTCGCAGTATGATTTCTGGAGGGAACTGGTCTACTTCACCAAGTATGTCGGTGTCTCCAATCAGTTCGCTTTGCATACGGCGACCTGCATCAACGCGAAGCTTGCCGGTCTGGGCGATGTGACCGGTACGATCGAAAAAGGCAAGAGTGCCGATCTGATCGTGACGAAGGATGATCCTCTGCAGGATCTCAGGGCGTTGCGCAATGTCTCCATGGTCATGGCGCAGGGCAGACTGATCAGGGATCCGAAGTTCAAGAGGAAGGCGATCGTCGATCAGGAACTCGATAAGTTCATTTAATAGAAATAGAAGGTATTCATATGAAACACAATGTCAAGATCCTGAATCTGAAAGACAGGTTCGTTTCTTTTGAGGACAAGGTCAGACTGGAGGATGTCCTGAACCAGGTGAAGGATGAGCTTCCTTATCCGGTCTATCTGGCGAAGCTGGACAATGCCTACCGTGCTCTGACACATATCACGGAGCACGACTGCAGCATCGAATTTCTGGACATGCGCAACCAGGAGGCCTGGCTGGTCTATCAGAACTCGCTGATCCTGGTCTTCATCAAGGCCGTGCATGATCTCTTCGGAAAGAAGGTCCTGGTCACGGTCAACAACTCCTTGAACAAGGGTCTCTACATCACTTCCAGCCACAAATTCACGCAGGAGGATGTCGATCGGACCAAGGTGAGGATGAGGGAGATCATCGATGCCGACCTGCCGATCCGGAAGGAGCACATGACCAAGGAAGGCGCCAGGATCCTTGCCCGTCAGCAGAAACTGGCTGAAGCTTCCAAGCTGCTTGAAAGCATCACCAACATCGACGACATCGAAGTCTATTCGCTGGAGGATGAGATGCAGATCTTCTACAATCTGCTGGTCCCGTCCACCGGCTATGTGCAGATCTTCGATATCGACATTTACAAAAGCGGTCTGATCCTGCGCTATCCGCATCCAGCCGATCCTTCCGTGATCGCGCCATATGAGGAACAGGAGATGCTGTACAATGCCTTTTCGGAGGCGACCAAGTGGGGCCAGCTGATGAATGTCAACTTCGTCTGCGACCTCAACGAGAGGATCCTCTATGATGATGTGGCGGAGATGGTCCTGATGCAGGAAGCCCTGCATGAAAAGAGGATCAGCGATATCGCCGACATGATCAAGGAGAAGAAGGCGAGGGTCGTGCTGATCTGCGGTCCGTCTTCTTCCGGAAAGACGACGTTTGCGAAGCGCCTCTGCGTCCAGCTCCATGTCAACGGTTTCAAGACTCTCTATATGGGAACGGATGATTATTACAAGGAATATGATGAGCGCGTTTACGACGAGAATGGCGAGGTCGATCTGGAGTCGATCAGAGCCATCGATACGGGACTGTTCATGAAACAGATCGGCGATCTGCTGGAAGGCAAGGAAGTCGATATTCCGCGCTATGATTTCTCCATCCCGGGCAAGGTCTTCGGCGAGAGGATGACCAAACTCGACAAGAATCAGCTGATCGTCATCGAGGGCATCCATGCGATGAACGACGAGCTGACGGAAAACATCCCTGACAGCGAGAAGTTCAAGATCTACATCTCTCCGTTCACGCCGATCTCCATCGATCATCACAACCGCATCTCGACAACGGACGCCAGGATGCTGAGGAGGCTGGTCAGGGACTACAAGTTCCGCAATTCGGAGGCCCAGCGCACCATTTCGATGTGGCCGAAGGTCAGGGCTTCGGAAGATGCCAACATCTTCCCTTACAACTCCAAGGCCGATGTCTTCTTCAATTCCAACTGCATCTATGAGTATGCGGTACTGAAAAAATACGCCGAGCCTCTTCTGAAACGCATCAAGCGTGTGGAGCCTGAATACGGGGAAGCTCAGCGCATGCTGTCATTCCTGAAATATTTTGATCCGATCTATGATGAGTACATCATCCCGAACAATTCCATACTGAGGGAGTTCATCGGCGGATCTGTCATCGTCAAGTAAAAAGCCATCAGCGTTGATGGCTTTTTTTCATGAGTTCTCTGATCTTTGTGAAAGTCTCGTCCGAGATGACGTGCTCGATGCGGCAGGCGTCATCTTCGGCGGTCTGTGCGGAAACGCCGATGGAGATGAAGAGCTCCGTCAGGACTTTGTGACGTTCGTAGATCTTGTCCGCGATCGCCAGGCCTTTTTCTTTCAGAGTGATGTAGCCGTTTGCGTCGATATCGATATAGTCTTCAGCTTTCAGATTTTTCATCGCCCTGGATACGGAAGGTTTGGAAAAGCCCATCTTGCGGCAGATGTCGATGGAACGGACGTTTTCCATTTCCTGAGACAGGACGTGGATCGATTCAAGATACATTTCAGCTGATTCCTGGATGTTCATACCTATATTATAGCTTTCTTTGTGCGTGTCGTCTTCTCTTTCAATCTTATTATGATCCGTCCTTGACAAGTTAGTTATAGGTAACTAGAATATAGGTAGTTAGCAAAAACTAACCAAGGAGAGTTTATTATGTTGCCACTTACTTATGCTGAACCAAATGAGACAAATGTGATCAAAAAGGTCGGAGGCAAGCCCGAGGTCAAAAAACACCTTGAGGATATGGGGTTCGTCACGGGGGCTGTCATCAATGTCGTTTCCATGGTGAATGGTTCCATGATCGTGAACATCAAAGACACGAAGGTGGCACTTGATAAGGAACTTGCCGCAAAGATCATGATCTAGGAGGAGAGAAGATGAAAACACTGAAAGATGTAGCTGTCGGTGAGAACTGCAAGGTCAAAAAGCTTCATGGCGAAGGGGCCATCAAACGCAGGATCATGGACATGGGCGTGACGAAGAATGTCGAGATCTACGTCCGCAAACTGGCGCCGTTAGGCGATCCGATCGAGGTCACCGTACGCGGTTATGAATTGTCGATCCGTAAGGCCGATGCGGAAATGGTCGAAGTTTATTAAAGGATACGGAAGGAGATAAATATATGAGTTTGAGAATTGCGCTTGCCGGAAATCCGAACAGCGGTAAAACGACCCTGTTCAATGCGCTGACCGGTTCCAATCAGTTCGTTGGCAACTGGCCGGGCGTCACGGTCGAGAAAAAGGAAGGTAAACTGAAGGGTCATGATGATGTGGTGATCACGGACCTGCCGGGCATCTATTCATTATCGCCTTATACATTGGAAGAAGTCGTTGCCAGAGAGTATCTGATCACGGAAAGACCGGATGCCATCCTGAATATCGTCGATGGCACCAACCTTGAAAGGAACCTCTATCTGACGACACAGCTGACAGAACTGGGTATCCCGGTGGTCGTCGCCATCAACATGATGGATCTTGTCGAGAAGAACGGCGACAGGATCGATCTGGACATGCTGGCAAAAGAGATGGGCGTGAAATTCGTTTCGATCTCCGCTTTGAAGGGAACGAATATCGACAATGCGGCCAAGGCTGCAATCGATGCTGCCAAAAACGGCAAGACGATCCCAATGCACACTTTCGGCGGCACCGTTGAACACGCACTGGCTCACATCGAGGAGGCGTGTGTTCATGACCTGCCTGAGGAGCAGCAGAGATGGTATTCCATCAAGCTTTTCGAAAGAGATGCCAAGGTCATGGAATCTCTCAAATTAAAGAAAGAGACGCTTGAACATATCGAGAAGGATATCAAGGCTGTCGAAGAGGAGATGGATGATGATTCAGAAAGCATCATCACCAATGAGAGATACATCTATATCGGTGAGCTCCTGAAGGGCATTTATAAGAAGAAATCTGCGGGTCAGATGAGCACTTCCGATAGGATAGACAGGATCGTCACGAACAGGATACTGGGTCTGCCGATCTTCGCGCTTGTCATGTTCGGTGTCTACTGGCTGGCTATGGGACCATTCGGTTCTTTCCTGACTGACTGGACCAATGATGTCTTTGCCGGAGAATTCATGGAAGGCGGAGCAGCGGCTCTGCTGGAAAGCATGGGCGTGGCACCTTGGCTGGTATCGCTGGTCGCCGATGGTATCGTGCATGGCGTCGGCGCCGTGCTGGGTTTCGTTCCACAGATGATCGTCCTGTTCCTGATGCTTTGCATCCTCGAAGATGTCGGTTACATGGCGCGTGTCGCCTTCGTCATGGACAGGATCTTCCGCAAGTTCGGTCTTTCCGGTAAATCGTTCATTCCTATGCTGATCGGTTCCGGCTGTGGTGTTCCGGGCGTCATGGCGTCCAGGACGATCGAGAACGAGCGTGACCGCCGTATGACGATCATGACGACCTGCTTCATCCCTTGCGGAGCGAAGCTGCCGATCATCGCTCTGATCGCCGGTGCTGTCTTCAACAAAGCCTGGTGGGTATCTCCTTCCGCCTACTTCATCGGTGTTGCCGCGATCATCATCTCCGGCATCATGCTGAAAAAGACGAAACTGTTTGCGGGCGATCCGGCTCCGTTCGTCATGGAACTGCCGGCTTACCATATGCCGCGTCTCAGCAACGTCTTCCATTCCGTCTGGGAAAGAGCCGCTGCCTTCGTTAAGAAAGCCGGAACGATCATCCTGCTTTCCACGATCTTCGTCCATTTCATCACTCACTTCGGATGGGACAACGGCGTCTTCGGATATCTTGATATCGAAGCGGAAGAAGCGATCGAATCCGGTCTCGTCGACAGCTCGATCGCCGCAAAACTCGGCAGCATCTTCGGCCTGATCTTCGCTCCGCTGGGCTTCGGCGACTGGCGTTCCACCGTCGCGACCCTCACCGGACTCGTTGCGAAGGAGAATGTCGTCGGTACCTTCGGTATCCTCTTCCGTACAGTTGTCGAATCCGAGGAAGGCGTCGAATTCTGGGCACAGTTCGCTGCCAGCTATACCAAGACTGCAGCCTACTCCCTGTTGGCCTTTAACCTCTTATGCGCTCCGTGCTTCGCCGCGATCGGCGCGATCAAGAGAGAAATGAACGACCGCAAGTGGACCTGGTTTGCCATCGCCTGGGAATGCGGCTATGCCTATGTCATCGCCTTCATCCTCTACCATCTCGGCAACCTGCTGGTCTATAAGATCTTCAACTTCTGGACGATCCTCGCTGTTGCAGTTCTCGCAGTCTTCGTCTGGGCGCTGGTCCGCAAGCCGAAACACAACCTCGAAGCAGTAAATGCTTAAGCTTCTTGCTGATAATCTGGGAACGATCGCGGTACTGATCGTTCTCGGACTCGTCATCTGCTGGGCTGTCAGAGAACTGCGTAGCGAAAGAGTCGCCTGCACCACCTGCCCGATCGGCAAGTACTGCGGGAAGACGAATAAGCGCAAGTGCTCAGCAATATAAAAACAGTTAAGCATGGCCGGTAAGGGCGGAGACTCAAAAGAAAGATTTGTAACAAAAGCTGATATAGGCTTCTGTCTGACACGATTGGCAAATAAAAAACGGATTGCTGTATTGTTTACAGCAGTCCGTTTTTGTTTGTTCTTCCCTTGATCATGCTGACGAAACGCAGAAAACCCATACTGTCAATATGTGAAAAAACTTTATTATTAGTATTGGAAATGTCTTCACCTCCCGTATCTGTCGACGTATAATAAACGCAGATCATGATGATTCCGGAGGTCACAGAAATGAAACTGACACTTGCAGAGAATATCCGCGCATTTCGGAAAGAACGGCGATTGACTCAGGAGCAGTTTGCTGAAGCCATGGGTGTAACCGTCGGCTCAGTATACAAATGGGAAACGGGTCAGACAACACCAGAACTCAGCATGCTTGTTGAGATCGCGGACTTTTTTGACATCTCAATGGATGTTCTTCTGGGCTACCGGGTGAAGGACAATCG
>JAEEGF012097699.1_pt1 | contig 12052 bp, 11 predicted proteins | sample 9134171 | NCBI WGS metagenome assembly JAEEGF01 (sample SAMN16246542, study PRJNA631951) | gut metagenome | biome: gut microbiome; feature: rumen; material: AP-attached | host: Bos | place: Iran: Karaj | collected 2018-10 | reverse complement strand
TATGATGTCGTTGATTCAGTCTTCGGAGATTTTCCTGAATCAGAAGATGATGTCAAGTGCGTTCCATTAGCCTATCTCGGCAAGAGCCTTGCTCTGATGGCCAAATGTGATGGAGTCGCATTTGCTCCAGGTTGGGCCAATGCTAGAGGATGCAAGATTGAGCATGATTGTGCAATAGCTTATGGAATCCCTATCCTAATTGAATAAGGAGTTTAGGATGGACAATGTAGTGGTTGACACTCTAGCTATATGGGCTGCCTATTTTTGGCAATGGATGGTGCAGTCTGAAGATTGGCTGGAAGCTTGGGTAGGCTCTTTCGACTAGAGCATAAAGGAAAGGGAGGCGTTAGCCTCCCTTTTTGTTTCTATATGAGCTTTACAACTTCTCTGTCCAATCCAGGAACAATATGCGAGTTGTGCTTCTGCTCTATCAGAATTCTGTCTCCGAACTGATATGCCTTCAGCATCAATGTCTCGTCTGAAGCATATCCCCAAGCAGGAGCTTCAAGGGCATCCATCCATATGATGTTGCTTGGCCAAACAATTCTTGCATTGGAAGTCTTTGCAATGAACAGCAGGCTCTTTTCTGCATACTCGGTCCTTCCAGTTGATTCGGCATCTCCAAGAACGAACTCGACCGTGCAAGGAGCAGTCACCTCAAAGATTTGTGCCTTCTCTGATGCCATGTTGATGGAGATAATGTTGGATGAAGTCTCGTAGGTCGAGCTTCCTAGCATCGTCTCCCTCGACATTAAGGACCAATTGATGACGCCTTCATTTGTTGTTGGGTTTTGAGTGAAGGCGGCCGTATCTCCTTTGCCAAGAACTATTGGATGCAATGTGCCACCAATAGTGAATCCAACATCAGGAGCAATTGTTAATGTATAGTCGCTTTCATTAGTAATTGTTGCTCTGAAGTGTGGACGGCAATTTCTCAACTCCAACGTTGCTGGACCAAAAGCATCCTTGAAGACATATACGCCATACTCTATCTTGGAAGCATCCACTACAAGGTCTTCCGAGAAGAAGTATGTTCCTAAGCCATATATGTCATTTTGAATGTCTTCAATGCTGCTCTCTATGGCATCTACTCTGGAATCCAACTGATCAATGTCATCTTCAACGTCATCAACGCGTCTGTTGACAGTCTCGAAACGCTCGTCAATGTTGAATCCATCAACATAGGCAATGGCATCATCATAGGCATCCTGCACTGCTGATGGAGTTGCGGCATTGCCATCATCCACTCCAAACAAAGGAGATCTTGTGTCATTCAACTTCAGATGGCCATACAGGAAAGCATTGCCTTTGCCATATGTCTCTTCGGCAGAGGCATGGTAGATTGGAGCCTTTCCAGCATTGGATTCAACAAGCTCGTCAATCTGCTCCTGCATGTCCGTTCTAAGCTCCTGCAGAGAGGAGTAGAAAGCTTCTTCAAGCGCATCTATCCGTTCAGTGAAGTTGGAGATGACGGCATAGATTGCCTTTGGAGTGGCCGCCGTTCCGGAGTCGGCATCCAACTCTTCGCTTGGATTGTCGGTGAGCTTTAGATGGCCATAGAGAAAGTTGTTTCCAATGCCATACATGGTTCCTTCCGAAGCATGCTGGATTGGGGCCTTCGTCTCCAATATGTCATAGATTTCAAGCTCTTCGTCAATGATGCCATTAATTTCTTCAAGCCATACGCGGAAGATTGTCGAATGCGTAAGGTGCTGTGGAACGGTCAGTTTTGACATTTTTCGTAGGTTGACAAAATATTTACTTGACTGTGAGGAGTGGATAGGATACAACGTTCTTGAAGAGAGAAAAAGTCAACCTTTAGCCCGAGGAGCTTCTCTATGACGATCAAGGAATTCTATGATGCTGGTGGTCCTGCCGTGAGTGAATCTACCTATGAAAAGATAGAGGACATCTACACGGCCTACAACAGATTCAGCGACAAGGTCCAAATTGCCAATTTCTGTCGTGAGTATGGTGCAGATGGCATCGAAGCTCTGATGGAACCACTTCAAGAATACCGCTCTCTGAAAATGGAGGATGAAAGCATTAAAAGGCAGATTTCTGAACTTGAAGAAAGGATTCAGAAGCTAAAGAAGGAGCAGGAAGTCATTCGCAGCAAAAAGATACAGCTAACTCTCCAGTGCGACCTTTCTTTCCATTGGCGTGCGTGGGCCTAAAAAATCTCTTGACATCAGACATCGGTTTTGATAAGTTTAGCTTGCAAAGAGCAATGATGCTCTAGCAAGTCACAAGGAGGCAGAGATGTCCAGCATAGCAAAGGGTCAGAAGGTTGCCGCAAGGGAAGGAAGCGAATGGTTTGCTGGCGTCTACAATGGACACTGGCTGGACTATGACGAGAAGTCTGGCAAGGCCATAGTCAAGCACAAGGTGGCAAGGGGTAGTCGTGAATATCTCAACACCATTGCAGACGAAGTAGTGCCGCTGGAGGACTTCAAGGGTGAATTGTCCAGCAATGCATACTACGACGATGCAGTTTCATATAGCTACTAGAAGAGGAGAAGATATGGACTTTCAAAAAGGACAGGTGGTTCTGGCAATGAATGAAGCCGACGAATGGGTTGTCGGCATATACAAGAATGCGGATGTTGATGGTAATGGCAATGCCGTCATCAATGTGGCCTGTGGAACCAAAGACATTAAGGCCAAGAAGGTGAAGCCTGTGCAGAGGGCTTATCCAGAAGCCAATCTTGGTGGCTCAATTCAGCCCCGCTATCCGATTGGGACGAATGTCTGGTATGTCAACACTAACGGGAAGCTTCACAAGGCTCATGTCATGGCCGTTGAGCCTACTGCATACACTTATCGTCTGCTTGATGACAAGGAAGTAGTAGACTCCATGTCTGAAGTGCAATTGACGATAGCAGTAGATCATGCCTTGAATGACTATGCAGAAGAGATAGAGAAACGAAAGGCTGAAAAGAAATAGCAGTCTTGAAGACAAAGAAAGGGAGGCATTAGCCTCCCTTTTATCATTAATAAACAACGATTATGAAGTTAATTCTCGATACCAGCTAAATGTGTCTGTATCTACTGTACCTTCAATAGCTCCTGGAAAACCTTCTCCAGCCACTCCAGACAATGGGTGTGGAGCATTGCATCCAGAACCAGTATTGATTTCAAATCGTTTTCCTGTAGGAGATTGACTGAGACTAGTCGGTTTATAATAGCAATGGAAGAAGTAGTTTGATCCTCCAGTCATTGCAATAAGAGACTGATTTAAAAGAACAGCAAAATTTGTAGATATTCCTGAACACACAATTGAATATATGCTTGTTTCAGTAGTAGCATTAGGAATATCTTCTATGTTAGAGGAAGGAAAGTTCATTACGCCTTGGTTTTCTAACCATAAAACTGTAAGCATGCTTCCATTTCCTTTATCATATTCTAGTTCAGTTTGATAGCCACTCATTGGTCTAACAGTCAATGTGGCGCCAGTCCAGCTATTAAGCATTCGAAGGTCATACCACGAAGGATTAGAAAGTGAATTGTAGTTAATATTCAAATTGCCTGCAGACGTTTCATCAACACTAATTGGATATGAAGCTGTTGTTGTTCCATTTGCTGGTGAAAATGTATATCGTATGTCTAAATGACCAGATGATGTTTCGGTCGGAGCAATGTAGGATGCTGACACAAATGTAGTGGTTCCATTTGCATCTGAAATAATAGGACGTTCTGGATTTGCTGGCCAATCTAAAAATCCATTTTGTCCAAACACAAGAGTTGAACCGATATAGACCGAAGATGGTTTAGATGTTAAATTAGGTATGGTAATTGTGCCACTACGGTCAAGTTTTCCAACAAATTTTTGAGACAACTTGATTCCATGCAATGTAAGACTTGCATTGTTGCTTGCAACAATGGCTGCTATAAAATTCGCAATGCCATTTGCTCCGTCTCGAGTTTCACTATAAAATTCCAAACGTATTACATCCCATACTCCACCTGTACAATTTATAAGATTTAGCCCGTATATATTATTGTTTCTGACTTTTGGTGGATTATTATAGTCATAAGCCTGTATAGTAATAGATCCTGTTGTAGTTGTATATTTTGGAAGAGTCAGATATTCACTATAATATGGATAATTTTTCCCATTTGGATTAGATCTTGCTTTAACAGTTATAGTTACAGAATTGTTTCCAAGAGCATATATTTTTGTTATGTATGAAATTGCTCCACTAATTGTTTTAAATGGTTTTTCTTCAAAACCACGTCTAATATCAATTACTCCATTGGAATCTTTATATGAATCTGATGCATTATCATTATCATAGTCAACAAAGACATTCATATTGTATGAGAGTGTTCTCTGCATATCAAGACTATCTTTTAATTTGTTGAATTTGTCATCTGGCATAGTTCCAAAATCAACATAAAGTTGACCATTCTGATCAACAGTTAATCCACCACCTTGCTGTACCATAGAAAGAACTATGTTTCGCATAATTGAAGGATCCATTGAAGAGAAATCAACATACAGTTTTCTTGTAGATGCATTGGCACTAATGCCACCGCCTTCTGCACAAAGATTCATTATCTGTTCAACAGTCAATTTTGAGAAATCAACTGTCAGCTTTCCTGTAGTCTCGTCAGCAACGATTGCTCCATCTGGATCAACTATCGAGTTGACTATGTTTTCAATCTCTGAATTAGGCATTTGAGAAAAGTCTACATAGCCTTTCTGAATGCTTTCATCCCATCCAAGACCACCATTGCTTGAAGAGAAAGCTTCCTTTATCTTGTCCTTTGCCGTGTTGATGGCATCATCTATTGCATTGGCCACTCCTATGTTGGTGACTGGATGCCTTGATCTGCGATCAGCAAAATTGACTTCATCATCAATGAGTATTTCTGGATATACTTCAGTGAGGGTTCCTTCACGGTCTCTAGATATAAGCTTTCCGAATTTTGTATCCATTGCTTGCTACCTTTCTATGGCTCGTCTGGATTTGGAGCATCTGGGTTGTCTGGAGTTGGCTCATCTGGATCCTGTGGAGTTGGAGGAATGACTGGCTCAAATGGAGATCCTGTTGGAACTTCATTTGTTGGACCCCAGACAAAGTCGAACATGTCTGGACTTTCATCTCCTTCGCCTTCAATCTCTCCAGAAACGAGTCTTTCCTGGAGTGCAGACACCAAAGCATTCTTGAATGCCAGCAATGTGTCATAGACAAACTTAGTTGTGGCTATCTTTGAAGAGGAGTCTCCCGCTGCAGGAGTAGGAGCAAATGTCCTCGCATTTCCTTGATGGTCGACTGCAATTCCCATTGATGTAAGGCTGTTTGCTTCTGGAGATGTTGCATTCACTGCCTTGAGGACTATGGCAGACTCTCCTGATGGCTCATATCTATGTCCGAGAGAGCCAAGAAGGTTTCCTAGCCTGTCACGGATTTGAACTGCAGATTCAATTCTGTTTGTTGGAGGAGTTCCCTTTATTGATCTCTCGCCATCCAGTTCAAGAGTTGGAGAGGCATTTGAAATTTGCACTGCAGAAAGAAACTTCTTCTGACTTGGAATGTCCTGATCTTCATACAGCAGAACGCAGGCATTCTTGACGAACTGTGCAGTTGCCACTATGTCCCCAGACACCTCTACATCTGGAGTTGGAGCCATTGGAGAGACAATGAATGTCTTCTGGCCATCAATTTCCTGATCTCCATCAATGGACAATGCAACATTCTTGACATATTCCGTAGTTGCAATCCTTGTAGAGTTGTCGCTTGGTAATGGAGTTGGGGCAAATGCTGGTCCAATGATTCTTGTGCTTCCATCTGAAAGGAACTCGGCTGCTTTCATGTAGTTGGATCCTTCATTGGCGCATCCAACATAGAATGAAATCTTGGTGTCTGAGCTGACAATCACTGACTCGTCGTTTGCAAAGTCTATGCCATCCCTTGAGAATGATGATGGAAGGTTCAACAGAGATTCGCCTGAGCCAATCCATGTGCATCCTGTGTTTGAGCCAACAATCAATGCTCCACTATATGCTTCATCTGTCTGAGAGCCAGCAATGACATTGATTGGCTTGAGGTTGTATTCCATTCCATTAGCATTGAAGGAAAGATTCACTACAGGTTGAGTCTGACCATCCTGAAGCTCAATTCCTGTAAGGTCAACTTTCAATGGAGTCTTGAAAGTCTTTTGGCCAACTACATCTTCCTCTCCTTCCTTATGCAGGCAGGAAACGTCATTCGACTGTATCAATTCTGTAACGGTAGAAGACTTCACAATTGCCTTGCCATCTTCATCTAGAGTCAGCAACGAAGTGGGATCATTGGAGATTGCCAATTCAGGAGCAACAAGGCTGGAGACGTTGATGTTTCTTCCAAATGAGAATTGCCTTGGATAAACGATAACGCCAAGAATTGATCCTCTTTGAATGCTCGTAAGAAACTTGACCTGATTGGAAATTTCTCCTTCTTCTCCAACCTCTTCGTAGTCTACTCCAGGATACATCATGTATCCAGAGACTGTAACTCTCAGTTGATGTGATCCAACGCCATAGGAAAGAGGAATATTGTAGACCGTATCTGGCTCTATGTCCTCTGGAATGGTTACAACCTTGACTTCAGGATTGGCGTTGTACTCCTGTTCGTAGTCATGGACATTCGCATTTGAAGTTATGACCAGACTGACCAACTTTCTCAATATCAGTCTAGTGTACAACTCCAGTCCGTCTTCATTCAGATACGGAACTGCAAGATATACTTCGTTTTCGTCTGGCATTGCTTGACAAGATCAATCACAATATTTACATTAGCAAAAGAAAAGGGAGGCCTTGTGGCCTCCCTACATAAAGCTAGATTGCTTTAGAACTAGTCGGCAGAAGCTCCACCGCAGTCAATGAGAATCACTTCATCATTAAGCACATTCTCGGAATTGCCTACAACATCATTGAAGGTAACGTTTGCAGTTTCAGCTGCAGTGGCAATCTGCTGCTGAAGAACGGCAAGAGCGGCTTCATGGGCTCTGTCGGAAGCTTCAGACTCTTCCTTAAGGGCAACAATGCTGGAAGCAACTTCCTGCTCCAGTTCCGTATGCTTGTTGGCAAGAGCAACAATTGCAGCGGCATTGGCATCGTCAGCGGCTTCGCGGAGATCAGCCTCAGCCTTGACTGCGGCATCACGATCTTCAATTTCGTCGGCAAGAGCCTGTTGAAGGTCAGCAACTTTAGTCTCAAGACCAGGCTTGTCTGGATCATTCTCGACGCCAAAAACGGCTTCTTCAAGAGCAACGCCACGGTCGCCATAGAAGGCGCTGGAAGAAGTTGTGCCAAGAGCGAGATCGCCAGCGATGACAACGAACTGATTGCCAGACCAACGGTAGGTCTTGTTGGTGGTTACGTCAACATAGATTGCAGAAGAGCTTGGAGCAACGATTGCTTCGGCTGGCTTCTGAGGGAACTTGTAGGTGATGCCGTTAACGGGATGTGGCAAGCTTCCGAGATCAACATCCTTGATGTCATCGTCGGTAGCTTCTTTGGTCGTCACATAGCTGAGTTCACGTTCGCTTCCTTCAGTTTCAGCTCCAGAAGCAATGAAGAATCCAGTAATCGTGTCTCCAGTGTGGGTCAGAGCATATGTTTGCTCATTGGCATCTGTTCCAAGGCACACGATGCCTTCAACTACGTCATCAACAAAGGAAGGAAGGGCAGCACTGTTGATCTTGCCATCAACATAGATGGCTTCAGGAAGTGCAGACACCTTAATCTTGCTTGGCGTATTTGGATCATCGTCGTCAGGTTCCAGAATGGAGTCAATCTTCTGGCCATTAGCAATGATACGTTCATCGTGGTTGGCAAGAGTCAGCTGAATTGCCTCAACTTCAGCATCAACGTCGGAAGACATTGCGGCCTGAAGGGCTACAATGGCTGCATCGTGGGCTTCATCTTTGGCATCGACAGCCTGCTTCAATGCAACAAGGCCGCTTTCAATGCCATCAACGTCGGAACGAAGGGCCTTAATTTCAGCATTGTTGGTGAGATCAACCCAAGAACGCTCTGCGGGAGCTTCAGGATCTTCAGCTGGGATTTCAACTAGGCACCAAAGCTTTCCATCATTGGTAAGAACAAGATTGCCAGGAACAAAATCCTGAGAGGTCGGTTCGGGAAGAGATGCAAGAGCCTGAACGGCAGGCTTGATTGCTGTTGGGTCAACAGCAAAGGTTTCAATCTCGCTCCAAGTCTTTTGGCCATCAACGCCAATTTTGATACGATTCAGATTGTCGATTGCAAGCTCGCCCTTCAAAAGTGGAAGGGTTGATGCTTGCCAATTTGCAACGGTATCAAATTTTTGAGTGATTCTAGTTTTAAGGGTTTTTGACATGTCTAATCACCTTTTTTGTGTAGATTTTGCTATGGACGGTTGCAATTGCAATTGCAGTTGCATCCAGAACCAGAAGCAGGATTTTGTTGAGGAATGTCTCCGCCTGTGGAATCTCCACAGTCGATAAGGTCATAAGGAGTCTCGAACCTTACATAGCTGTCATTGCACCAACGGAAAAGTTCATTGGTAGTCGTGTCTACATAAAGGTTCTTGGAATCTCCAATTGCAGGGAAGCACAGCCTGTTTTCAAATGACACAAGCTGAGGAATGATGTCTGGAGTAAGGACTTCATAGCCCGTGTTTACGTCTCCAATCCACCAATGTCCATCTTCAATCCGTGGAGTGGCGCCGTCCTTTCCAATGGCAGACACTCCTGTGTCTTCTCCATTGATGAACCAATGATATGTCGTGTTGTCGATGTATGGAGTGTAGCCATCCTTTCCGGAGAGTCCTTCAACTGTCGCAAGAACTCCAGTGCTTTCTCCAGCAATGCACCAATACCCCTCAGCATTGATGTATGGAGTTGCTCCAGGAAGGCCAGCAGCGACTACTCCAGTATCTACATCCCCAAGCATCCAGTGGCCATTCAACTCATTGATTGATGGAGTTATTCCATCCTTGCCGGCAGGTCCTTGAATGCCTTCTCGATTTACAATTTTCACCACTCTGTGCTTGACGCAGTGGGTGGTTTTGGTTTGCGTTATGTCGATGTAGTTCATAGTCTAGTTGCTCCTGCACCCGGCAGAAGGAGCTACGCTTATCACTCCTTCCAAAATGCGGTAGACTTCATTTCCTGGAGAGACAAGATCTAGTTGGTAGCTGTACCGTTCAATGTCTTCAAAGCATTCGGATGCAGTCCATATCTTGCTGGTTTCATAGGGAGACATGTGAATCTTCATCATTCCTTCCCTGCAGCAGGAAATTGCAACCGTTGCCGTAAAGGCATGTCCTGTAGAGTTTGCTGCCTTGAGCCTTGCCGAATATCCAGTAAGGTTCATTGGCACCTTGTCGCAGTCCTTGTATTCCAAGTCAAGATCAAGAGAGCTTCCTTTTTGAATCGAGAAGTCATATCTTGCGGCCTGTGAGGAATCTTGGTACAGAACATCCATATCTCTGCAGCAATCGTATTTGTATCTCATTGTTGCACCTTTGTTGATATTCAATATGTTTGTGGCTTTAGGAAGGTATCCTTGGCCTGTTACAACAATTCTGGAAGAGTTCATCTCTCCTCCTTAACTTCCATTCCATGTATCTTTGCATGGAGGCCCTCAGTTTCCATTGTCCTGTCAACTGCAACTCCAGGACGTCCAAGATTGACTTCCAACAAGTCAGCAACCACATCCTGAACGACAGACATCTCAGTCGTTCTTGGAGGCAGCACATTGGCATAGACAGTAAAGCCAAGATCCCAATTGATGATCCTGTTTTCAAGCATTGTTTGGTAGTTGTCTCCTTTGGACACCGAACCAAGAACAATCTTCACGTCATTTACCAAGTTGATATGGAACGACTCCTTCATCTTCACCGAGATTTCTGGAGCAAACATAGGAAGAATTTGGTCCAATATCTGGATTGAATCATCCATGTTCTTTGCCCATATAGTCAACGTGAACTCAAAGCTGTATGCGACAGGACTCCTTGACTTGACAACGGTGCCATTAGGAGATATGCTTCTTCCATGTATAGGAAGATTTACATTCATTCCTCGTTCTGGAGAAGCCGCCAGACTCGTCATCTCGAAAGAAAGGCGAGGCAATTTGACATTGACTTCCGAAGAGGCATCTGGAGCCCGCATGGACTCGTCAATCCACAAGGAGTAGGCTTCCTTGGCTGAATAGGCGATTGGAACGAGCGTGCTCGAAGAGTCGTCTATCGTTCCATCCTTTTTGTACTTTCGGACATGAAGGTTGGAGAAAACCGTGCCAAAAACTACAGACACGTTCCGTATCGCAGAACGGGAGTAGATTTCTTTGGATGTCAATTTTCCTGCCATCAGCACGTGGAAGTCTTTTTGTATTTAGATTGACAAGGGCATCTCGAGATGGTATAAGATATTTCTAGCCTTTAAAGCAGGAGGAAAGATGGGAAAGCAATATGTCAATGTAGACAGAATGGGTGGGTTCATGCTCATTCGTGAGTTGAATGATGGAAAGGAATGCCTGCGAAAGGAGAAGATCCATCCTGTTGCATATAAGGCAACTTCAAGGCCATCCGAGTGGAAAAGCTTTAGAGGCGACTGCAATGTTGAAGAGCATTGGTTTGATTCTGTTGGAGACTTGAATCGTTTCCTTGAAGAGAATAAGGAATGGGAAGACGAGATATATGGATGCAATGATCTGGTCATCCAATACATCTGGAATGAGAACTATGACGAGAAGGATACAGGCCGTCTGAAAATCTCATTTCTTGACATTGAAGTATGCACCCGTCAGAAGGTTGGAGATGAATGGGTGGATGGTGGCTTTCCAGAAGCGAAGGATGCACGGTTTCCTATCAATGCCATATGTGACTACAGGTCTGATGACAAGACGTACCACGTCTTCACAACAGCTCCTGGATGGACAAAAGAAGATTCTCAGTTGAAGTATGCCGAGCGGGTGGAGTATGTCTACTGCAAAAGCGAGGTCGAACTGCTCAGAAAATGGCTTGGCTTCTGGATGGCCAACTTTCCTCACATCATTACTGGATGGAACGTCAAGATATTCGACATTCCGTACATTGTCAATAGGTTGAACAACCTCTTTGGAGAGAAGGCCGCAAAGAATGCCCTGTCTCCTTGGAAGTCTCTGAATTCCAGAGTTGAGAAGACGGCATTTGGCAACAGCATCGACTACTATGACATAGTTGGCATCTCCATTCTGGATTATCTTGATCTCTACAAGAAATACAGGTTCGTTCCTAGAGAAAAATACACTCTGGACTACATCTCCAGATGCGAGAATCCAGATGACGTCAAGCTACACTTCGAGGGAACTCATGGCTCCCTGTACTATGATGATCCAAAGTTCTTCGTAGACTACAACATACAGGACGTCCGATGTGTTGTGTGCTTCGAGAGGGATCTTCAGTTCATCTCCCTTGCAGCATATCTGTCCTACTTCTCTGGAATCAACTTCGAGGACTCTTTCTCTCCAGTTAAGGTATGGGAAACTCTTATCTACAGGCATGGAATGGAGCTTCACAAAGTCGTTCCTTGGAAGTTCAAGGACAGAGAGATACACAAAGAGCATTATGAAGGAGCATATGTCCATCCTCCAGTTCCAGGACTGAAAAAGTGCATTGCTTCATTTGACTTCACTTCTCTGTATCCGTCGATAATGAGGCTATGGAATACTGGAGATGACGTACACAAGAAGGGAGAGGAAAGAACTGCATTGAAGAATGAGCTTATGGAAGTTTTGCAGTCCTCTCCAGACTGCCATCAGATGCTTGAAGAAATATCAAAGACTGGCATATTCAACGAGTTCTACATCAACAATGACATGCCAGAGGCCGTAGTAGACTGGCTTCGCGAAAAGGGAGTTTCATTGTCAACCAACTGCGAATTCTTTGACGTGACAAGGAAATCCATCATTATCGAACTAATTTCAACCCTGTTCAAGGAGAGAAAGGCTGACAAGAAGGAAGCCTTCAAGTACAAGCATCTGGCGCAGGATGCAAAAGATGAACTGGCCAAGAGGGGAATATCCATATGAAAATACTAA
>JAEEGF011463364.1_pt1 | contig 12053 bp, 7 predicted proteins | sample 9134171 | NCBI WGS metagenome assembly JAEEGF01 (sample SAMN16246542, study PRJNA631951) | gut metagenome | biome: gut microbiome; feature: rumen; material: AP-attached | host: Bos | place: Iran: Karaj | collected 2018-10 | reverse complement strand
ATCGTGCCGTTCCGCCCGCCGAGCAGGATCAGCGAAAGAAACACGGCGAAGATCTGCATCGTGAACGGCACCGTCAGAGGGACGGTGATCGATGCCGAGACGCAGATGATGACGGTCATCATCGCGACGAGGCTCATCGTGCGGACGTTCATTTTCGCGGTCATTTGGAGGCTCCTTCGGTTCCGGTCACATAAAAACAGTCGAAAAAGGCGTCCCCGGAGGGACGCCTTCATTGTATCGTATTTCCGATGCTGAAACAACCGCGTTTTTCGCGCGGATCATTTCAGGATGACCGAGGTATAAGGGCCGACGGTCAGTTCATGCGGGTCGGAGCCGCCGCCCGTCTTCGCTTCGCCGGGGCCGACCGTCTCGAGGATCTCCGAGAAGCCGTACGCGCCGTATTTGTTGAGGTCGACCGTCGTCTCCGCGTTGCCCGTGTTGTGGATGACCGCGATGCGCTCGTCGCCGTACGTGATGTCGAAGCCGCCGCAGAACTTGTCGCCGAAGTCGATCGCCGCGTAGGTGCCGCGCCCGATCGCCGGGTAGCGCCCGCGGATCGAGATGACCTTCGCGTAGTGGTTCAGGATGCTCGCTTCATCCGCGAGCTGGTCCTGCACCGTTCCGTTGACCTGCTTCGAGCTGTCGAACGACGTTCCCTGCGGGTCGCGGACCGTGTCGCCGTCGCCCCACAGCATCGCGAGGCGCCGGTTCGCGTCGGTGTTCGAGGAGCCGCGCGAGCCCTTCATCGCGATCTCCTCGCCGTAGTAGATGACCGGCGATCCGGGGCTGAGCAGGAGCAGGTTCGCGCCCATGAAGGCCGATCCCGCCGAGACGGTCAGGTAGCCGGCCGCGCGGTCCATGTCGTGGTTCGCGATGAACGGCACGAAGAACGCGTCGCCCCGCATCGCCGTGATCTTCGCGTTGACCGAGGTGACGTATTTCGTGAAGACGTTGATCTGGTTCGCCTTGCCCTTCGCGGCGTTCGCGATCATCCCGTCCGCCGTCGCGACCGAGAAGTCGAAGCAGTTGAGCGCGTCGTAATACTGAAGGATCTCGGAGTTGCCCGACCAGCACTCGCCGACGGTGTACATATCCGGATACGATTCCTTCATTCCCTTGAGGAAGTCCTTCCAGAACGCGACGTTGCGCGCCGCCTCGCCGAAGTAGATGTACTTGACCGCGTCGAAGCGGAAGCCGTCGACGCCGAGATCGAGCCAGTAGCGGCAGACCTTCTCCATCTCCTCGCGGACCTTCGGGTTATCGTAGTTCAGCTCCGGCATCCCGGTGTCGAAGTTGCACTCATAGAACTGCGTTCCGGTCGTCCCGAGCTTCGCGTACGAGCAGCCGTTGCGGCGGTGATCGGCGTCCGCCCAGGAATACCAGTCGTAGTACTCGTTCGACGTGTCGCCGTTGTTGTGGGCGCCGACGAACTTCTGGAACCAGACGCACGAGCTCGAGCTGTGGTTCAGGGCGATGTCGAGGATGACCTTGACGTTCCGCGCGTGGCAGAGCTCGAGGAGTTCCTTCATCGCCGCCTCGTCGCCGAACTTCGGATCGATCGTGTAGTAGTCGATCGTGTCGTATTTGTGGTACGAGGGCGACTGAAAGACGGGCGAGAGCCAGAGCAGCTGGACGCCGAGGTCGTTTCCGCCGTTGATGTCGCCGTCGTTCAGGTAATCCATGCGGTTGATGATGCCGCGGAGATCGCCCGTGCCGTCGCCGTCCGAATCGGAGAACGAGCCGACGAAGATCTGGTAGATGACGCGGCAGTTATCGTCGATCGGGTCGACGGCCGCCTTGCCCGTTCCGCCGGAGGTGCAGCCGGCAAGGGACGCGGCGGCGAGCGCGAACGTCATGAGAAGCGCAAGGATGCGGATCGTCTTCTGTTTCATCTTATTCCCCCACATAATTGAACATCACGTCGTCGATGTCGCCCCAGCAGTTCGCCTCGGCGATCTCGACGTGGATACCGATCGCGACCGGCCGGCCCGCCTCGCAGCGGATCCCGTCGATCCGGTACGTCCGGTAGCCGTCCGAATAGCTCGTGACCGTCACCGGGACGCGCGCGGCCTCTTCGCCGCCGGTCAGGACGTACCCGTAAACGTTTTCCTTCGAGGCCGTGACCGCGGCCGTTCCCTGGCCGCCGCCGAGGACGGAGAAGGTGAGTTTATACGTTCCCGACGCGCGGAGCTGAAGCGTCTGGACGATGTCGAAGTTCACGCCCGAAGCGTCGCTCGTCCAGAAGTGGAACGCGTTCTGCCCGGTCTTCGGGTTTTCGGCCGTCACGCCGATCTTGTGCGTGTTCGAAGGCGTTCCGGCGTTGACCGTGAGCTCCCACGGGGCGGCCGACGCGTCCTCGAACGAGTCGTTTTCGACGAAGTTGAACTCGCGGACCGCGAGGGCGCACGTCACGCCGTAGCCTTCCGCCGTTCCGGAGATCGTGTAGTCGGCGTTCCCCTTCGCGCGCGCGGCGGCGAGATCGAACGGCTCCCACGTCACGGCGGCGTCCTTCTTCGTGTTGTCGGAATAGACGACGGGAACCGTCTTCGGGAGTTCGAAGGACGCGTCGTCCGTCATCATCGTCACCGCAGCGTCGAGAGCGCCGTCCGCGTAGACGGGCGCGTCGTTTCCGCCCTTCATCAGCGCGAAGACCTTCAGCGATTCGAGCGGTTTCCCGTCGGCGTCGAAGAGCGCCTGGTTGTCGACGGCCGAGCCGCCGTACCACTTGCCCGCGTCGTTCGGGTCGTATTCCTTCGCGTAGGAGGACGCCCAGCCGCTGCCGTGCTCCTCCCAGAGCGCTTTGTTCGCCTCAAGACTTTCGCGTCCGACGGAGATCCACGTCCCCTCCCAGTAGCAGACGCCGATCGCGTCCTTCGTCCGGTTCACGAGGACGTCGGTCAGGTCGCGCAGGAAATTCGCCTGGCCCGCGACGGTCATCGGGTACGACGCGCCGGCCGCGCCGCCTTCGCCGATCGTGTTCGACCAGAAGTCGGTGTCTTCGGTCGTGAAGGCGTATGACGTCTCCATCACCATCGTCTTTTTGCCGTACTTCTCCGCGACGGCCGAGAGCGTCTCCGCGAGGTTGTCGAACGTGCCGTGCCAGTACGGGTAGTACGACGACCCGAACACGTCGTAGTCGATCTTGTAGTAGTCGAGCCGGAACGCGTAGTCGAGCATGTTGTCGCTCTTCTCGGGGTTCGTGAAGTGGACGCAGACGAGCGCGTCCGGGAAGACCTCGCGGATCGCCTTCGACGAGGCGGCCATCAGCTTGCAGATCCCCGCCCATTTCGTCTCGCCCGCGAGGTGGCCGTTCGTCTCGTTGCCCATCTGGACCATCGCGACGCGGACGCCCTCCTTCTTCAGCGCTTCGAGCGACTCCTTCGTATACGCGTAGACGGCGTCGGCCTTCTCGTCGGCCGTCATCCCCTTCCACGCCTTCGGGACCATCTGCTTCGACGGATCGGCCCAGAAGTCGGAGTAGTGGAAGTCGACGAGCAGGCCCATCCCGGCCTTCGTCGCGCGTTTGCCGATGGCGGCGGCCTTTTCGATGTCGTTGTTGCCGCCGCCGTAGCCGCGTCCGTCCTTGTCGTACGGATCGTTCCACACGCGGACGCGGATCAGGTTCACGCCGTTTTCCGCGAGCGTTTCGAACACGTCCTTCGGCTCCCCTGCCGCGTCGCGGTAGACGACGCCGGACGCTTCCTCCGCGATCACGGACGAGGCGTCGACGCCGAAAAAGAAGTCCTCCGGGAGGTTTTCGACCTTTTTCACGCAGAGCGTGTCGGACGTCACGGCCTTCGCCGGTCCCTGTTCCGCCGCGCAGCCCGCGAGACCCGCCACAAGGCCCAGAACGGCCGCCAGAGCGATTATTTTACGGTATTTGATATACTTTCCCATAATGCGTTTTCCCGTGCGCAAAACGGCTCCAGGGGCGCCGTTTTGCAAAAAGCGGGCGCGCGAACCGCGCGCCCGCCCGTTTCGTTCATTCAGTCGACGAGGAGGTTTTTCTGGTCCTCTTTGCCGAAGAAGTGCATGACCTTTCCGCCGAACGTGACGTACATCGTCTGGCCGGCGCCGAGGTGCTCGCGCTGGTCGGCCGTCAGGTCGACGGTCGGGATGCGGACGATGATCGCCTCGCCCGTTTCGGTCACGGCGTGGATGTGGAGCTCGGAGCCCATCATCTCGTTGACCTGGACGGTGCACTTGAACGCCTGCGGATTCGACGCGTCGCTGAGCTGCATGTGCTCCGGACGGACGCCGAGGATGATGTCCTGCTCCGGAACGCCGCGCTTCGCGAGCGCCTCGCCCTTCTCGCCGTCGACGCGGATCTTCGCGCCGTACGCGTTGACGAAGTACTGGCCGTCCTCGCGGAGGAGGCGGGTCTCCATCACGTTCATCTTCGGCGCGCCGATGAATTCCGCGACGAACAGGTTCGCCGGCATGTCGAAGACCTCGGTCGGCGTGCCGACCTGCATGATGTAGCCGTCCTTCATGACGACGATGCGGTCGCCGAGCGTCATGGCCTCGGTCTGGTCGTGGGTGACGTAGATGAACGTCGAGTCGATCTTCTGGCGGAGAAGGATGATCTCCGCGCGCATCTGGTTGCGGAGCTTCGCGTCGAGGTTCGACAGCGGCTCGTCCATCAGGAACACCTTCGAATCGCGGACCATCGCGCGGCCGATCGCGACGCGCTGGCGCTGGCCGCCCGAAAGAGCGCGCGGCTTGCGCATCAGGTACTGCGTGATGCCGAGCGTTTCGGCGGCGGACGTCACGCGGTTGTAGATCTCGTCCTCGTTCATGTGCTTCAGCCGGAGCGGGAACGCCATGTTGTCGTAGACCGAGAGGTGCGGATAGAGCGCGTAGTTCTGGAAGACCATCGCGATGTCTCTGTCCTTCGGCTGGAGATCGTTCACGACCCTGCCGTCGATCTCGACCGTTCCGGCGGAGATGTCCTCGAGGCCCGCGACCATGCGGAGCGTCGTGGATTTGCCGCAGCCGGACGGGCCGACGAAGACGATGAATTCCTTGTCGGCGATGTCCAGATTGAAGTCGTGGACCGCGACGACGTTGTTGTCATATACTTTCTTGACGTTTGTCAGTTTTACGGTTGCCATAATACTCTCCTCTCATCAGCCTTTGACCGCGCCGCCCGTCACGCCTTCCACGTAGTATTTCTGGAGGAACATGAACAGGAGCGTGATCGGGATCGCGACGATGACGCCGCCCGCGCAGAACCACGTGTAGTGGTCCGCCATACCGGAGCTCGTGGCGATCAGGTCGCGGAGACCGACGGCGACGTTCTTGCCGATGTCGGTGGAATGGGCGATGTAGGACGCGAACATGAAGTCGCCCCACGGCGCCATGAAGGCCGTCAGGATCGTGTAGATCAGGATCGGCTTCGACAGCGGAAGGATGATCTTGCCGAAGATCTGGGCGCGCGTCGCGCCGTCGATCCGGGCCGCCTCATCGAGCGAACGCGGGATCGTGTCGAAGAAGCCCTTGGAGATGTAGTAGCCCATGCCGGACGACGCGCAGTACACGAGGATCAGGCCGAAGATCGAGTTCTGCTGGGTCATGCCCCAGTCGGACAGGAGCTTGTACAGGAGGATCATCGACAGGAAGCCCGGGAACATGCCGAGGATCAGCATGAAGTTCATCAGGAACTTCCGGCCCTTGAAGCGGAGACGCGAGAGCGTATAGCTCATCAGAAGGACCATGCCGGTCTGGAGGACGGCCGTCGCGAGACCGACGATCGTCGTGTTCGTGAACCAGCGGATGAAGCTCGTCCGCGTGAAGAGGTCGACGTAGTTGTCGAAGCCCCATTTCTTCGGGAAGAGGTTGTCGGACTGCCACGTGACGCGCGTGACGCCGTCGGCGGCGATGTCGCACTTCAGCGAGTCCATGAGCAGGAAGAAGAACGGGATCAGCCAGACGATCACGAGGACCGTGAGGATGATGTAGATGATCGTGTTGCTGAGCTTCCGCTGGCCGGAAAGGCTCATGTGCTGGCGGTTCTGCCGCTCCTCTTTTTCCTTCTCTTTGACGAGTTTTTTGACACGGGAATTCGTTTTCATTTCTTCGATGCTCATTATGAAAAGTCCTCCTCGTTCTTATTCGACGGCAGTATGTTGTAGACGATCAGCGAGATGATGGCTATGACGAAGAAGATGAAGATGCCGATCGTACACGCGAGTTTGTAGTTGGACGTCGCCCCCGTCGTGAGGTTGAACAGCCATGTGATCAGAAGGTCGGTGCTCTTGACGAACTGGCCGTTGACCGTCAGCGTCGGATTGGCCTTCACGCTGCCCGTCAGGAGGTAGATGACGTTGAAGTTGTTGATGTTCCCCGTAAAGCTCGTCAGAAGGTACGGACCGGTGACGAACAGCACGTACGGGAGCGTGATCTTCCGGTACTGCTGGAACGCGTTCGCGCCGTCGATCTTCGCCGATTCGTAGAGATCCTGGGGGATGTTCATCAGAACGCCCGTGATGATCAGCATCAGGTACGGGATGCCGACCCAGATGTTGATCAGGATGACGAGGAGGCGCGCCGTTCCGCCGTCGGCCCAGAAGTCGATGCGGGAGGTGATCCAGCCGAGATCCATCAGGACGTTGTTCACGACGCCCGTCTTGTCGAACATGTGGGAAATGTACAGAAGGGAGATGAACTGGGGGACGGCCATCGTCAGGACGAGGATGCCGCGCCACATCTTCTTGAGCTTGATGCCCTTCTTGTTGATCGCGAGCGCGACGAGCATGCCGAGGAAGTAGTTCGTGAACGTCGCGAAGAACGCCCACATCAGCGTCCACGTCAGGACCTCGCCGAACGTGTAGGAGAGCGAGTTTCCGGAGCTGTCGGCCAGCGTGATCAGCGCGTTGAAGTTGTCGAGCCCGATCCACGTGAACAGCTTCGAATAGCCGTTGTTCACGCCGTCGTAGCTCGTGAAGGCGACGAGGATCATGAAGATGATCGGCAGGACCGTGAAGATCAGGATGCCGGTCAAAGGCAGCGCGAGAAGCGTTTTGTGGAATTCCTCGTCGACGAGGGAGCGGAGATCGTCCTTGGCGGATTTGAGTCTCTTTCCCTGTTCCTGGAGTTCCTGACCGATCTTGTTCTGTTTGACGTTCAGGCGCCAGGTATAGATAAAGGCGATGCAGAAGATGATCGTCAGGATGCCGTACAGGAGGATCTTGAAGGAGTTGTCCCCCTCCACCGTCACGTAGACGTCCTTCACCTCGTCGTAGACGCGGCCCTGTTCGACGGTTCCGAGCGTGCCGAAGAGCGAAAGCCACTTCGCGCCGCTCGCGATCATGTAAAAGATAAAGACGGCTTCAAAGAGCAGGAACAGAAGCCCGCGCAGGATCTGGCCCCGCGCGATGGAGCCGAAGCCCATGACGAGGAACGAGGCGCGCGTCTTCCAGTCGCCCTTCACGAACGTCTGCACGACGTCCTTGCATTCGTTTGCGATTCCCGTTCCGAGTTTTTGGATGCCCTTCCAGATCCCCTTCCCGCAGTTGACGAAAAACTTCGGAATGGAGCAGAAGAACATGCAGATCTTATACCAGAAGCGCTGTAATCGCGTCAGCTTCAGGTATTCCAGGTCCGTTAAGGTTCGCATATGTCCTCCTTCTCTGAAAAACGGGGGTTGGGCCCAAAGTACCCAACCCCCGATAAGAGTTGCCGAGTTGCTAACGAACTCTCAGTTATTTGACGAGCGAGATCTCGCCGGTGTTGTTCGAGGAGTCATAGACGAACTGGACGAAGAATTCGCCGGCTTCCGTCACGGCATAGTTGCCGTCGTTGCCCTGGAGTTCACCGGGGTTCGTGGCGCCGAGCGCGTTGTCCCAGGAGAGGCCCTGGCGGATCTTGAATTCGTCGCCGGCGTTGAACTTCAGCGCGCGGGTCGTCTTCCAGGTCTGGACGGTTCCGTCTTCCGCAACCTTGTCCATTTCGAAGTCGGTGCCCCAGCCGGTGTCTTCGATGCCGCCGATGACGGTGAAGGCGTTCTTCACTTCGTCAGACATCGTGAAGAGAGCGTTCATCGCTTCCTGGTAGGCGTCGAGAACGGCCTGGCGGCCTTCGGCGGTCTCGGGCTGTTCCTTGGCGTTCGTCGCGATCAGCTTCGCGATATCCCACCAGGAGCCGTGGATCTGGCCCTGGGGCTTCGCGTAGGCGTTCTGAGCGGCGAGAGCGGACAGGGTCGGGTCGGACTTGACGGCGTCGGAAGCGGCGACGTTGTTGTTGGACGGACCCCAGTTATACTGTTCGAAGCGGGCCTTCTGGGCTTCTTCGCCGGAGAGGTAGTACGCGAGTCTCTGGACCGCGGACGCCTTTTCGGAGTCGGTCTGGGGCTTCATGCCCATCAGCTTGCAGCCGTTGAAGGAGCCGAGGTGGTAGGCCTTGCCGTTGACGGTGAAGGACGGGAGATCCGCAACGCCGAAGTTGGAGCCGAGAGCGGCCTGGGCGTTGTTGTAGTCCCACGTACCGGAGACGACGACCGCGGAACCGCTCGAGAAGTCGGACGCGGAGGACGAGTCATGGTAGGCTTTGGATTTCACGAGTTTCTGGAGACCTTCGACGGAGATGAGGCCGGCGGCGGAGTTGAACGTGTCGTTGACTTCGGTGAAGTTGCCGTCCGCGTCGGTCGTCCAGTCGGAGACGCAGCCCGTTCCGAAGAAGAACGAAGCGGTGTACCAGGCGGAGCCTTCGAGGTTGAAGCTGAAGAGCTTGTTGGCGTCTTCGCAGGCCTTGATGATGTCTTCGAGGCTGTCGACGGCGCTTTCGGGAACGACCGACTTGTCATAGTACATGAAGTAGCCGTTGTCGTCGGTCAGCGGGAACGCGTAGATCGTGTCGCCGAACGTCGCGCAGGCGACGGAGCCCGCGGAGTTCTCGGCCTTGACCTTGCTCGCCGTGCCGGTTCCGAGCGTCGCGAGCGCGCCGGACTGGATCAGACGGGCGAGCTGGTCCTGAGCGAAGCAGTAGATGTCGGCGCCCGTTTCGACATCGGTGATCATCTGGGTCGCGGCCTGGCCTTCGGAAACGCCTTCGATCTGGGCGTTGATCTTGATGTCGGTGTTCGCCGCGTTGAAGTCGTCGATGAGCTTCTGGGTGAGTTCCTTCATGCCTTCGACTTCGGATACCCAGATCGTCACGTCGTACGATTTGGCTTCATCCTTCGGGGTGTTGTCCGTCGGCGTGTTGTCGGCCGGCGTCTTCGGCGTGCACGCCGCGAGCGTAAAGGCCATCGCGAGGACAAGAAGGATCGCTACAATTTTCTTTTTCATAGTAAAACCTCCACAATAACTGTTGATTACCTAACGAACGGTACAGGCCTCAAAGGTCGGGTCACACACGAAAGCACGGGCCTGTTCCGGAATCGTCCGCATATAGTATACAACTTTTCGTTAGAAAGACAAACATTTTTTTGCGTTTTGTTACAGGTTTGTTACAAGGCCGCGCGAAGGGCCGCCGGCGGTCATTCGGCGGCGCCCTCTTCGTCCGTCTCCTCCCCGGGTTCCTCCGCGGGCAAAAGGCGCGGATTCAGGCGCTTGTAGACCTCGGTCTTCCGCCGCAGGATCTCCGCGAGCCAGTCGTTGACGCACTCGGAGCGGATCCGCCACGTCCAGTTGTTTTCGACGGTGGACGGGAAGTTCATCCGCCCTTCGTCGCCGAGCGCGATCAGATCCTGCATCTGGAGGACGGCCGTGTCGGCCGGGCAGCCGAGGAGCGTGCGGATGAAGCCCCAGTGGTAGCCCTCCTCCTCGGTGAGGTGCATGTACTCGATCGCGAACGCGCGGCTCTCCGGGTCGGTGTTCTTCAGCCAGCCGAGCGCCGTCTCGTTGTCGTGGGTGCCGATGTAGGCGATCGAGTTCTTCGGGATGCGGTACGGGAGGTACTCGCTCTCGAACGCGGGATCGGGCGAGAAGGCGAATTCCATGATCTTCATGCCGGGGAAGCCGACCTTCTTCATCAGTTCGTAAACGGCGGGCGTCAATACGCCGAGGTCCTCCGCGATGATCGGGAGGTCGCCGAGCTTTTCTTTGATGACGCGGAAGAGATCGTAATCGGGGCCCTTGATCCAGCGGCCGTTCTTCGCCGTCTTCTCGCCCGCGGGGACGGACCAGTACGCTTCGAAGCCGCGGAAATGGTCGATGCGGACGACGTCGTAGACGGACGTCGCGAAGCCGACGCGGCGTAGCCACCAGCCGTAGCCGTCGCGCTTCATATAGTCCCAGTCGTAGAGCGGATTGCCCCAGAGCTGGCCGTCGTCGGTGAACGCGTCCGGCGGGACGCCCGCGACGTCGGCGGGGACGAACGTCTCGCGGTCGAGCTGGAAGTTCTCAGGTTTCCCCCAAACGTCGGCGGAATCGAGCGCGACGTAGATCGGGATGTCGCCGATGATCCGGATGTCCTTCCCGTTCGCGTACGCCTTCAGCTCGTTCCACTGCCGGAAGAACAGGAACTGGATCGCCTTCGAGACGGCCGTCTCCGGGAAATGCTCCTCCGCGAACGCGGCGACCTCGGCAGACGCGCGGCGCTTGTAGGCGTCCGGCCATTCCTGCCACGAGGCGCCGCCGAAGCGGTCCTTGAGCGCGGAGAACAGCGCGAAGTCGTCGAGCCAGTCGGCGTTCTCCTCACAGAACGCCTCGAACGACCGGCGGAGCGGCGCGTTCTCCCAGCCGCTGACGCGGACGAGGAACCGCTCCGCCGCCCTGCGGATCAGAGGCCGGCGGTTCGCGTAGATCAGGCCGAAGTCGACCCGTTCGGGATCGTTTCCGTACACGAGGCCGTTCAGCTCGTCCGCTTCGAGGAGGCCGTCCGCAACGAGCAGGTCGAGATCGATGAAGTACGGGTTGCCCGCGAACGTCGAGGAACTCGCGTAGGGCGAGTCGCCGAAGCCCGTCGGGCCGATCGGCAGGATCTGCCAGTAGGTCTGCCCCGCCTTCTCGAGGAAATCGACGAAGCGGTACGCTTCCTTTCCCATCGTTCCGATGCCGTAGGGCGACGGAAGCGAGGTGATGTGCATCAGGATTCCGGATGTTCTCATTTTGTTTCTTGCTCCTTGTTGCGGTCTTTCCGGTCTATACGGTCTCCGGCGGGCGGAATTCGTCCCTGTGGTTCAGGAACACCTCCGCGAGATTCGGATCGAAGTGGGACCCGGACTCCTCGCGGATGATCGCGAACGCCTCGTCGGGAGGGATGGCGTTTTTATAGCAGCGGACGGAGATCAGCGCGTCGTAGACGTCCGCGATCGCCATGATCCGCGCGGAGAGCGGGATCTCTTCCCCTTTCAGTCCCTTCGGATACCCGGTCCCGTCCCACCGTTCGTGGTGGTACGTCGCGATGTCCGACGCGAACGACAGGTACTCCTCGTCCGTGACGCCGTTCAGCGCCTCGCGGACGACGGTCCCGCCGACCGCGGCGTGCTTCTTCATCTCCTCGAACTCCACGGTGTCGAGCTTTCCCGGTTTGCGGAGGATGCGGTCGGAGACGATGATCTTTCCGATGTCGTGCATCGGCGCGAGCGTGCAGAGGAGCGAGATGAAGCGGTCGTCGATCGCGTCCGCGTAGACGCCCTCCTTCCGCGCGTTCTCCGCCAGCCGCCGGACGTAGTCGCTCGTGCGCGAAACGTGTTCGCCCGTCTCCAGGTCGCGGTGCTCGATCAGGTTCGCCATGCCGGAGATGATGTGCTCCTGCATCGACGAGATCTTTTTCTGGTTCTCGACGAGGTCCTGCTTGATGTCCTGCTGGACGAGGTCGTTGTAGTAGATGTAGCAGAGGCTCGCGGCGATCGCGATCGCGACGTACGTCACGTTCAGGCGCCAGACCGTCATCGGAACGATCCCGGCGACGATGACGACGACGATCATCGCGATCGTGCCGAAATCGCGGTGGCGGAACCGCTTGCCGACGATGCACATCCCGACGATCAGGTAGATCAGGCTGAGGAAATAGAACGCCTCATAGACGATGAAGAGATCCCCGCGGAAGTAGCCCTCCGGGGTGTAGCGGAAGACGAGGCCGAACGGCGCGAGAGCCGTCTCGATGAG
>JAEEGF011715050.1_pt1 | contig 12054 bp, 11 predicted proteins | sample 9134171 | NCBI WGS metagenome assembly JAEEGF01 (sample SAMN16246542, study PRJNA631951) | gut metagenome | biome: gut microbiome; feature: rumen; material: AP-attached | host: Bos | place: Iran: Karaj | collected 2018-10 | reverse complement strand
AGGCCGTCGAACGACGTCACCGTCATCTCCTCGGTCGGCTGGCGGAAGAGCCAGTCGCGCGCCGCGAGCGATTCCTCTTTCTTGTAGGGCGCCTCGCGGTCCAGGACGTCGGGATCGAAGAAGTCGGGTTTCTGGAACCGGCCGCACGTCTTTTCGAGAAGAACGAGACCGCCGCCGACAAACGCGGCGCCGAGCGCCGCCGGGATGAGCAACAGGGATTTTTTCATGGGGATTCCTCCTGGAGGGTGTGGTTCAGAGTACTTTGGAGATATCGAAAAGCGAATCGACCTTGACGGACGGCGCGAGCGCCGGGTCGGCCGGATCGGGCAGCCTGTTGTGGTTGTACCAGACCGTGTAGAGGCCGTACGCGTTTCCGCCGGAGACGTCGGCCGAGATCGAGTCGCCGATCAGCGCCGTCTCCTTCGGGAGCGGCCGCGGGTCCATCCGCCCGAAGCACGCGTCGAAGAACGCCTTCGTCGGCTTGTTCGCGCCGAGCGTTCCCGAGACGAAGATGTCCGTGAAGAAGCCGTCGAGGCCCGCCTTCCGGAGGCGCGCCTGCTGCTGGTCGTGAGAGGCGTTGGACGCCGCGTAGAGCCTGTATTTCGACGCGAGATACGCGAGGGTCTCCTTCGCGCCTTCGATCGGGAACGCCGTCACGGAGAGGCGCCCGTAGAACGCGTCCTCGAACCGTTTGCCGTCGAGCTCGTTCAGCCCGAGCGCCGCGAAGATCGTGTTCCAGCGCGTCGCGTGGAGCTCCGCCTTCGTCATCTCGCCCTTCTCGACGGCCTCCCAGAGGCCGACGTTGATCCGCCGGAACGTTTGGAACGCGTCGGGCGGGAGCTCGTAGCCCGTCCGTTCGAGCGCGTAATCGTACGCGTCGACCGAGCTCGATCCGAAATCGAGGAGCGTGTCGTCGATGTCGATCAGGACCGCGCGGATCCGGCGCGGCCTTCTCCGGTTCCGGACGATCATAGCCGGACGAAGCCCGCGAGGACCTTCAGCGTATTCGCGACGCCGTCGACGTGGGAGCGCTCGTAGCCGTGGGACGCGTAGACGCCCGCGCCGATCAGGCCGTGGCGGACGTCGTTGCCCGCGCGGAGCGTCGCCTCGACGTCGCTGCCGTAGGCGGGATAGACGTCGAGCGCGTAGTCGGCCTTTTCCGCCTTCGCCGCGTTGACGAGCTTCGTCACGACGTCGTAGTGGTACGGGCCGCCGCTGTCCTTGACGCAGATCGAGACCTGGCGCTCCGTGCAGGCGAGCCCATCGCCGACGCAGCCCATGTCGACCGATATCGCCTCGCGGACGCCTTCCGGAACGGACGCGGAGCCGCCGTGGCCCGTCTCCTCGAACACGGTGACGTGGAGGTAGACCTTCCGCGGGAGCTTCACCTTCTCCTCCGCGACGTATTTCGCGAATCCGAGCAGGATCCCGACCGAAAGCTTGTCGTCGAGGAAGCGGCTCTTGATATATCCGCTCTTCGTCAGGCGCGTCCGCGGCTCGAAGCAGACGATGTCGCCGTTGTCGATGCCGAGCGCCCGGACGTCCTCGTCCTTCTTCACGTCCTCGTCGAGCACGACCTCGCAGTTGTCGAAATCGCGCTTCGTTTCGGCGTATTTCGTGTTGACGTGGATCGACGCGTTCTTCAGCTGGAACGTTCCTTCGTAGACGGCGCCGCCGCGGGTATAGATCCGGACGTTCTCCGTCTCGCCGTTCTCCGCGCGCATCCCGCCGAGGTTCGTGAGCCGCAGCCGGCCGTCCTTCTTGATCTCCGCGACCATCCCGCCGAGCGTGTCGGTGTGGGCCTCGAACAGGACAGCGCCCTCCGGGTTCGCTCCGTCGCCGCCGAGGTCGACGAGCACGCCGCCCTTCTCGGTCATCTTCGCCGCGAATCCGAGCGCTTCGAATTCCGCCTTCACCCATTCCGCCGCGACCCTCGTAAAGCCGGTCGGGCTGTCGATTGTGAGCAGTTCCACGGTCTTCCGGACCGCAAAATCCGTATATTTCTTTTTCATGAGAGCATCTCCTTACCGGTTTTGATTTATTATACCCGAATCCGCGCGGTCTGTCCATCTCGTCCCGCGGATGCGGCGCGCTCTTGACAGACCGCGCCGCGGGGTTTACAATCACGTCTGTAAATCCATATCGCTAGGGGAGCAATTCGCTGAGATCATACCCTCAGACCTGATCCGGATAATGCCGGCGTAGGAAAGCGAGCAGATACGGCCCGATGCCGTTTTTGCATCCACTCCCCTCCTGAACAAAGGAGGCTTTTTTAATGAACAACAAACAGAAAACGCGCATGCTGACCGAGGGCGCCGTCTGCGTCGCCCTTTCGATCGCCCTCTCGTTCCTCAAGATCCCGATCGGACTGTCGTTCGGCGGCTTCGGCGGCTCGATCGACCTCGTCATGATCCCGCTGATCGTCTTCGCGTACCGCTGGGGCCTCGGCTGGGGCCTCGTCGCGGGCCTCGCGTTCGGTACGCTGAAGTACTTCATCGGCAGCGGCACGGCCATCAGCTGGGTCTCGCTGCTCCTCGACTACTCGATCGCGTACATGATGGTCGGCCTCGCCGGGATCTTCAAGAACGCGAAGGAGAAGGCGCTTCCCGTCGCCGCGTTCGTCGGCTGCGTCGGCCGCTTCATCATCCACTACATCAGCGGCGTGACCGTCTACGCCCAGTGGATGCCCGAGGAATTCATGAACATGAAGATGACGTCCCCGGCCGTCTATTCGCTCCTCTACAACGGGACGTACATGCTCCCGAACACGATCCTCGCCGTCGTTCTCTGCATCCTTCTCGTCCCGCTGATGAAGAAGCTTCCGTCGACGAAAAACTGACCTTCGTTCACCCCTGCGGCGTCCGTTTGCCGGACGCCGTTTTTTTGCGCCCCAAATCCCCCCGAAAACCTTGCGTTTTTGCGGATTTGCGATATACTTTCTTATATATACGCCATCGTTCTTTTTTCATCAAAAACACACCCGTTTTCGACTCAAAAACCGACATAGGAGGAACACCATATGAAACCCGAATTCGCACTTCGCGCACAGAACAGCAGCCAGCCGATGATCCGCATCGTCGACGGGTATATGCAGCGCGATCCGTCCTTCCTCGCGTTCGCCGAGGGGAACCCCGATCTCAGCGTCCTGCCGAAGGAAGCCATCGCCGAGATCGCCTACGACCTCGTGATGAACCACGACGACGACGTTCTCCTCTATTCGAGCAACGGCGGGAACGATGAGTTCAAACAGCTCATCATGAAGCGCCTCGCGCGCGTCAAGGGCGTGAATCCCGACGAGAACGACTGCCTGATCCTCGTCGGCGGCCAGCAGGGCCTCTACCTCTGCCCGCGTCTCTTCGTGAACCCCGGCGACCGCGTTCTGATGGAAGCCGTTTCGTACGCGGGCATGATCGACACCGTCCACGACTTCCTCGGCGAGACGGTCGGCGTTCCGATCGACGACGACGGCATCAACATCGACGCCCTCGAACACGCCCTGAAGACGACCGAACGCGTGAAGTACATCTACCTCGTCCCGAACTTCAACAACCCGACCGGCGTGACGCTGCCGTTCGAAAAGCGGAAGGCCGTCTACGAGCTGGCCTGCAAGTACGATACGCTGATCGTCGAGGACGACCCCTACGGCGACCTGCGCTACGTGGGTGAGGACGTCCCGACGATCAAATCCCTCGACCGCGAGGGCCGCGTCATCTACCTCGGCACCTTCTCGAAGACGATCGCCGCCGGCCTCCGCGTCGGCTTCATGGTCGCCGATCCCGACATCATCGTCCACGCGACGGCGAACAAGGCCTCGATCGACTCCAACACGCCCTGCCTCAACCAGCTCATCTGCCGCAACTACATGCGCGACTACGACTTCGAGGGCAACATCCTCAAGATGCGCGAGGCCTATAAGAAGAAATGGGCGGCCGCCCGCTTCGGCCTCGAGAAACACCTTCCGGAGGGCTGGCGCGTCCTGAAGTCCGAAGGCGGCATGTTCTGCTTCGTCTTCGGCCCCGACGGGATCGACGAGCCGAAATTCCAGGAAGCCTGCTACGCGGCCAAGGTCGGCTTCGTTCCGTCCGTCGCGTTCTCCGCGAACGGAAAGCCGCTCGGCGGCTGGCGCATGTGCTTCACGATGATGCCGCCCGACCTTCTCGAGGAAGGTGCGCGCCGCTTCGGCGAGGTCGCCCGGAACTTCAAGGGCTGACGCGATTCCGCTACCACCACATTCCATTATTTCTTATTTCTCAACGGTTACTTTTTAGAGGTAAACTGCAATGCTCGATGTGATTTCCAACGTCAACGGCGCTATCAACGATTTCGTGTGGGGCGCCCCCTGTATCATCCTCATCATGCTCGGAGGTCTCTGGTTCACGATCCGCCTGAAAGGGATCCAGTTCCGCAATTGGGGCTTCCTCCTCCACAACACATACGTCAAGACCTTCAAGGAAGCGAAGGCCGAAGACAAATCCGCGAAGAAGGGCGAAGGTGAAGTCTCCTCCTTCCAGGCCGCGATGATGTCCGTCTCCGCGGTCGTCGGTTCCGGCAACATCGCCGGCGTCGCGACGGCGATCGTCGCGGGCGGCCCGGGCGCCCTGTTCTGGATGCTCGTCGCGGCCCTCGTCGGCATGGCGACGAAGTTCGCCGAGATCGGCCTCGGCATCAAATACCGCGAAAAGCTGCCCGACGGAACGTTCTCCGGCGGCCCGATGTACTACATCGGCAAGGCCTTCCACGCGAAATGGGTCGGCAAGATCGTCGCCGTTCTGTTCATCTTCTTCGCCTTCATCATCTCCGCCGTCGTCGACACGAACACAATCAGCGGCGCGCTCGATGAGGCGTTTGGCCTGAACCCGATCATCACCGGCGTGATCCTCGCGGTCCTGACCGCCCTCGTCATCTTCGGCGGCGTGAAGCGGATCGGCGAGGTCTGTAGCGCTCTCTCCCCGTTCATGGCGGGCGCGTACCTCCTCTGCGGCCTTCTGATCATCATCCTCAACATCGGCCAGGTCCCCGCGGCCATCGCCTTCATCGTCAAGTCCGCGTTCTCCCCGTCCGCCGCGTTCGGCGGCGCCGCCGGCGTGACTGTAATGTCCGTTATGCGCTACGGCATGGCGCGCGGCATCTTCTCCAACGAAGCCGGTCTCGGCTCCGCCGCCGTCACCCACTCCGCCGCGAAGGTCTCGATGCCCGGCGAACAGGCCATCTGGGGCCCGCTCGAAGTCTTCGTCGATACGTTCGTCGTCTGCCTCGTCAGCGGTCTTACGATCGTCCTCTCCGGCCTCTGGAACTCCGGCCTCGAAGGCGTTTCGCTCACGATGGGCGCCTTCCAGAAGCTCCTCCCCTGCAACTGGGGCCAGTACATCGTCGTCGGCGCGGCCGTCCTGTTCGGCTACTCCTGCCTGATCACGTTCTATAACTACGCGGAAAAAGGATGGATCTACCTCGTCGGCAACGACAAGGCCCGCACGGTCCTCCGCGTCCTCTGGCTCGTCTTCATCATGATCGGCGCCTTCTCCGACCTCGGACTCGTCTGGGACCTCGCCGACACCGCGAACGGCCTCATCATCATCCCGAACATCATCGCGCTCTTCATCCTGACGAAGGAAGTCGTCGGCATCAAAGAAGAATTCTACAACAAGACGATGCCCGAATACCTCGCCGCGAAGGCCGCGAAGCACACGAAATAACCGCCGCCTCACCTCATTTCCAGGAGCTTGACACCTATGAAAAACGTCGTCGAAATCGACTTCAACCGCTGCAAGGAATGCGGTTACTGCATCCGCTTCTGTCCGAAGGGAGTCCTCTCCAAGGGCGAGAAGGTCAACAAGAAGGGCTACTACCCGCCGGTCGTCGGCGATGGCTGCATCGCCTGCGGTACGTGCGCGCGCGTCTGCCCCGACACCGCCATCACCGTGTACAAGGAAGACTGAAGGAGGGCTGACATGGGAAAGAAAGAATTTCTTCAGGGAAACCAGGCCATGGCCGAATCGGCCATCCGCGCCGGCTGCAAACTCTACTTCGGCTATCCGATCACCCCGTCCTCCGAGGTGCCTGAGTACTACGCGAAGGCGATGATCGAGCGTCCCGAGGAAGGCATCACCTTCATCCAGGCCGAGACCGAGGTCTCCGCGTTCAACATGGTCGCGGGCGCCGTCGCGACGGGCCACCGCGCGATGACGGCGACGTCCGGCCCGGGCTTCTCGCTCGGCCAGGAAGCCGTATCCTACATGTCCGCGGGCGATCTCCCCGGCGTCATCGTCGAGGTCATGCGTCCCGGCCCGGGCGACGGTGAGATCCTCGCCTCCCAGGGCGACTACTTTCAGGCCGTCAAGGGCGGCGGCCACGGCGACTACCAGACGCTCGTCCTCGCTCCCTACTCCGTCCAGGAACTGTGCGAGCTGATGCAGGAATCGTTCGAGCTTGCCGAAAAGTACCGCAACCCGGTCATCCTCCTCTCCGACGCGACGCTCGCGAAGATGCGCGAATCGGTCGAGCTGCCCGGCTACGTGGAACAGAAGGACCCCGCCTCGAAGCCGAACGCGCTCCGCGGCTGCGGAAAGAACGAGCCCCACAAAGTCGTGACGTGCGGCGACGGCCCCGTCCAGTGGGAGGAGTTCAACGCGCGTCTCCAGGCGAAATACAAACGGATCGCGGAGAACGAAGTCCGCTACGCGACGTACAACCTCGAAGACGCCGAGATCATCCTCGTCGCGTTCGGTTCGATGGCGCGCGTCTGCGAATCGGCGATGAAGATGGCCCGCGAGAAAGGCCTGAAGGTCGGCATGATCCGCCCGATCTCGCTCTGGCCGTTCCCCGACAAAGCCTTCGAAGGCATCACCGGGAAGAAGTTCCTCGTCTGCGAGCTGAACGCGGGCCAGATGGTCCAGGACGTCAAGCTCGCGGTCGAAAACAAGCGCGACGTGTATTTCTACGGCAAGCTCGGCGGCACGACCCCGTCCCCGAAGAACGTCCTCGCGGAAATCGAAAAGCTCGGAGGTGAATCGAAATGAGAAAGTACGTCTACAAGCGCCCCGAAGTCTTCACCGACGCGATCACGACCTACTGCGGCGGCTGCGGCCACGGCATCGTGAATAAACTCATGGCGGAACTCATCGACGAGATGGGCCTCCAGGAAAACGGCATCTTGGTGTGGCCGATCGGCTGTTCCTGCCTCTCCGACCGCTACTACGACATGGACGCGTATATGGCGCTCCACGGCCGCGCGCCGGCCGCCGCGACGGGCATCAAACGCGCCGACCCCTCGAAGTGCGTCATCGTCTACCAGGGCGACGGCGACCTCGTCTCCGAAGGCATGGCCGAGATCATGCACGCCGGCATCCGCGGCGAGAAGTTCACCGTCATCTTCATCAACAACGCGATCTACGGCATGACGGGCGCCCAGATGGCCCCGACGACGCTGCTCGGCCAGACTGCGACGACGGCGCCCGCCCCGCTCGGACGCATCGTCGACAACTCCGGCTACCCCGTCAAGATGGCGGAGATCCTCGCGGAGCTCCCCGGCGTGATCTATTCCGAACGCGTGACGGTCAACAGCCCCCAGCGCATCATCGCCTGCAAGAAGGCGCTGAAGAAGGCCATCCAGCTCCAGCTCGACGGCAAGGGCATGTCCTTCGTCGAAGTCCTCTCCCCCTGCCCGACCGGCTGGAAGATGGCGCCGACGAAGGCGCTCGACTGGATCGACGACGAGATGACGAAGGTCTATCCGCTCGGCGTGATCAAGGACGCATCGAAGGAGGCTGAATAACCATGAAAAAAGAACTTCTCTTCTCCGGCATCGGCGGCCAGGGCGTCATCACCCTCGGCGAAACGCTCTGCGACGCGGCCATCAAAGCCGGCTATAACGTGACGTTCGTGCCGTTCTACGGCCAGGAAAAGCGCGGCGGCCGCACGATGTGCAACATCGTCGTCTCCGACGGAACGGAGTCGCCGATCATCTCCGAAGCCGACATCATGCTCATCTTCGACGAACGGTCGCTCCGCGACTACCAGTCCCTGATGAGCGAGGGCGGCACGATGATCCTCAATTCGGACCTCGTCGAGCTCGAGCCCGAGACGGCCTGTAAAGACATCCGCCGCATCCCCTTCAGCACGATGGCCCAGGAGGTCGGCAACTCCAAGACCGCCAACGTCATCGCGCTCGGCTACATCGCCAAGTTCCTGCCGATGATCCCCTACGACCTCATCGCGGCCGAGGTGGAGCGCTCCTTCGCGGCAAAGCCGAAGCTCATCCCCCTGAACCTCAAGGCCCTGAAAACGGGCTATGACTACACGGACCGCTGAGCCGGGAGGAGAATCGAAATGAAAGACCGTCTCGTCATCCTCGGTGCGCGCGGCTCCGTGCCGGTCTCCGGAAAGGACTGCTGCCGCTACGGCGGCCACACGACGTGCTTTCTCGCGGAGCTGGCCGGCCAGCCGATCGTTCTCGATGCCGGAACGGGGCTTCTTCGCCTTCCGGACGACATCCTCGCCCGGAAGGAACTGCCTCTCCTTCTGACTCACCCCCACACCGACCATCTCCTCGGGCTTCCGATGTCCGCCTATCTGAAGCAGCCTGACGCCCGTCTCACCGTCTACGGCGCGGACCGGGGCGGCAAGGGCGTCCGCGCCCAGCTCAACTGCCTGATGCAGCCGCCGCTCTGGCCCGTCCGGATCGACGGTTTCCCCGCGCGCGTCTCCTTCCGCCGCCTTCCCGCCGAAGGGAAGATCGGCCCGGTGACCGTCCGGTCGATCGAAGGCGTCCATCCGGGCGGCGTCTCGCTGATCCGACTCGAGAGCGGGAAGAAATCCGTCGTCGTGATCACGGACTGTACTTTGACGGACGCGTTCCGCCCGCGCGCCCTCGCCTTCGCGAAGGACGCGGACCTGCTCCTGATCGACGGCCAGTACTCCGAGGAGGAGTGGGCCGGAAAGACGTTCTACGGCCACAACACCTGGAACGCCGCGGCGGAATTCGGCCGCGACTGCCACGCGAAACAGGTCCGGATCGTCCACCACGACCCGACCCACACGGATAAGGTCCTCGACGCGGCCTCCGCGTCGCTCGCCGCCGTCCGTCCGAACTGCCGCTTCGCGCGCGAGGGAGAGGTGATCCGGCTGTGACGAAGGAGGAACGCACGTCCCGCGTACTCGAAGTCTGCCTTGCCCTCTCCGCCGAACGCGACCGCGAAGCGCTCCTGAGCGCGATCCTCGATACGGCGATGGACGTCGCGTGCTGCGACGCCGGCACGCTGTACCTGCTCGAGGACGACGGCCTCCACTTCTGCCGGATGGTGACGCGCTCGATGAACGTCCGCCAGGGCGGCCACGATTCGCCGATCACCCTTCCCCCCGTTCCGATGGAGGAATGCTACGTCGCTTCGTACGTCGCGCTCCGCGGCAAGACGATCAACGTCCCCGACGTCCGCACGGAGACGCGCTTCGACTTTTCGGGCTCCCTCCGCTACGACGCGATGACGGGATACCGGACGAAGAGCCAGCTCGTCATCCCGATGAACAACGACCGCGGCGAACGGATCGGCGTGATGCAGCTCATCAACGCGCTCGACGAACGCGTCGAACCGGTCGCGTTCTCCCCGGAGCTGGAGCTGCCCGTCAGCGCCATCGCCTCCCAGGCCGCGATCAGCATTACCAATATGCAATACGCCGAGCAGACGAACGATCTGCTCGATTCCCTCGTCGCGGCGCTCTCGACGGCAATCGACTCGCTGACGCCGTACAACGCCGACCACACCCGCAACATGGCGCGGATGGCCGCGAAGTTCCTCGACCGGCTCGAGGCGAACGGCGATCCGTGGGCGTTTCCGGAGGAAAAGCGGCGGACGTTCCTGCTCGCCGTCCTGCTCCACGACGTCGGCAAGCTCGCGATCCCGCTCGAAGTCATGGACAAGGCGGCGCGCCTCGACCAACACCGCCTCGAACGGATCCGCGAACGGTTCCGCCGGATCGTGCTGACCGGCCGCGTCGCGCTGCGGGAAGGCGGGATGACCCCGGAGGAATACGGCGGGCTGACGGCCGACGTCGAGATCGCGGAAGATCTGATCGGGCGCGTCAACGGTGCCGGCTTCCTGTCCGACGATCTGCTTGCGAAGGTCGACGCGCTCGCCGCCCGGACGTTCGTGAACGAATACGGCGAAACGGAGCCGTGGCTGACGGAAGACGAGTATACGTGTCTTTCGGTCCGCAAGGGAACGCTGACGGCGGAGGAGCGCGCCGTGATGGAGAGCCACGTCGTTCTGACGGAGCACATCCTGAGCCGCGTTACATTTCCGAAACAGTACGCGGACGTACCGGTCTGGGCGGCCGCCCACCACGAGCTTCTGAGCGGCCGCGGCTACCCGGCCCACCTCACGGCGGAACGGATCCCCGACGAGGTGCGGCTTCTTACCATTCTCGACGTATTCGATGCTCTGACGGCCCGAAACCGTCCCTACAAACCCGCCCTGCCGCTGGAGAAGGCGCTCGCCATCCTCCGCGACATGGCCGGCAGGGGCGATCTGGACCCGAGGATCTTAGATATGTTTATCGAAAGCAAAGCATGGGAGGAATGACATCATGAAACGGCTTGTTTCTCTGGCCCTGGTGATGCTGCTGATCGTCCTTGCGTCCCTTTACGGGCTCGCCGGGAACGCCGCGGCGGCGGACAAGGCGACCGGAACGACGATCCGCCTCGCGGAGTACAACGGAACCGTGACGGTCAAGACCGCCTCGGGAAAGACCGTGACCCCGCGCACGGACCTGCGCCTCTACAACGGCTACACCATTCAAACGAGCCGTTCGTCGGACGCGTACCTGAGCCTCGATGACACGAAGGCCATCAAACTTGACGCCGCGACGAAGGTCGAAGTCAAGAAATCCGGCAAGCAGCTCGAGATCTCCATCAAATCCGGCAAGCTCTTCTTCAACGTCGAAAAGCCGCTGGCGGACGACGAGGGCCTGTCGATCCGGAACTTCTCGAAGGTCACGGGCGTCCGCGGCTCCTTCGGCTGGGTCGGCACCGAAGTCATGGGTATGATCCACGGCCACGCGACCATCTCCCATCTCGACACCGACGGCAACGTCCACGTGCTCGAGGTCACGAGCGGCGAGCTCGTCTATGCCGTCGAGCCCACCGAACAGGGCAGCGCCGAAAAGCGCGTGATGGCGAACGACGACGTCCCGGGCGTCGCCGCCCAGGAACTGAAAGAGGATCCCGAACTCGCCGATCTCGTCAAACAGGACGTTCCGAATCTTGACGTCGATGAGATCATCGATCAGGCCGACGAAAAGACGAAACAGGAGGACGAGGAGCTCGGAAAGACCGAGGAAGTCGTACAGGAGGAGATCTCTCAGCTCGACGAGGAGATCGGCACCGTGACCCAGACGACCTCCACCGTTGACCAGGTCTTCGAGGAACCGGAACCCGAACCGGAAGAATCGTATGATCCTCACCAGAGCCAGCCGACGGATACGTACCACACCGTCAACTTCTACGTGGACGGCGAAGTATGGAACTCCACCTCGGTCCTTGACGGCGAGCCCATCGATACGGGCTTCCTGACTGAGGACCCGAAGAAGGACGGCGCCGATTTCATGGGCTGGACGACGGACGCGGCCGGCGAGAATTTCTATGAATGGGAAACGCACGATCCCTCCACGGGTGAAATGTTCGGAACGCCCGTCACCGGCGACCTCAACCTCTACGCCAAATTTGAAGTCAATACCCAGTACGTGACCGTCCACTTCAATACGAACGGCGGCTCGAACATCGGCGACGTCGACGTTCCGATCAACACGCCGGTCGGACAGCCCGACGATCCGACCAAGGGCACCGATACGTTTGCCGGCTGGTACGCCGATGAGGCCCTGACGACGTCCTACGACTTCTCGCAGCCCGTGACCGGCGAAACGACGATCCACGCGAAATGGACGACCCAGGCCTCTTCCGGCACCCCGGTCGCCGATCCGCTCGACTTCCAGATCGCGTTCGTCTCTACCATCTCCGAATCCAACGCTGTGCTCACAGGCGATGGCTGGAGCCTTGTCTCCTCG
>JAEEGF011958168.1_pt1 | contig 12055 bp, 6 predicted proteins | sample 9134171 | NCBI WGS metagenome assembly JAEEGF01 (sample SAMN16246542, study PRJNA631951) | gut metagenome | biome: gut microbiome; feature: rumen; material: AP-attached | host: Bos | place: Iran: Karaj | collected 2018-10 | reverse complement strand
AAGCAAGAATTCGAAAGCAAGGAAGTTCCTCTTGAAGAGACTGCCAACGAAAAGCTTAAGGAGTTTTTGGACATCTATTATCTTTGCTTATCTAACGGTGATGAAGAAAAACTCAGAAGTCTTTGTGACAGCATAGAAGAGAGCGAAGTTCTACGTCTTTGCGAGCAGTCTAATTACGTAAATTACAGAGTAGAGAATATCTATTCTCAGGCAGGCCTTGAAGAGGGCAGCTATATCGCTTATGCGTATTGCATGGTCAACTTTGACAGATATCCTGATGTAGATCTTCCCGCATACAACGGTTTCTACATTAGAACCGGTGAAGACGGACAGTTCTATATCGTTAAGGGCGAGATCACTGATGAAGAGAATGAATATATCTCAAGAGTAGCTTCTCAGGATGATGTCAGAGAACTCAACAACAAAGTAAATGTTGAGTACAATGATATTGTTCTTGAGCATCCCGAGATCCTTGATTATCTCATTGAGCTTGATACCAACGTAAGCACTGCTGTTGGTGAGAAGATCGCGCAGCTTAATGCTACTATTGAAGCTGAGAACCAGCCCAATCCCGAGGATCCCGCAAATGCTGATGCAGTTCAGGACAGCACTGTGGAAGAAACTCCTTCAGAGCCTACCGTAAAATATGCAACTGCTACTACCAGAGTTAATGTAAGAGCTTCTGACAGTGCTAATGCAGAGCGCGTCGGAGAGGCATATGCCGGCGAAAAGTATGAAGTGGTTGAAGAACTTTTGAACGGCTGGACCAAGATCATTTATAACGGCAAAGAGGCATTTATCAAGTCCGAGTATCTTTCAATGATCCAGAGCGCGGAAGGACAGCCTACCATCGGAATGCTTACAGCAAAGTCCGAAGTTAATATAAGAAGTCTTCCCGACAGTTCGTCTGAAAGAGTGGGAGCTCTTATGGCAGGTGATCAGCTTGAGATCGTTGCTATAGAGAACGGTTGGTGCACTGTTAAATTTGAAGGTGTACTGGCTTATGTGATCCAGGATTACGTTGAATGCACAATGTTTTGATAATTTTAACAGTTTAACGCTTTAAATTGTCAAAAATATTATTCAAAATGATATTGAAATGTGTATGATTATACGGTATTATACATTTAGCTAAGCCAACGGGGGCATAGGATGATTTCCTATGCCCTTTTTTATACATTTTTTTTAAGGAGGATTAAAAAATGTCTTATGTTGATGAAGTCTATGAGCGCGTAGTTGCTCAGAACCCTTCCCAGCCCGAGTTCCATCAGGCAGTGAAGGAGGTACTCGAGTCCCTCAGAGTTGTTATTGAGGCTAACGAGGAGAAGTTCCGTAAAGAAGCTCTTCTTGAGCGTATCACCACACCCGAGAGACAGATTCTTTTCAGAGTTCCCTGGGTTGATGATAAGGGACAGGTACAGGTAAACAATGGTTACAGAATTCAGTTTAATTCTGCAATCGGACCTTACAAGGGAGGACTTCGTCTTCATCCTTCAGTAAACCTTGGTATCATCAAGTTCCTTGGCTTCGAGCAGATCTTCAAGAATTCACTTACCGGCCTTCCTATCGGCGGTGGTAAGGGCGGATCTGATTTCGATCCTAAGGGAAAATCAGACAGAGAAGTAATGGCATTCTGCCAGAGCTTCATCACCGAGCTTTACAAGTACATCGGCGCTGATACCGACGTACCTGCAGGAGACATCGGAACCGGCGCAAGAGAGATCGGATATATGTATGGTCAGTACAAGAGAATCACCGGACTTTACGAAGGTGTTCTTACCGGTAAGGGACTTTCATACGGCGGATCACTTGCAAGAACAGAAGCTACCGGATACGGACTTCTTTACATGACCGAGGAAATGCTTAAGTCTAACGGCGTTGATATCGCAGGCAAGACCGTAGCAGTTTCAGGTTCAGGAAACGTTGCTATCTATGCTATCCAGAAGGCACAGCAGCTTGGCGCTAAGCCTGTTACCTGCTCTGACTCTACCGGATGGGTTTATGATCCCGAAGGAATCGATGTTGCACTCCTTAAGGAAGTTAAGGAAGTTAACAGAGCACGTCTTACCGAGTACGCTGCTAAGAGACCTTCAGCTCAGTATCACGATAAGGCTACCGAGGGAACCAATCAGTGGGAAGTTAAGGTTGACATCGCTCTTCCTTGCGCAACCCAGAACGAGCTTAACCTTGATGACGCTAAGAAACTTGTTGCAAACGGCGTGATCGCTGTATGCGAAGGTGCTAACATGCCTACCACCCTTGAGGCTACCAAGTACTTCCAGGAGAACAAGGTATACTTCGTTCCCGGAAAGGCAGCAAACGCAGGTGGTGTTGCTACTTCAGCACTTGAGATGAGCCAGAACTCTGAGAGACTTTCATGGACCTTCGAAGAGGTTGATGCAAAGCTTAAGAACATCATGGTTAACATCTTCCACAACCTTGACGATGCTTCTAAGAAGTACGGACTTGAAGGAGACTATGTAGCAGGTGCTAACATCGCAGGTTTCCTTAAGGTTGCAGACGCAATGACTGCTCAGGGCATTGTATAATTAATTTACTTACAAGAAACAAGCATATAAAACAAAAAGACCCGTGTTTTTAATGAACATGGGTCTTTTTGTGCAATATTTATAAATTACGACACAATTTTTATATATTATGTCAAAATAAATAAGTTATAATTTTCCTTTAATTTAGATAGAATAGTATTAAACGGAGTAATTATGTCAGAAGAGAAATTTACACAAACAGAAGAGAAAGATGAAGTTAAAGAGAATAAAATGGGGACCAGGCCGATAAACGGTCTGCTGCTTTCAATGTCACTGCCAATGATGGCATCTATGCTTGTACAGGCTTTGTATAACATCGTTGACAGTATATTTGTTTCAAGAGTCAGTGAAAACGCTCTTACCGCAGTTTCCATGGCGTTTCCCCTTCAGACACTTATGATCGCTCTTGCGGGCGGTACCGGTGTTGGTATCAATGCGATCCTTTCAAGATCCCTCGGAGAGAAGGAATACGACAAAGCCAACAAGGTTGCGGTTAACGGAATTTTCCTTTCGGTTCTCAGTTATATCGTATTTTTGCTGATAGGACTGTTTGTTGTTAAACCTTTTTATATGAGCCAGACAGATGATGCAGAGATCATCCGTTATGGTGTCGATTATCTTACCATCGTTCTTACTTGCTCTTTCGGTATTTTTGGTCAGTTTATTTTTGAAAGACTTCTTACTTCTACCGGAAGAACGTTATATACTATGTTTACACAGGGTACAGGTGCCATCATTAACCTTATCCTTGATCCTATTCTTATTTTCGGACTTATGGGGGCTCCCAAACTTGGAGTAAAAGGTGCTGCTATCGCTACTATTTGCGGACAGATCGTAGCTGCAGTATTTGCTTTCTTCTTTAACATGAAGAAGAATCCCGATGTTCATATATCATTTAATGGTTTTAAGCCGGATGGAGCTATTATCGGTCAGATCTACAAGATCGGTATTCCTTCGATTATCATGCAGTCCATCGGATCTTTGATGGTTTATATCATGAACAAGATCCTTATTGGTTTTTCGTCAACCGCAGTAGCTGTGTTTGGTGTTTATTTTAAACTTCAGAGTTTTACCTTCATGCCGGTTTTCGGACTTAACAACGGTATGATCCCTATCATCGCATATAACTACGGAGCTCAGAATAAAGAGCGAATGATGAAGACTTGTAAGCTTTCTTGGGTTTATGCTACGGCTATCATGCTTTTGGGACTTTTGGGATTCGAACTTATTCCGGATACACTGCTTTCATTCTTTGATGCTTCAACCGAGATGCTTGACATGGGTAGAGTTGCACTTCGCGTGATTGCAATCCATTTCCCTGTTGCTGCATACTGCATCGTTACCGGATCATTGTTCCAGGCTTTGGGCGTAAGTGTTTACAGCATGATAGTCTCTATCATGAGACAGATAGTTGTTTTGATCCCTGCAGCTTACCTGCTTTCACTTATAAATAACGTTGACTTTGTTTGGTGGGCTTTTCCTATCGCGGAGATCATGTCAGCTACCGTAACAACGATTTTCTTTATCAAGATCTACAACGGAACTATTAAACACATCGGTGAAAACCGTTAACAGTCACCTTGTTTTGGAGATTGGATAATATGAAAAACGATACTAAAAGGGAAGACAGCCTAAATTTCATAATTTCTGAACTCACTAAAGAACGCCGCTATATGCATGCAGCTGCCATTATTGATTTCGACCAGATGACGGTCTGCCCCAAAGACGGACAGGAAGCACAGGGTGAGGCTTCTATTTGTGTCAGTAATCATGCCTTTAGGATCAGGAAGAATCCTGAATTTATTAAGAATGTTGAATATCTTTACGAACATGTGGATGAATTTGATGAAGCAAAACAGGTCCTTATAAGGGAACTTCATAAATCATACATCAGATCCAAAGATATCACTCCCGAGATGCATGAAAAATTTGCCCAGACCTTTAATCAGGCGTGGGTTGCCTGGTCCCATGCAAGGGAGATAGAGGATTCAACGGATTACCTTCCCAAACTGGAGAAGGTAATTGAAACCAATGTTACTATGTCAAAAATCTTCGGAAGACTTCCCGGAGAGGAAGGATTTTCGGATTATGAAATGCTTCTCGGACGGTTTGAGCCGGGTATAACAACCGAGAAACTCGATGACCTTTTTGGCAAGACCGGAAAAGCCATCAAGAAGCTTTTAAAAGGTATTGAGAACAGTCCCAAGGTTATAAGGACCGATTTCCTCGACAGACCTGTTAAGAATACACAGCAGGAAGAGATCTCAAAGTATATCATGAATCTTATGGGGTTCAATTTTGATAAAGGCAGGATGGCCCTTTCGGAACATCCCTTTACCAGCAGGATCTCAAAGGATGATATCCGTATAACGACACATTATTATCCCAATATGTTCTTATCAAGCATTTACTCCGTTATCCATGAATGCGGTCACGCTTTATTTGAACAGCTTGTATTGGAAGAAGATTATGATAATTTCATCGAAGATGAAAAGTCACTTGGCATGCATGAATCCGTATCCAGGTTTTATGAGAATGTCATCGGAAGATCCCGGGAATTCATAGAGCTTATCTATCCAAAGGTTTGCGAAGTTTTCCCTCAGGCCATGAGAGATGTTACTGTAGACGATCTGTATGAAGCGGTAAACTTTGTTCAGCCTTCTTTAATCCGTACCGAGGCGGATGAACTTACTTACACCATGCATATCATTATCCGTTATGAGCTTGAAAAACAGCTTATTGGCGGGCAACTCAGCATTAAAGAACTTCCCGGTGCATGGAGATGTTTATATAAAAAGTATTTGGGAATAGAGCCTAAGAAGTGCAGTGAAGGCCTTCTTCAGGATGTGCACTGGACATCCGACTTTGGATATTTCCCGACTTATGCTCTGGGAAACTTTTATAATGCAATGTTTTTAAGCAAGATGAGGGAGGAATTCGATCCCTTTGAATGTGTTGCCAATGGTGATTTTGCTAAGATTAATAATTGGTTGAAGAAAAATGTTTTCTCTAAGGCGAATCGCTTGAATCCTCAGGAGTGGATCGAAGCGATAACCGGAAAGAAACTTTCTGCAGAGCCTTTTATTGAATATTTAACCGAAAAGTATCATAAGATTTACGATATATCCGGTACTTCGGAACTTGATCTTATTACAAACAATTATATAAAGAGGATCAAAAGGATAAGAAAGCTTTCTTCTCCCGTACTTGATGATCTCGACAATTCTTCGGAGTACTCAAAGCTTTTAAGAGAGAACTTTAAGCAGATAGGAAAGATCGCGACTGTTAACCGTGACGCAATAAAAAATCTGGTTCAGCCTATGCTTAATAGAAAGAAGGCTTTTTCACCGGAGATGATTGAAAATGCATGGAGGTTCTGTGATCAGCTGACTAACCCCGGAACCGGCGTTGCCCTTGATCCTTCCCTTGCTTTTGCTATTTCCAGTACTGTCCTTAAAGATGCGGAGAACAGTGGAGATGTTAATTACCTGATTCTTTCGCTTTATAATGTGATCTGTAATTCCTATCTTATGGTTAATCAGACAAAGAGGCTTGTTGCTGCCCCTGAAGTAGCTGATTCATACAGGAGTTCCGGACTTACTTGTGTAAAGAAGATCCTTGAATTCTTAGAGCCTGAGAAATTTCTCTCTATTAATATTGAGAGCAGGAAAAAAGTTATGGTCATGGCCAGATACGGTGCGGTGCTTTATGAGTATGTGGATACTGACATTTGCGATGTATCGGAGTATACCCGCAGGCGAATTGATATGCTTTATGAGGCACTTAAACTGGCAAAGGATCCTTTCTATATCGATGCAATACCCGATTACAATTGGCCAAGATATATCTTAAAAGTATATGAGTATATCCTCCTTACGGCGCCCTTTGATGATCCCTATGTTCTCGATTCTATGGTTAGGGCATCAAAAGAACTTGAGAATTACGGAAGGTTATATCCCGAAGAATACATGAAAGTGTTTTCTTTGGAAAACATCTTCTCAACAGTTGAAGAGATTAAATATGTTGCCGGACTTTGCAAACGCGATGACCATATGAAGCATATGTACTCCATCTGGAAAGCTGCCGATTCATATAAGTACGATATAAGTGGCGGAGATATGCTGATCGCGGCTTCTTCATACATCACAGCCGCAAGGGACGGAAATATCACCGAAGAGATGAGAAACGTCATCTGCGATATGTACAATTCCATTGCAGCGTACGCTTTCAGAATTCCTATGCTTGAGTATATAAGCAGCGTTCTTGGAATCTATTCCGGAATTATGCTTAGATATGTTGAACTTCCCGGAAGCATGACCTTCAAGGAATTCGGTCTTAAGATGATGGTTGCCTTCCATCCGCCTACATATATCCATTCAAACATGGTTGCAAAGCTTTCCGTTTGCCTTGCGGATCATTTGATGGCCAATAACCCGGAATTATTTGTTGGTATATGTGGATGTCCCAACGTTAAGAAGGTAAAGGAATACAGGAATAAGATCTATGATTTTGCTTTTAACTGCGGTCTTTGCCATGACTTCGGAAAGCTTATGATCATAGACACCGTATTTATTTACGGAAGAGAACTTTTGCCTATAGATATGTCTGTTATTCGGGCACATTCAATTATGGGTGCAGAGCTTTTAAAGAGAAATGACAGTACCCGTGATTACGCAGACGTTGCTGCGGCACATCATATGTGGTATGACGAGAGCCGTGGTTATCCTGAAGGATACGAACTGACCAATCCTAACTGCAGGACCATCATCGATATTGTGTGTCTTGCAGACTGTATGGATGCGGCTACGGATTCCATCGGCCGAAGCTATAATAAGGGCAAGACTCTTAACGCATTCATAAAAGAAGTGCAGAGCACCAGCGGAACAAGGTATTCACCTTATCTCGCAGATCTTTTGACCAAAGAAGATGTAAGGAAAGATCTGGAGTTCCTTTTGAAAGACGAAAGAGAAAATGTATACAGAGATACATATAAGCTCTGCAGACGTCTTCAGGAAGAAGATCCCAAGGCATAAAAGCCTTTAAAACAGCCCTAAAAATCTAATAATTTGTGGAAAGAAAAGCCCTTTTATGGTATTATATTGAGTAATGCCATAGGAGGGCATTCTTATTGGACATAGATACTATACTTAAGTTAATCGTATTAATTATTTTAATTCTATTATCAGCGTTTTTCTCATCAGCTGAGACTGCTCTTACTACTGTAAACAAGATAAGGATCAGGTCTCTCGCAGAGGAGGGAAACAAAAACGCCGCACTGGTGGACAAGATCCTTGAGAAGAGAAGTAAGATGCTGTCGGCAATTCTCATCGGAAATAATATTGTCAATATTTCCGCATCAGCTCTTGCTACCGTTATCGCCATCAGATTCAGTCAGCTTACCGGTGCTTCCATTTCCGAAAGCTTAGCCATAGGAATAATGACAGCGGTTATAACCATTGTTGTCCTTATCTTTGGAGAGATAGTTCCCAAGAACTGGGCAATGACCTATGCCGAGAAGATTTCATTTGTTTATGCCGGCATAATCTATGCACTGATGGTTATACTTACACCTCTGATCTTCATTGTTGATATTATAACCAAAGGCATCCAGAAGATCTTTAAGCTCAACGGAGATTATCATGAGACTATGACCGAGACCGAGCTTAAGACATATGTGGAAGCCGGTCATGAGGACGGAGTAATTGAGTCGGAAGAAAGAGAGATGATCCTCAATGTGTTTGAGTTCTCTGATTCCGAAGCAAAGGACATCATGATCCCCAGAGTTAATATGATCACAGCTAAGGTTTCAGATACCTTCGAAGAGATCAGGGATACATTTAAGGAGCATATGTATACCAGACTTCCCGTCTATGAAGAGGATGAGGAAGATGAGCAGGACCATTTCCTTGGTGTTATCAATATCAAGGATCTTGCATTTGCAGAAAATACCGAGAATTTCGTTGTAAGAGACTATCTCCGTGAATGTATTTATACTCACGAGCATAAAAAGACTTCGGACCTTCTTGAGGAGATGAGACAGTCCTCCACCAGCATCGCTCTTGTTATGAACGAGTACGGCGACTGTGTCGGAATGATAACCCTTGAGGACCTTCTTGAAGAAATCGTTGGTGAGATCAGAGACGAGTATGACGAGGACGAAGAAAAGCTTATCACTGAAGTCGGTGAGCGTAAGTTCCTTGTTGAAGCATCCATGAGTACCGACGATGTAAACGATGCTCTTGATACAGATATTCACAGTGAAGATTACGATTCCATCGGAGGAATTATGATCGAACAGCTTGACCGACTTCCCGAGGACGGCGAGAGCGTTGAACTTGAGAACGGAACCAAGCTTACGGTTCGCGGCATCGATCAGAGCCGAATCGAAAAAGTCGAGATTGAGCTTCCCGAGCCTGCTCCCGAAATTTCAGATGAAGTAAGTGAAGTTCATTCCGAGGAAACAGCTTCGGAATAAGATATACGAGGATATGAAAAAATGAGCAAATTGACCGAAATCAGATGGCACGGCCGTGGTGGCCAGGGTGCCAAAACTGCTGCGCTGCTTCTTGCCGACGTAGCATTTCAGGCAGGAAAGCAGGTTCAGGGCTTCCCTGAATACGGACCTGAGCGTATGGGTGCTCCCATTACCGCTTATGACAGGATCAGTGATGATGAGATCCGGGTCCATTCCAATATCTACGATCCCGATTTTGTTGCGGTTGTAGATGACACACTTCTTCATTCCGTAAATGTTACCGGTGGTCTTAAAGAGAACGGCGGTATTTTGATCAATACTCAGAAATCCAAAGAGGAGATCCTTCCTCTTCTCGGAGATTATAAAGGAAGAGTTTTTGCCATCGATGCAAGAAAAGTAAGCCTTGCTACCCTTGGCAAATATTTCCCCAACACCCCCATGCTTGCAGCTATGGTTAAGATTTCCGAAGTTATGGAAATTGATGTATTTTTGAGAGAGATGAAATCATCCCTCGAGCATAAGTTTGCCAGAAAGCCCGAGGTCCTTGACGGAAACCTTAAGGCTCTCTCCATGGCTATAGAGGAGGTTGTACAATGGCGTTAAAAGCATCAGAAATAAATGAACAGACCAAATGGCAGGATCTTACAGAAGGTTTGCAGATATATGAGCCGGCTACATCAAGAGATTTCAATACCGGCGAATGGAGAACACAGACTCCCGTTTTCGATAAGGAGAAGTGCAAGCACTGCCTTTTATGTGTTCCTTTCTGTCCTGACAGTTCTATTCCCGTTAAGGACGGAAAAAGACTTGATTTTGATTACGACCACTGCAAGGGATGCGGTATCTGCGTAAAAGCATGTCCCTTCGGTGCGATAAGCATGGAGGGTTAAGTAATGCCTACTAAAACAAGAATGTCCGGAAATGAAGCTCTCGGACACGCTATCAAACAGATTAACCCCGATGTTATGCCTGCTTTCCCCATCACTCCTTCAACCGAGATCCCTCAGTTTGTTGCATCTATGATCGCAAACGGAGAGATCACTACAGAGTTTATTCCTGTAGAGAGTGAGCACAGTGCAATGAGCGCTGCAATGGGTGCGGAGGCAGCCGGAGCAAGAACGATCACTGCAACTTCAAGTGCAGGTATGGCGCTTATGTGGGAGATGCTTTACTGCGCAGCATCAAGCCGTCTTCCCATTGTTATGGCTCTTGTAAACAGAGGCCTTACAGGACCTTTGAATATTAACGCAGAGCATTCCGATTCCATGGGAGCAAGAGATTCAGGATGGATCCAGATCTATGCCGAGAATAACCAGGAAGTTTATGATAATTTCCTTCAGGCTCACAGGATCGCAGAAGCTAAGGGAGTACATCTTCCCGTTATGATCTGCCAGGATGGATTTATCACATCTCATGCGGTTCAGAACATCACACTTTGGGATGATGAACCCATTAAGAAGTTTGTTGGAGAGTATGAACCCGATCATTATCTTCTTAAGCATAACGAACCAATGGCTATCGGACCTTATGCGGTTTCAAACTATTGTATGGAATCCAAGAAGGCACATGCCGAGGCTATGAGGAATGCCAAGAAGGTTATTCTTGATGTTGCCAAGGAATTCGAAGAGATCACAGGTCAGAAGTATGGCTTCTACGAAGGATACAGACTTGATGATGCAGAATATGCACTTGTAGCCATTGGTTCTGTATGCGGTACCATTAAGGATGCTGTTGATAAGCTTCGTGAGCAGGGTATCAAAGCCGGACTTATGAAGGTCAGAGTATTCAGACCTTTCCCCGGAGAAGAGTTTGCAGCTGCCCTTAAGAACTGCAAAGCTGTTGCCATCATGGACAGATCAGAAAGCTATTCAACTCAGGGCGGACCTCTCGGAGCAGAGCTTACAGCCGCAATGTACAGAGCTAAATGTACTGCTGAGACCGTAAACATCATGTACGGACTTTCCGGAAGAGATGTTACCGTGGAGGATATTGAAGGTGTATTCGATAATATCCGCAAACTTGCAGCAGGTGAGATTCAGTATTCAGAGTATCCTTATCTTGGACTCAGAGGATAAAAAATTAAAGGGAAGATCATGGAACAATCAGTTTTCAATTTTAAAGAAATACAGGAAAGAGAAGAGAGACTTGCACCCGGTCACAGAATGTGTGCGGGATGTGGCGGAACCATCGCTGTAAGAAACGTACTCAAGGCTCTTCATCCCGGTGATAAAGCTGTTGTGGGAAATGCAACAGGTTGTCTTGAAGTGTCTACCTACACATATCCCTATACCGCATATCAGGACAGTTACATCCACACCGCATTCGAAAGTGCCGGTGCAACCCTTTCAGGAGCAGAGACAGCATTTAAAGCTCTCAAGAAAAAGGGAAAGATAGATGATACTTATAAGTTCATAACCTTTGGTGGAGACGGCGGAACCTACGATATCGGACTTCAGTCTCTCTCCGGAGCTATGGAACGTGGACATGACATGGTTTATGTCTGCTATGACAACGGAGCTTATATGAACACCGGTATTCAGCGTTCATCGGCGACTCCCATGTACGCGGATACCACAACAACTCCTTCGGGAAAATGTTCAAACGGTAAGCCTCAGACCCGTAAGGATCTTGCTTCCATTATGGCAGCACATAACATTCCTTATGTTGCACAGACCACTTTTATCTCAAACTTTAAGGATCTTTACGTTAAATCCGAGAAAGCAATCTATACTCCCGGACCTGCGTTCTTAAATATCCTTGCTCCTTGCCCCAGAGGCTGGAGATACGATACTCCCGATCTTCCGGAGATCTGCAAGTTAGCAGTTGAGACTTGCTACTGGCCTTTATTTGAGGTTGTGGAAGGCAAATGGATCGTAAACTACAGACCTAAAAATAAACTCCCTCTTGAGGATTTCCTCGTTAAGCAGGGAAGATTTAAACACCTCTTTAAGCCTGAGAATCAGTATCTTATTGAAGCCTTCCAGGAAGAGGTAGACAGAAGATGGGAAGAATTACTTACTCGGAGTGAATC
>JAEEGF011222112.1_pt1 | contig 12055 bp, 5 predicted proteins | sample 9134171 | NCBI WGS metagenome assembly JAEEGF01 (sample SAMN16246542, study PRJNA631951) | gut metagenome | biome: gut microbiome; feature: rumen; material: AP-attached | host: Bos | place: Iran: Karaj | collected 2018-10 | reverse complement strand
GTCGACACGACCATTACGTCCGACAACGTTGACATTGTCGGCCTGCCGGGTGTCGCGACTCTCGCTTACACGGTCGACAACAATGTCCTCAAGGTTACTGTGTCTGGCCTTGAAAGATTGGTCATTAACACCGACGGCGGAGAGTGGACCGCCGCCGACACATGGAAGGGCGAGACGAGCGGAACTGTCAGGGCGTTCACAGAAAAGGATCGCGCGGCGTTCGTTATTACCGAGGACAATACCATCCAGACTGTCCTCGTAAATTCCGAAGTCGCGCCGCTTGGCGTCGATGTCGAAGTTACGGGCGAGAACTCATACGCGCTCATCAAGGGCCACGGCACGTTCGCGCCTGCTGAACTTTCGGTCAAGGGCACGGTCGGCTTCGCAGGCGACGCGGAAGGTCCGCTGAATCTGGACGTCGCGCTCGAACGTACGCTTGAAGGGGATGTCGATGTCAGCAAGGCGCTGTTTGCGGAGGGGACGGTCAATCTGCTCACTTCACTCCACATGGACAGCACCGTCAACGGGAAACTTGTCCGAGGAAAGGACTGGACGCCGTCCTACAAGATTGACGGCACTGGCGAGGTCGTGATTGATGCATGCACGTTGACCTTGAACAACACAACCCAGCTCGCGGGTTTTGCGGGAAACGTCGTTTTGACCAACAATGCTCGTCTTTCCATTCAGCCTGGGTTTGATGGCACTACAACGCTTGGGGCCTCGTCACATCTGAAGATGGCGGGAGGAGTGATTGAGAGATTCGGAATAAAAGGCGGATCCAACAATGAAACGGTTTATAACGTCGAAGTGGTCGAAGGCACTAGCAACGAATGGTCCAATCGCGAAAGCCGTAGCGGCAATTCAGCGAATTTGGACTTCAGGGGCTCTTTCACGGGCGCTGGTTATCTCCTTTTCAATTCTCGTTGGGATGGAGGTCGCCGCGTCAGATTCTACACAGACTTCACCGGTTTTACAGGAACGATGCAATTGACCAGCGATGGCAGATTTGAGTTCAATGCTCCTATCAAGGGCGGGACGATAATAGCCGATAACGGGGTTAACATTATCTCGTCTGCCATAACCGTGGATGGTGGCGCGTTGCTTCTCAACAACGATTGCACGATAAACGGCTCGCCAGCCATATCGGTAAGCTCAAGCTCGACTTTCGGAGGCTGTGCTACAACCAAGGTGCGGAGCGTAACCTTCTCCGCAGGGGCGAAGTTCCGGTTCACGGCGGAGGATGCACTGACGGACATGTCGCAGACGTATGTCGGACTCACGACGACGGAGCCGATTTCCGGCCCGCTGCCGACATTGGAAAATGCTGACAACGAGCGCGGCAAGTGGAAGCTGGTCGTGAGGGAAATCCCCGCCGAGACGGAAGAGGGAAGTCCGACGTATCAGCTTGTGGCGGAGTTCCACAAGAAGGGCTTTGTCATCATAATCAATTGACATGAAGCTGCGATTGATCGCCTTGATTGGCCTCGCGACGGCAGCGGCATTTGCCGATGTTAGGATCAACGCGGTCTGTCCGCGTCCCGGAGAGCGCGACGACCTCGGCAGGGAATACGGCTGGGTTGAGCTCGTCAACAACGGCGATTCGGCGGCGGATATCGGCGAGTACGAGCTTGTTCGCGTCAACCGCGGAAAGAAGCTCGAGCCAGGCGCAAAGAAGAAGAATCTCGCGAAGCTCTCCCTTGCGCCTGGCGAGACGTTGCGCGTATGGACGAGCGAGGAGTATCCGAACTGCAAGGACCTCGGCGGTTCCGGCAACGTCGAGGTCTTCGACGGACGCATGGTCTATCCCAGCAAGGTCAATCCCAAGAAGTTCCCGTTTCTCGCGCTTTACCACAAGACAAGCGCGCTCACGAATCTCGTCGACGCGGTGGCGATTCCTGTGGACGTAAAAGACGGCGCGACGTTCGAGCGCGACTGGTCGGTAGATACGCGATATGCCTGGAACATTGTCTTTGGCGGCGCGTCGGTTCCGTACGGACCCAACGTCGGGCCGCTCTACGGCGTGAAGCACGATTTTTCCGACCTCGCCTCGACCGCGATGGCCACGAGCGGCACTCCATATTCTGTCTCGCTTTCGGTCAACCCGTTTTCCGGTTCGACAATGTCCGGAGACGCCATTGCATCCGTGTCTCTTGAGTACTGCTGCGACTTCGGGACGATGAACAGCGTTCCAATGACGAAGGGAGCGCGCGACAAGGCGAAAGGCGACGTCTGGTCTGCGGAGATCCCCGCGTCGGCGATTCCAGCAGAGCCGGGGCGCCTGATCCGCTGGCGCGCAAGGATTACTGACTGCGACGGAAACGTCTGGACGTCACCAAGCTTCCGAAATCCCGATGACGGCTATGCGTGGTACGGCACGATTACCGAACCAGGGGCACTTGACGACTCGAAGCTCCAGACGTGGCACATGTTCGTCGATGGCGAGAGCAACCTCGCCCAGATGGACGTCGACGCGGACAAGCAGAATCTGTCCCTTGTCCCCTACAACGCGCGGTGCTCGATCTACGATTCGCAGACGGGAGTCTACTACGACAATGTCCGCATCGACCTCCGCGGCAATACGTCCGGCGGCTTCCGCAAGAAATCGCACGGCTTACGCTTCTCGAAGTGCCAGCCCATGAAGTGCGTCAACGACCTCGAAGGGACCGACATCGAGACGCGCAAGACAAGCCTTGTCGCGGAATACTGCGATCCCGCATACGTACGGCAGTCGCTAGCGTTCCACCTGATCCGCAAATCCGGCGGATACGCTCCGTTCCACTACCCTGTGCGCGTCAACCTTAACGGCGGGTTCTACCAGCTCGCATTCCACTCCAACCGGTTCTCGGACGAGATGATAGAGGACTGGTACGAGTTCGACGAGTACGGCTACGGCTACAAGAACTCGGGAACGCTCGCGCCGACCCGCAGCGGCGACAGGCTCGCTGGAAGCACGGTGGCATGCGAGAAGAAGACGCCGGACGACGGCGAGGAGACGACGGCCAAGGCGTATGCGCCGCTCGTGGCGTGGACCTCCGGCTTCGGCTCAACCCTTGCAAACGGCGTGGACGACCAGCCCGTGGTATGTCGCGCCGTGGTGGAGAGCTTCGACCTTCCGGCGTGGATAAACTACATGGCCGCCACACGCATCACGATGGAGTGCGACGACACTTGGGCGAACCTCTCGACCTACGGAGACCTTAACGGCACCGGCACGTGGAAGCCGCTTGCCTACGACATGAACCAGAGCTGGGGCCACATATACTACGGACAGTGGAACGGCACGAAGATAACGCCTGGCACCGTTATGGCAAATCCGTACGCAGAGATCGACAGCCACAAGGCGCATCCGTTCTTCGGCGGGATGCGGATACTCAGCCACAAGTCCGACGGAAGCTCGGAGGATCGTCCCAACTATGCGTTTGAGGCGATTTTGCAGTCCACGAAGTTCCGCCGCATCTACCTGCGCCGCCTGCGCTCGCTCATGGACGAATGGCTTGGCGCGCCCGGAACGCCCAGGGAGGAGACGAAGGCGTGGCAGTACGTTGTCGCCGTGACGAACGCAACATACGAGTGCGCAGCCCTCGACTACGAGAAGTGGCGGGCGCACGAGAGCAATCCGGCGGGGCCGGGCACTTTCTGGACAAAGACAGGAACGTTCTGCTGGACCGGGAAGATCACGCATGACCAGGGAGTGGAAGACCTGTGGGTGAACTATTTCGTTCCCCGTCGTCGCCATCTCTACGCAACACACTCCATCCACAATACGGCAAAGGGAATCGGCTATGCGCAGAACCTCTCGGCCGGAATACCCGATGCGCAGATGCCAGCATCGGTTCTTTGCGCGAATCTCTCGCTTGCGGCCAGGACGGAGGACGAACTTGTCGTGCTAAACGCAAACAACCAGGCCGTTGACATGAGCGGCTGGGCCCTGTCCGGAGGCGTCGCCGGCGTTCTTCCTGCCGGCACAGTCGTCGACGCTGGAGATACGATTACTTTTGTGCGGGACCGCAAGTCGTGGATAGCGGCGAACATCACGGACCTTGGCGATCGTGTCGTCGTCGGCAACTTCGACTTCGTGGACGGCGGAGCAGTATGCCTGGTTCCGGCAGAAGCCGGATGGCATGGCGCCGTGCCTCTTGTCGCGGCGAGGGAACTGAAGGGCAGCTGGTTCGATGCTTCGGTGGCGAACCAGGATCGAGGGACGGATGTCACTTCCATAGAGGACAACGACCAGCGCGGCACATGGTCCGCGAACGGTGGCGCGAAGGGGACTGTGGAAAGCCGCCTTGGCGTGAGATACATAGAAGTCAGAGGAGACGGAGCTGCAGGGGACATGCTCAGGTTCACCCCCGACGACCAGCAGAAGGATAGGCGTGTCTCCGTAGCAGAGATGGCGGTTTGCTTTGACGACGTCATCAGCGACGTGGCCACGGCGGCGCAAGGTGCGGTCGGCGCATTTACGCTCGCGCGCAACGACAAAGGCGTGTCGGCGTTCTTCCTCCACGACGGCGGCAGATGGCACGAGGTCTCGAACGAGTCTGTCATGCCTGCGGCAGGCGCGGTATATCGCCTGCGCGTCACTTTGGACGCGAGAGGCGGCACTTCTGCCTTGTCGTGGTCGGTCAAGATCGGCGACAGGTGGGCGGAACTGTCCGACGCAGAAGGCGCGACGCGCTTTGCCGTTTCCGGACGAGCATCGTCGTTTGCGTTCGCGGGATGCGGAGAGGTCGGCGATTTCTGCGGGGACTTTGGACGACTTCCCGGCTTCGGCGTACGCATGCGATGAAACAGCGAAATGTCGTAGGAGACCATGAGAACGTATTTAGTTCAGGCCATAATCTGCATCGCTCTCCTGTCGTCAGGCGCGAGCGGCGTTCGTGGGGCCGCGAAACCGGTTGATCCGCGCGCGCCGCGGAATTCCGACGGCAAGGTGTTCGTCCATCCTGGCATCAGCTACACGCAGGGAGACCTCGACCGCATGAAGGCCATGGTCGACGCCGGAGTGCAGCCGTGGAAGCGCTGCTTCGACGCGCTTGCCGGCTCGCGCTGGGCCGGGCACGGCGTGAAGGCGCCGTGGCGCGGAGAGGACCTTCGCGGATTCAACAACACGATTGGCTTCGACGGACGCTTCGCGCACGACCAGGCGCTTATGTACAGAATCACCGGCGACGAGGGATATGCGCAGCGCGCGAGGGACATCGTCAATGCGTCTGTCCTCTACAAGAACCCGTGGAAGACCGGAACGCCCGCGCTCGACAACGGCAAGATATTCCTCCTCGTCGAGGCGGCGGAGCTCATACGCGACTACCCCGGCTGGGCCGAGGAGGACAAGGCGAAGTTCCGCAAGGTCCTGAACGAGGTATTCTACCCGCCGATCAAGAACGGCGACAACGCGCGCTGGGGCAACCAGGGGCTTAGCGGGTTCAAGGGACTCCTAGCGATGGCGATCTTCCTTGACGACACGAAGAAGTACGACCGCGTGTGGAACTATCTAATGGGTCTCAGGCACCGTCCGGACGACGAACCGTATTCGGTCGGGCCCCTCAAACTCCCGTGGTGGCCGAGCGAGACGTGGGGCCACAACACGGAGTGGGGTGAGTACTGCCATTCGCGCAAGGGACGCTTCAGCCGCGGCAGCGAGGAGGACTGGGGGTTCGACGAGCTGCTGAAGTACTACATCTACAAGAACGGACAGTGCGAGGAGTCGTGCCGCGACATGGCGCATACGAACTACGGACTCTTCAACTACGTCGGCATCGCAGAGATGTTCTGGAACCAGGGCGACGACTTGTACGGCGCGCTCGACAACCGCATCCTCCTCGGTCTTGAGTGGAACCTGCGCTACAACCTCAGCGACTGGATGCCGACCGGGTATACGGACAAGGAAGACGAGGCGACTTTCGAGAACGGGCTTTTCTACAAGGCCTACACCCGCTCCGCCCGCTGGACGGCTCTCAAGCCGTCCCCGCACGGGCGCGGCGCGCAGGGCGGCCCTGGAGCCCCGCGCACGGCCGCTCTGATGCACTACTCGATCGTGAAGGGAGTGCCTGATGAAAAATGCAAGTGGCTCAGGAAGTCCGTGGACGACACGCTTGCGAACAATGGCTGCGAGACGTGGGGCTTCGGTCCGAACTGGTACTACGAATACTGCGGATGGGGAACGCTCACGAAGACGCGCACGAAGTGGATGCGCGGCGATCCCGTTACGTGGGTGAACGGAAGACGCGTTTCCGGTGCGCACAAGCTCCCTGGCGTTATGCGGATCACCGACTGGGACTACTATCCCATCGAGGATCGTCCGCGTACCCACCGCAAGAAGCACAAGGACAGGTGGTCCGACGGCGACTGGGCGCTCTACACGGTGACTTGTCCCGAGGCGAAGGAAATGAAGGTAAGTCTGGCTTATGCGTCAACGGGGAGGGCAGAGGTAATGATCGCGTCCGACGACGGCAAGCCGCGGGCCTTCGAGCTGGCCTCGTCGCAGGAGAAGCGCGTGGCGACGCTTGGGAGGATTCCCGTCCCCGCAGGCGCAAGCGTCATCCGTTTCGCGGTCAAGAAGTCCGCGCCGGGCTTCAAGCCGCTCGGCCTAAAGTTTGAATGAAGTAACACCACAAAGGAGGCTACATGGGTAACAGTGCAGGTATGAATGTCGGCAGCTGCGCGGCGGCGGCGCTTATCGCCGCCTTCGCGTGGCATTGCCGGGCGGATGAAGCCGCGCCGGAACGGGTCGTGCTGGAGAAGGACGGGTCGAAAGCTCCGCTGGAGGTGCCTTCGACTCTCTACGGCATTTTCTTCGAGGACATCAACTGGGCTGCGGACGGCGGGATATACGCCGAGATGGTCGCGAACCGCGGGTTTGACTGGCGCACGGAGCGTCCCGCCTACTGGGAGTACGATTTCCGCGGAGGTGCCGAGGCGCGCGTGACGCAGGAGTGGGCTAAGCCGCTCTATCCCGAGAATGCGCAGTACCTTCGCATCGAGGCGATCGGCGCGGGCACGGGATGCGGAATGCGCAATCGCGGCTTCTGCGGCGGCATGAAGGTCGTCGGCGGCGCTAAGTACGACCTCAAGTTCTACGCGCGCGGCGTAGACGGCTACGCGGGAGGGCTGCGCGTTGTCCTCGAAAAGCCGTCCGTTGAGAAGGGCGGCGCTAGCGTGCAGCTCGCCGAGTTCAAGGTGCGCCCCGGCCAGATGAAGGTCGGCGAGGCCGGGGCGACTCCGTTCGACCGGATACTTCCGGACTGGACGAAGTTCACGGCGGAGCTCGTCGCGGCGGAGGATGCGACGAATGCGACGCTGTCGGTTCTCCTCGACTCGAAGGGCATCGTTGACGTCGAGTTCGTCTCGCTGTTTCCGCGTGACACGTACAGGCACGAGCCGAACGGACTGCGCGCCGATCTTGTCGAGAAGCTCGCGGCGCTTCGCCCGGGGATAATCAGGTTCCCCGGCGGATGCATTGCCGAGGGTGACGACTTCATGAGCTGGTACGACTGGAAGCGTTCGGTCGGTCCTGTGGAGCGGCGCTATCTGAACGAGAACCGCTGGGACAGCGAGCGTTCGGCCCGCAGGCTCGTCTACTGGCAGACCCAGGGGCTCGGATACTTCGAGTACTTTCGGCTTTGCGAGGACCTGGGCGCGGAGCCGCTGCCGATATGCCTCGCTGGGCTTACATGCCAGTACCGCAGGCCCACGCACTTCGCGCCGATGGAATCCCTTGACTACTTCGTGACGAACATCGTCGACCTGATCGAGTTCGCGACGGGCGATCCGTCGAAGAACCCCTGGGCGAAGATCAGGGCGGACATGGGCCATCCCGCTCCGTTCAGGCTAAAGTACGTCGGCATAGGAAACGAGAACTGGGACCAGCCGTTCTTCGACAGGTATTCAGTCGTCGCCTCGGCGGTGGCGAGGCTGCATCCCGAAATCACCATCGTGAGCTCTTCCGGTCCGAACGTCGACGAAGGGCGCTGGGAACGCGCCTGGAAGTTCCTGCGCGAGCAGAACGCGGAACTGGTTGACGAGCACTACTACCGCGACCCCGACTGGTTCCTGCGCAACGCCTGCCGCTACGACTCCTATCCCCGCACGGGTCCGAAGGTCTACGCCGGCGAATACGCATGCCACGAGCGCAGCCGCGCCAACACGCTGCGCTCTGCCGTGTGCGAGGCGGCGATGATGTGCGGGTTCGAGCGGAACTGCGACGTCGTGCGGATGAGCTCCTATGCGCCGCTCTTCAACAACGTCGACGCGCCGGGCTACCACTGGACTCCGGACATGATCTGGTTCGACAAGTCGCGTGTCCTCGAAACTGCGAACTACCGCGTGCAGAGGCTGTTCGCGGAGAACCGTCCCGAGCGCACGTGCCCCCTCAGGTCCGTCGGCGACGCGTCCGGACTGTTCTGGTCGGCGGGCGAGGCGAAGGGCGGCGAACTTGTAGTGAAGATCGTCAATGCGCGCGAGGCGGGCCGCGAAGTCGAGCTGCGGCTAGGAGCGCCGGACGGCGAAGTTTCCGTGCTGGAGCTGTCCGGCGAATCGCACGAGTCGGTGAACACGTTCGAGGAGCCGGACGCCGTGTGCGTCCGCGCGTCGAGCGTGCGCGCCTCCGGCGGCTCGGTTTCGCTCGGACTCCGCCCGTGGAGTGTCATGGTCGTTAGGATTCCGCGCTGATTTATGGTAAAATAGCAGCATGAGAGCAAGAAGGACAGTCTTGATTGCCGCGGCGATCGCCTTGTGCGTCGTGACGCCTGCGCGGGTGTCAGCGTTCGAGGTGACGGTTCGTCATGGGAAGACGTCTCTTTCCGGCGTAGTCACGCATGCGGACAAGGGGAGCGACGTCATGTTCGTCTTGTCGAACGACGGCGAGTGGTGGCGGTGCTCCAAGTCGACGGACATTGTCGTGAAGGCCGGCGATTTGGTGTCTGTAACCGGCACTGTTCTGCCGCAGACAGTCAACAACAGGATAGACTTCTGCCAAGTGGAGGTGACAGGCTACGACGCAAGCCTTGTCCCGGAATGCGAGAGCGTCACCGTGGGGCAGCTTAACATGCATCCCGCGAGCGGGGCCGACGAGCCCGACCGCTTTGCCAGGCTGGTGTCCGTGGTTGGGCGCGTGCAGGACGTCAACCGGCGGATGGCGTCAGTGCAGATCATCCTCTTCGACTCCGGAAAGTGCGTCAGCGTCTCGTTCAGCCTTCAGCCCGACGAGCCTCTTCCCGACGGACTTGCCATTGGGTCCGTCGTGCGGGCGAGCGGATCGTATGTTTATGTCACCGAGCCGAAGGCGTCGCGCGAGCCGGTCTTCACGGGGATTTCGGGTCCGCTTGTCCTGATGCGTTCGCCCAAGGACCTTGTTGTGCTGACGCGTCCGCCGTTCTGGACTCCATTCCGCGCCTGGGTGGCCGTCGGAATGGGCGTGTTCGTCGCATTCGGGCTTGTCCTGTGGGTGGTGAGCTTGAGGCGCACGGTGGCGCGGCAGGTGAAGGTCATCGAGAAGGCCCTTAGGGAACGGGCCGTCGCAGACGGCGCGCGGCGCGAGCGGCTGCGACTGTCCCACGACCTCCACGACGACTTCCAGCAACTGCTGTCTGGAACGATGTTCAGGATTTCGGCGGCGCTCAACTGGCTGGCGGAGGGAGACTCCGAGAAGGTCAGGACGCAGCTTGAGAAGGCGACAGGGAATCTCGTGCACACGCAGAGCCAGCTTCGGGCGGTTCTGTGGGGGCTGCAGGAGGAGAGCGAGGGCCCCGGCAGCCTTATCGAACTGTTCCGCTATGCATCGCGCCGCATGGCCCACTGGGAGGAGGTCGTCGAGATAACGAGCTCAGGCGGAGAGCCGACGCTTGCGCGCACAGTGGCGGGAAGCCTTCTCATGATACTGCAGGAGTCCGTCGGGAACGCAATACGGCACGGACGCGCCACGCGCGTGAAGGTCCATGTCGCCTTCGGAGAGGATGGGCTTGTCCTCACCGTGGAGGACAACGGATGCGGATTCGACACCGCAGAGCACGCCCGCGGGCTCGGGCTTGGCGGCATGGACGACAGGGCGAAGGCGCTCGGCGGGACGTTTCGCATTGAAAGCACCCCTGGGCGGGGATCCAAGGTCATTGTGGAGGTACCGATATGATTAGGGTGATGATAGTCGACGACCATCCAGTCGTTAGGGATGGCCTCGAGGCGATGCTTGAGAGCGCAAGGGGCTTTGCCGTCTGCGCGTCATTCGGCGACGGGGAAAGCGCCGCCGCCGCCATAGCAAAGGTGAAGCCCGACGTAGTTGTCCTCGACATACGGCTGCCTGGCATGGACGGATTCGCCACGCTCGAGAAGATGCGGCGCCACATTCCGGACGTAAAGGTGATCTTTCTGGCGGGGATGCCGCTCGGGGAAGAGCTTGATCGCGCACGTGGCATGGGGGCATGCGGGTATCTGCCCAAGAACATCGTGCACACACGGCTCCTTGAGGCTATGCGCTCCGCAGTCGACGGCGGTCCGTTCCAGGAGGAGGAGCTGCCGAAGGTCCCCAGCATGCTCACGGCGAAGGAGATGTCCGTCCTCAAGTACCTCGCGATGGGAAAGACCCGCGAGGAGGTCGGCATAATACTGGGCGTCAGCACCGAAACGGTCAAGACGCACTCGAAGTCGATACAGGTGAAGCTCGATGCGCCGAACACGACGGGCGCCGTCTCGCGCGCATACGAACTCGGCATCCTCAGACCGTGACGCGCTACCAGCCGCCGAATGCCACGTATACCGCTATCGGGGGATGGACGGCGGGAAGGCCTTATGGTAAAATCGTGCCATGAAAATGAAAGCCTTTGTTCTTTGTGCGGCCGCGCTTTCTGCAGCGTATGGCGCTGAGTGGATCGAGAACGCGCCCGCCGCCAACTGGCAGGAGTCGTCGCTTACAGGAAACGGCACGATCGGCGCGATGGTGGAGGGGCGAATCGAAAACGAATCGGTCCACCTCAGCCACTGCAAGCTGTATCTTCCTGAGCCTGGCGAGACGCCGCCTGGTCTCGTGAATCATCCGAGGCGCAACCCCGGCGACTACAACAACCGCGACGGATTCATGGCCGCGTGCGATCTGAAGGTTTCCATGCGCTTCGGGAAGCCGACGGAGTATTCCCGCCGCACCGATTTCGACACGGGCGAGTGCATCGTAAGTGCGAAGGACGGAAAGGGACGCCGCTACGAGCGTCGCGTCGTCGCGCTGCGCGGAGCGAACGTCATCGCCGTCAAGACGACGGACGAGTCGAAGAGCGACGTCGAGTTTGCGCTCGCCGGAATCGAGCCGTCGGGAAGGATGGACATCGCGGCGTTCTCGAAGGGCATCCGCCGCATCGTATCCGAACCGGACTACTATCGCTGCGAGTTCAAAAACGAGAATCCGTGGAATAATCTCGCAGGGTACGAAGTCTTGTTGACGCAGAGGCGCAGAGACGCAGAGTGCGCAGAGGTCTTTGTCGCGATCGAGCCGCTTTTGAAGGGACAGGATTCCAATCGCGCTGCAATGGAGGCGAGGCTTGCGAATGCAATGGCGAGGGGCTACGATGCGCTTCTTGCCGAGAGCGCCGCGAAGCAGAAAGAGCTGATGGACCGTGTTTCGTTCGAGCTGGAGGGGCCGGCGAACGCCGCGGAGATCGTTCGCAATTTCAATTCCGGGCGGTACAACATCATTTCGTCCGTCGGAGGTGACCATGTGCCGAACCTGCAGGGGCTGTGGGCCGGAACGTGGAGCGCACCGTGGTTCGCGAGCTTCACGGTCAACGGAAACCTCCCGTGCGCGATTTCGTTCTTCTGCCGCGGCAACACGCCCGAGTTCAACGAAAGCCTGCTGAAATGGATAGAGGCGAGGCTTCCCGAAATGCGAGACGCGGCGAAGCGTCACTTCGGCGCGCGCGGATTCCGCGCCCCAGCGCAGACCACTGTCGCTGGAGTTGAGACCGACTCGAGCGCGAACTATCCGCACGTCTACTGGCACGGTGGCGCGGCGTGGCTTCTCTCGCGCCTCTACGACGGAACCCGCCACACGCTCGACATTGAGTGGCTGAAGAAGATC
>JAEEGF012427840.1_pt1 | contig 12056 bp, 13 predicted proteins | sample 9134171 | NCBI WGS metagenome assembly JAEEGF01 (sample SAMN16246542, study PRJNA631951) | gut metagenome | biome: gut microbiome; feature: rumen; material: AP-attached | host: Bos | place: Iran: Karaj | collected 2018-10 | reverse complement strand
TTCTTTCCATGTATAGTCAAAATATTCGTTAGAGAAATATTCAGTACTGCCTGAAACAGGAGCATCAACTTCTTACTCATATTCATACTGAATCGTCATCCTAGGAAGAAAAGTACCACGAGTGTTAGTGCCTTGCGAATTATATAGGCAAGTGTAAACCCCACTAGCTTGGTTTAGGCCATTCCAACTTCTATCTCTATAATATGCAGTGGACAGTGCGTTGCAAGATAAATCCACTACCAAATTATTACCGGTATATTCAAATGGTTGGTCTAAAGTGAAGGTCACTGTATTGGTGCCTGTAAGTATGGTGCTTATAGTGGAAACAGTAGTAAGGCCTTCAATATAACTAGAATTATCCGCATAGGTATTGGTGGTCGTTGTTCCAATCTTTAGGGTTATGGGATTATGCTCACTACCATACCTATTCGACGTTGTTAGATTGCCGCTAGAATAAAAAGTAATGGCCTTTATCTTAACACCATTCTCAAGGCCTAAAGTTGCAGCAGGATAAATCATTTGACCTCTGCAAGCATTGTAGAGTCTGTTAACATTGATGGGTACATTGCTGTTTGTATTCGTACCTTCACAAACAGAGGCAGATGCCGTGATAATTCTTGTTACCTTTTCAGGGGTGATAGAGGGCGCATCACTACCCTCTTGTGCTGCAAGGTTTAGCCCTATGGGCACAACCATTGCGACTAGTAATAGTAGTTTTATAAATGTTTTCATTGTTTTGAAAAGTTTTATAATTGTTTATTGTTTAATTCAGAATTGTCCTGTTTCTTTCTTAGGGGTATGTACACGAAATCAGTCTGTCCTGTGAGGGGCAGACGAGGGTACGAACATTCATGCCCTCAACGATTTCAAGAAAAATGATTGCAACACCCGAAGAATAATTAATTGCAAATAGGCTTATACAGCTTGTTAAAACATGAAATCTATCAGCGAAACGCTAGAATCCACATTGCAAAAATAACACCATATTTTAAAGTGACAAAACAAATCAGTAATTTCGTGATGAAAAAATGGCAATTCATGGGATTTGTGTTATGATTTGCTGATTTATAGCAAGAACTGCAAACCATTTTCTCCCTCAACTGAGATTGAATGAGCGAGGGCGATTGAAAGAGACGAAATGAAAAGCGGCACGCACCACCTGTGATGAGGTGATGCGTGCCACTTAGGTTATCGGTTACCTGACGCCTTACTTAGCCGGAGCGGCTGGGGCCTCCTGAGCGGGAGCCTGCTGAGCGGGTGCTGCAGGAGCTTCCTGAGCGGGGGCCTGCTCCTCGGCCTGGGTGCCGAACGTAGGAGCCTGGGTTTCGGTAGTGGGCAACTTCTTGATTTGTGGGCCGCCTTGAACGAACTTCGGGCTAACAAAGGCCGAAGCGATGCTTAACACACAGATAAAGATGGCGAGTCCCCAGGTTGCCTTCTCGACAAACTCGGTGGTGCGCTTGACACCAGCAAACTGGTTGTAACCGCTAACATTGGCTGCGAGGCCGCCTCCCTTAGACTTCTGGATGAGGACGACTCCGACCAACAAAACAGATGCAATCAAAATCAGGACTGCAAAAATAACATAAAGTGTCATATCGTTAATTTTGGTTTGAAAGTTTCGAATTTAACACTAATTTACGCAAGAAGCGAATTTGGTCTGCAAAGTAAATACTTTTTTCTGGATTATCGGCACTAATGTGCTGAATAATTTCGAGTGCGGCCTGAAATTTCCCTGTAGCGATGTAGCTCATGGCAAGACTTTCGCTGAACATGGTGTCGTCGGACTGTACCGGTGCATCGACGTTGTCATTGGCGATTTCAGCAATTTCGGCCTCCTCGACATGTGGTTGTGATGGTGCTTGCGCCACCTGACGCTCTCTTTCCTCGCTCTGCTCGATAAATCGGTCGATGAGCTGGTCTTCGTCGGTGAGCGCTGCGTGCCGCTCTCCCCCACCCTGCTCTTGTGCAGCTAGCACGTCGGCATAGTCGGGCATGGGGTTAAAAATGGCCTGGCTGATGGCTTGTATCTCCTTTTCGCTAGTGTGGCCAAACGAGTCGAGGAACCGATCTATAGTCGTATCGGTGTCGGGCGTCTCAGGCTCAGGATCGGCGGGATAGAAACGAGCGAGGGCATCGGCGTTCTCTCCCAGCTGCAGTGCCAGCGCACGCCGGTCGGGGCATGCGATGGCAAGGCGCGCCAACAAGTCTTCATTTCCAGCTGTGCCGTTTCGCTTGAGGTAGAGTGTCAGCGGCAGGGTGCTGTAGGGCATCTCGCGCATAGCCTCGTCAAGCCACTCTCGCGAGAGCGGCAAAGACTCGTCCAAGAGTGCCTTTAAGCCTTGACTAGAAGCACTAGATAATTCTATCGGTGAGCTGGAGCTGTTCATTCTAAATTATGAATTATAAACTATATCCTACCAGTCGCCTAGGGTGGCGTTGAAGATGAGGTCGGCCAAATCCTTGGTAATCTCGTTGCATAATTGATCCTGCACATCAGTGAGCATCTCACTACTCGAGAAGTCACGATAGGCCGTGAAAGTTTGGTCCTTGGACAGTTCGGGCTTGCGATTGTTAATATACTTGATGCGCACGGTGATGGTGAGTCGTGTCTGGCTGGCATAGGCATCCTCGCCAATGGCCTGAGGCGAGAGGCTGTAGCCAGTGATCTCGCCCTCCATGCGCAAGTCGCTGTTGACATTATCAATGACTTGCAAGCGTGTCTGCTGCTCAATCATGTCGATCATTCGATTCTCAAACAGCTGCTGTAAGGGCGGAAATACCAACGCGGCCCTGATGGGGAAGTCGCCAAAAGAGATGGTGCGATAGGTGTTGTAGTCGATTGAGGCACCATTAAAGGTGTACCGCGGCAAGCAGCCCTGCAACAGCGCCGCCATTGTGATGAGCAACATCACAGCCAGTGTCCTCACTCCCCTCATTTGTCCAGGTTATATTGCTTGATTTTGCGGTAGAGCGTGCGTTCGCTGATTTGCAGCTCCTGCGCCGTTGCCTTGCGACGACCATTGTTACGGTTGAGCGACTCGATGATGGTGTCGCGCTCGGTCTCCTCAAGTGTACGCACATGGGTAGCCTCGACGTCCATCACTTGATTGTCGCCTGTGAGGTCAACCACATTGCTATAATTGGTCTCGATGGGGTGCTCAGATGTGCGCACATCGCGTGGCATCATGTGCTCGTGGGGCGTGATCATATGTTCGTGACGTGGGCCGTAACCCAACTGGTTTGACTCTCGTCTCAACTCGGCCATGCTAGTCGAGTAGTGAGGCAGTGAAGCCGCCGTGCTTGCTCCTGCCATCTGTTCACGTATCTCATTGAGTTCCTTCTGCAACTGTGCGATGATGGCAAACACCACTTCACGGTCGCGTGCATAGTCTACCTGAGCTGGTGCGCCGACGGTAGCTAGTTCAGCCTTGGGCAGATAGGCACTCAATGCGTCAGCTGTAACAGTGGTGCCAGCCTCGAACAATGCCACCTGCTCGATGATGTTCTTGAGCTGGCGCACATTACCTGGCCAGTGGTACCCCATTAGGCGTCGGCGTGCGCTGTCGTCGAGTTCGACCTCTTCGACCCCATTGTTGTCAACAAAGTCATGCAGGAACTTGCGCGTGAGCAAGAGGATGTCGTCCCCCCTGTCGCGCAATGGTGGCACGTCGATCTGCACCGTTGAGAGGCGGTAATAAAGGTCCTCGCGGAACTTGCCCTCCTTGATGGCTTGGGGTAAGTCCTTGTTGGTGGCGGCAACGATGCGCACATCAGTCTTCTGCACAGTGCTCGAGCCCACCTTTATAAATTCACCACTCTCAAGCACACGCAGCAGTCGGGCTTGCGTGCTCAAGGGCATCTCGGCTACCTCGTCAAGAAAAATCATGCCTCCATTGGCCTCCTCAAAGTATCCTTTGTGGTCCCGGTCGGCACCAGTGAACGACCCCTTCACATGTCCAAAGAGTTCGCTGTCGATGGTTCCCTCGGGGATAGCACCGCAGTTGACGGGTATATACTTCTTATGCTTGCGTGGGCTGTTTTCAAAGATAATCTTTGGAAAGTGTTCCTTGCCTGTTCCGCTCTCACCGACGACGAGCACCGAGAGGTCGACCTGCGCCACTCTCAACGCCCGTTCGATAGCTGCACGCAATGCTGGTGCCTGTCCTATAATGGAGAAGCGCTGCTGCACCTGCTGTACGAGTGCACTGATATCATTTTTTTTAGCCATTATCTTGTAGAAGTTATGCTGTTATTGAGCTAAGAAGCTCAGACTACACCTTATCTTAAATGTTAACTAACTTAGTTTGGGGCTGCAAAGTTACAACAAAAAAATGACACGAGTGACAATTTGGCAGATTTTTTTTACTTTCCAAGCGCGAGCCTACTTATTCCAGTGGCGCATGGCATAGGTCTGTTGCTTGAGAAAGACACCCAATTCCTCGGCTGTAGGGTGCTCGGCGAGCACCTCGGGAAGGATGGGCTGCCCTACAGAGATGCGGAAGGTGTCGCCCTTGCGACGGAACACCTCGCTGGGCAACTTGAGTGTGCGCAGTCGCCAGTCAATCATTCCCAGGATGGTGAACGTGAGACTGTTGTGTCCATGGAAGTAGATGGGAATGACAGGCACCTTGAGTTTCTGTATAAGACGGCAAACGGTGGGTTGCCACTCTCTGTCCTCGATGTGCAGTTGCCGGGTGAACTTGCTCACGGCACCAGCAGGGAAGAAGCCCAGGGGATGCCCTTCGCGCACATGTCGCATGGCCTCACTGATGCCGCGCATGCTCACTGCTCGCTTGGCGGGATCGTCGCTCTGCAAGGCGTCGACGGCAATAAAGTTTGGCCGCATCGCGCCGATGTAGTTCAAGATCATGTTCACCATCACCTTGAAATCCTCACGATACTCACCGATGAGTTTGATGAGCATGATGCCGTCGAGGGCACCAAAGGGGTGATTGCTCACGGTGATAAATGGCCCGTCGGGCAGGTTGTCGAGCACCTCGCGGCCCCTCACCTGCATGGTGATGTCCAAGTCGCTAATCAGCCCTTGACAGAAGGGCACACCAGGTGTGTCGCAGTTGTGGTCGTGAATCCAATTCACCTTGTCAATAGCCAGCAGGCGTGACAAGAAATTGACGAGCTTTGGTTTCCCGTCAAACCATGGTGCCATCTGACGGATATCGTCGTAATCGAGTACAGTTCGTTTCATCTTATTTAAATTGAGTCATATTATCGCCTCACTAAAGGCGCTAGAAGACTTGCAAAAACTTAATTCTTAATTATCAGTTCTCAATCGCTGGATGTGCTCATAGAGCTTGCGGTAGAATGGGTGGCATGTGAGCGTGTTCACATCTCCTAGGATGATGAGTTTCATGCGGGCACGGGTGATGGCGACATTCATACGCCGCAAGTCGCGCAAGAAACCTATCTGGCCCTCGTCATTAGCTCGCACCAGACTGATGACGATGATGTCGCGCTCCTGCCCCTGGAAGCCGTCGACGGTGTTCACGGCGATAAGGCTGCGAAAGGGTTTGAAGAACGCGCTCTGCTTGATGAGTCGCCGCAGATGCTGCACTTGTGCACGATAGGGCGAGATAATTCCCACGTCGATACGCTCGTCTAGTACGCGCTGGCGGCCCACCTTCTCAAAGTAATCCTGCAGGGTCTGCAAGGTGAGTGCCGCCTCAGCGCGGTTGATGCGGCCATAACTCTCGCCTACAAACTCCTCCTTGCCGTCGAGGTCGGTGGTATCGAGCCACACCATCGGGGTGTCCCAATCGAGGATGCCGCGGTGTCGCACTTCGGGAGCACTCTGGACTTGTCCACCATAGAACCAGTCGCTTGAAAACTGCACAATCTGCTCGTTCATGCGATATTGAACACCCAACAGGGTCACCACCTGAGGATTGCTCTGCACGATGCGCTCCATCAGCGTCAATCCCAGACCACCCTTGAGTGCCTCGTAGCACTTGATGGTGGGTGGCAGCTGGCAATGGTCACCAGCAAGCACTACCCTACCCGCCTTCTGTATGGCTATCCAACACGCAGCCTCCAGAGCCTGCGCAGCCTCGTCGATAAACAGTGTGGCAAACTTCATACCCTCGAGCACTCGGCTAGCACTACCCGCCAAGGTACACGAGATGACGCGCGCCTGTGCGAAAAGGTCGTTGTGGATGCGCAGTTCCAGCTCAGTGATGCGGCTCTTCAAGCGGTCGACTTTCTGATGATAGGCCTCGGTGCCACGGCGTTTGTCTCGGACTTCACGCAATGCCTTGCGCATGGCCCACAGTTGCGGGTAGTCGGGATGGGCCTCGTAGCGCCGCTCGTAGGTCTGTGACAGCATCTTATCGTTGACGCGCGTGGGGTTGCCCACCCTGAGCACATCCACCCCGCGGTCCATCAGCCGCTCACTGATCCAGTCGACTGCCATGTTGCTCTGTGCGCACACCAGAACCTGGCTCTCTCGGCGCAAAGTCTCATAGATGGCCTCGACCAATGTGGTGGTCTTACCCGTCCCTGGCGGGCCATGTACAATGGCGACATCCTTGGCACGCAGCACCTCATTGACTGCACGCTGCTGCGTGTCGTTAAGCCATGGAAAACTCATGGCATCGAAAGTGAAACGCTCGGCTTTACCTGGATTATAGAACAGGTCTCGCAAATAGGCCAAGCGGTTACCCTTAGCGCGGCTCACACGATCGATGGCACCGAGCATCAGCCGATAGGTAGTCTCATCAAACGAGAGCTGCACGCCCAACTGCTCGGCGCTCAGCAATTGCGACACCACTGAAGCGTCGGGCACAACAACCACCATGCGGTGATCCTCGGCATAACTAACGGTGGCAGCAAAATCATAATAGGTGATGGAGTCTACACCACTGGTGCGGAAGAACATCACCTGGCGGCCATATTCAAAGTTGTGTTCGACCTCCTCGTCCTCGCCACGAAAGACCTCAATGACCAGTTGGTTGAGCGAGTTGTAGTAGCTGCGCCCTACCCTGACTGGCCACCAACAATCACCACGCTTAACCTTTCGGCCAACTCCATACACCTCGCCCAAGCGCTTGAACTCGTCGCGCTCGTGTTCATACTCCAACTGCAGCAACGCTCGCTGCCGCTGGAGAGATAATATTGGGTTGACGCTAGGCATCTAGATGATTTAGAGACTCTAGATTTCTAGACTATCTAGAAAAACTAGAACGGCTTGGCGTCGCTGCCTGTCATTGAGGCGAAGAGTGCGTTGGCAAGGCTTGATGCACCGATGCGGAATAGGCCGTTGTTAAGCCACTCCTCACCCAGAATCTCCTTGACCAGCGTGTAATACTTCACCGCGTCCTCGGTTGTGCGGATGCCACCCGAAGCCTTGAAACCGACCTTCAGTCCTGTCTTGTTGTAGAATTCCTTGATACACTGGCACATGACATATGCAGCATCAAGTGTTGCACCGCTATAGACCTTGCCTGTGCTTGTCTTGATGAAGTCGGCACCACTGTGCATGGCGAGGATGCTCGCCCGGCGTATGTTAGCGGCGGTCTTAAGCAATCCAGTCTCAAGAATCACCTTCAGATGGTGATCACCGATGGTTTGCTTGAGTTCGTAGATCTCGTCACACATCTCTTCCCATGCCTCATCGCGGAAGTATCCCACATTGAGCACCACGTCTACCTCGTCGGCACCATCCTGGATGGCAAGTGCAGTCTCAGCGACCTTGGTCTCGATGTGTGCCTGTGACGACGGGAAGCACGCACTGCACACGGCTATGTTCACATCGCTCACGTCAAGCTGTGCACGCACCACTGCAGCAAAGTTACTATACACACAGATGGCGGCAACATTCTTCAGTTGTGGATAAGCCTCGGCGTAATCGTTGACACGCTGGACAAACTGCGCCACCGAGCGCTCGCTATCGTCGGTTGCCAGAGTGGTAAGGTCGACACAGTTGAGCAAAAACTGGTAGACTTCAGGGCTGTGATTCTCTTGCTCGTGTGCGGCGAGGATGCGTTGCACGTCAGCTGCCACGGCAGCATCGTCGGTAGTGACTTGGCTCTGCTCCACTACAATCTGATAGCGGTCGAGCGACTCATTTTCGTGGTCATGATGGTGCTCGCACCCGCAACCACAGTGATCATGATTATGTTCCATAATAATATTGTTTTAGAATTTTCGACAAAGGTAATGAAAATATCTCATATTGCGATAACAAGGCGACTCATCGCAGTTTAGGATTGTCGAGATGACGTGTGGCATCGCGCGTGGACTTCTTCTCGAAATTACGCTTCAGGGCCTGTGTAAGGTCCACGCCTGTCTGGTTGGCAATGCAAGTGACGACCCAGATCACGTCGGCCAACTCGTCACCAAGGTCACGCCCCTGGTCGCTGGGCTTCTCGCTTTGATCGCCATAGCGACGTGCCATGATGCGAGCAACTTCTCCTACCTCTTCGGTGAGAATTGCCATATTGGTCAACGGCGAAAAGTACCGAACACCAACAGTGCCTATCCACTCGTCGACATATTGTTGTAATTCTTTGATAGTCATTCTTTAAGCTTTGAGTCAATAATTATAGTAACGGGACCGTCGTTGATTAGAGCAACTTGCATGTCGGCGCCAAAGACACCACGCTTTACCTCTCGCCCGACCAACTGTTGAACCTGTTCACAATAGGCCTCATAAAGCGGCACGGCCAAATCATGACCTGCGGCGTGAATATAACTAGGACGGTTGCCTTTGCGTGTACTCGCATTGAGAGTAAACTGACTCACTGCAAGTATCTCACCCTCTACATCAATGATACTACGGTTCATCACACCATTCTCGTCATCATAGATTCTCAAGGCTGCGGTCTTAGCCGCCAACCACTTGACATCGTCAAGAGAGTCGTCTTCACGCACCCCTACAAGTACCATCATCCCCGGGCCAATCTCACTGTGCAACTGCCCACCAATAGTGACCGAAGCTTGAGATACACGCTGAATCACAATTCTCATATAATTATTTGTTTTTCAATTCATTAAACAAGTTTTGGGCCTTCTTGGGGCCAATGACTGCCGCAAGGTCGTCGAGCGAGGCCTCGCGAATGCGCTTGAGGCTCTTGAAGTGCTTGAGCAGCAACTCTTTAGTCTTTGGTCCAACACCCGAAATTTCATCCAACACGCTATGCAACTGTGATTTGCCGCGTTGCTGGCGATGAAATGTAATAGCAAATCGGTGAGCCTCGTCACGCAGACGCTGGATGACGCGCAACGACTCACTGTTCTTGTCGATAAAGAATGGGAGCTCGTCACCTGGGAAATACACTTCATTAAGCTGCTTGGCCATACCAATAGCAGCAATAGTGCCATGTAATCCTAATTCATCCAGGGCCTCAATCGCCGCTGACAATTGCCCCTTGCCACCATCGACTACAACCAACTGAGGCAATTGCTGCTCCTCGTCGAGCATGCGGCGATAACGCCGACCTATCACCTCGCGCATAGCGGCATAGTCATCGCCAGCTGGGGCCTCCTTGATAAGGAAGTGGCGGTAGTCCTTCTTGCAAGGCTTCGTGTCACGAAACACCACACACGACGCAACAGCATTTGCGCCCGAAATGTGCGAATTGTCGAAGCACTCAATATGGCGCGGCAATGCGGGGAGGTGGAAGTCGCGCTGCAGTGTCGTCAGCGTGCGCGTAGTGCGCTGTTCAGGGTTAAGTTTCTCCATGCGTTTGAGGCGTTCTTCACGATACTGCACTGCATTTTTTTCGCTGATTTGCAGCAACTTTCGCTTATCTCCACGCTGTGGCGTTATACATTGAAAACCTGTAAACTCTACATCAGGCATCATGTTGACTAGCACCTCAGTAACACGGTCATTAGCATAAGTGTCGGCGAAACGGCGCCGCACTTCCTGGATAGCCATCGACATCAATTCATGTGCATCGGTCTGAGAATCGTCCTGCAGACGGTATTCAAGTGTGAGTGACTGAACCACTGCCCCACCACGCATGTGCATATAGTTTACAAACGCTGCGTCATCATCTTTTACGATGGCAAACACATCGATGTTGTGGATGCTGGGATTCACGATCACCGAACGTGCTCGATACTTCTCTAGTAAAAGGTATTTGCGCTTGACCACCTCGGCCTCCTCAAACTTGAGCTCGCTGGCCAACTGCTGCATTTGTTGCTGCAGATAGTCGCTCACCTGCTTGGTGTCACCATTCAGGATCTGTCTCACAGCTGTGATATATTCGCCATACTGGTCAGTCGTCACCAGCCCTTGGCAACAACCCTCACAGTTGTGAATGTGATACTGAAGGCAAAGACGATGTTTGTGCGCATCGATTGTTTCACGTGAAACATTATGGCGACAAGTCCTTAGCGGATAGAGTTTTCGCAAGGTGTCGATAAGCGCATGAGCCACCTCGGTCTTTGGATAGGGACCATAATATTTTGCCCCTTTGGTGAGGGGGTCACGAGTGAGGAAGACACGAGGATAGGCCTCCTTGGTCACACAAATCCATGGGTAGGACTTATCATCCTTTAGCAAGACATTGTAGTGTGGTTGAAACTCCTTGATAAGTGAGTTTTCCAGATCGAGTGCTTCTTCCTCGGTGTTGACCACTGTATACTGCATGTCCCAGATATTGCGCACCAACATGTTGGTGCGATAAACTGGGTGCACACGATTGAAGTAGGAGCTGACGCGTCGCTTCAAATTCTTTGCCTTTCCCACATAGATGATCGCGCCATCCTTGTTGAGATAGCGGTACACCCCTGGACACTCTGGCAAGAGGCTCACCTTCAGCTTCAGCTCGTCACGCACCTTAAACTAGTGGGAATTTGTTGTTGGTGGCACTGGATTGACTAAGCTTTCTAGAAATCGAACAGCGTTGTCACCTCGACGTCTTTAGGCAGGACATCACGGCCATGCAGGAAATCAAGCCCGCAGATAAAGTTGATATAAACCTTCTTGGGGTTCATCGACTTGACCAGTTCAAAAGCAGCGAGCATAGTGCCGCCAGTGGCCAGCAAGTCATCATGGATAACAACCACATCATCGGGGGTAATGGCATCTCTGTGAATCTCGATCGTGTCGGTGCCATACTCCTTTGCGTAGCTCTTTTTAATGGTCTCGGCAGGTAGCTTGCCGGGTTTGCGTACCGGCACGAACCCTGCTCCCAGATGAACAGCAAGCATGCTACCTCCGATGAAGCCACGCGACTCGATACCCACGACCTTGGTAATCCCCTTGTCCTTGTATAGTTCGAGCATTGCCTGTTCGAGCATTTTCAGCGCCTTGGCATCCTTGAATAAGGTCGTCAAATCCTTGAATTGCACTCCCGGCACGGGGAAGTCGGGTATGTTGCGCACAATACCCTTCAGATAAGTCATTTCGTCTTGTGTCATTTTATATATTATTAGAGTCGTAGTAAATTTTGCAGTGTCAGAAGATTTCAAGCGACAATGTTCCACGTGAAACAATTGCTATTTACCTGCCTAGCATTAAGAGCAATATATTCACATCACTAGGCGATATGCCAGGGATGCGTGATGCTTGACCTACGGTTTCAGGGTCGATAGCGGCCAACTTCTGACGCCCTTCGGTTGAAATTTGGTGAATAGATAGGTAATCAAACTTCCCCTTGATTCGAACTCGCTCTAGGCGCTGGAGTTTATCGGCCACGAGCTGTTCGCGTTCAATATACCCCTTGTACTTGATGCGAATCTCGGTTGCTTCGATAATTTCGTCGCGCCTAGTTGTATCCAAAGCCTCTACCCTACCCTTGAGTTCGGGCAAATACTCGCACAAATGTGCGATGGTAACCTGCGGTCTTAGCACTAGGTCATACAACTTCTGGCCCTGGCGCAGCGGTTGCGAGCCGATGTTTACGAGGCATGCATTGACTTGCTCAGGCCGCACGCTGGTTTCGGTCAAATACTGCGTGAACTCATTAATAGCGTTACGCTTGCTGCACATCAAGTCATATCGTTCTTGCGTGGCAAGACCCAGTCGGTAAGCCCGTTCAGTCAGTCGCATGTCAGCATCATCCTGTCGAAGGAGGATACGGTGCTCA
>JAEEGF011399397.1_pt1 | contig 12057 bp, 8 predicted proteins | sample 9134171 | NCBI WGS metagenome assembly JAEEGF01 (sample SAMN16246542, study PRJNA631951) | gut metagenome | biome: gut microbiome; feature: rumen; material: AP-attached | host: Bos | place: Iran: Karaj | collected 2018-10 | reverse complement strand
GCCAAGAACGATGCCGAGCTGCAGCCAATCGTGGAGACCTACGTAGAGAACGTGGTGAAGCCCACCTACGAAGACCTGGCCCAGAAGACGGTTGCCCTTCGACAGGCTGTAAGCACCCTGCGCACACAACCCACCACGGCCCACTTCGAGGCGGCTGCCAAGGCTTGGATGGCTGCACGTACACCGTGGGAGACCAGCGAGGCCTTCCTCTTCGGTCCGGTTGCCGACCTGGGCCTGGATCCCAACATGGACTCCTGGCCTCTGGACGTGGATGCCATCAAGGAAGTAATGAGCAGCGGAAAGATAGAGGACCTCATCAAGTGGGAAGGCGAATACGATGAGGACAACGAGGACATCGAGGCCGTGCAGAACGTTCGCGGATTCCATACCCTGGAGTTCCTGCTCTTCAAGAACGGCACACCGAGAAGCTATTGACAGTCCATAGTCCATAGTTCATAGTTCATAGTCCATAGTCCATAGTTCATAGTCCATAGTCTATAGTTGAGCTTCGTTCGACTGGATGTAAATGGTAAATGGTAAATAGTCAAATGGTAAATAGTATTTTGATTCGGCTTATCCGAAGATCATCCCTCTCATGCCTCGTCCTACTGACGCTTTGGGGCTGCGAGAATGACGACCTTCTGGACGTAACAGACATAGAGGTGCCCGATGGCTACACGCTCTCGGCCGGCACCTCTACGGTCTTCAAGAACTCCAGCTTCGCCTATGATACGGATGCCGACTGGGTGGCCAATGTCCCGGCCAACGAGAGACGCTTTACCCACGGAGACCGTCTCTACGACAACCCGATGAACTCGGGCAACGGACTGGGACCGGTCTATGCAGGCTACAGCTGCGGCTCGTGCCACCGCAATGCGGGGCGTACCAAGCCGGCCCTCTGGACCCAGACAGGTACAGACCCCGACGGCACTCCCGTCTATGGCTCCGGCCAGTACGGATTCAGCAGTATGCTGGTCTATGTAACCCGCAAGAACGGTGCCTTCTTCCAGAACTACGGTCGCGTCATTCACGACCAGAGTATCATGGGCGTAACGGCAGAGGGTAAGCTGGAGTGCAGATGGCACTACCGGCAGTTCCAGTTCCCCGACGGCGAAACGTACGAGCTGGCCTATCCGCAATACACCGTCACCGACTGGTATGCCAACTACGGCAACACCTCCGATCCCATCAATCCCGATGAGCTGTTCTGCACGGTGCGCATTCCCCTTCGCCACGTGGGAATGGGTCAGATGATGGCCCTGGACCGAAACGAGATAGAGGAACTGGCGCGGCGCAGCAACTACCCCGAGTACGGCATCAGCGGACGCTGCAACTATATCGTGGAACGCGGCGTGAAGCAGCTCGGTCTGAGCGGCAACAAGGCACAGCACGCCGACCTGACGGTGGAGCTGGGCTTCTCGAGCGATATGGGTGTGACCAACAGCCGCTATCCCGAGGAGATATGCGAGGGACAGCGACAGATGGAGGAGGGCTCCATGATGGGCCTGCTCTATGACAAGCTGGACATCGGTACGGAGGAGATGGAGGATGTGGACTTCTACCTGCACGGCCTGGGCGTACCGGCCCGTCGGCTTGGCTCAGCCAATACGAAGGTGACCTACGAAGGCCGCCAGATAAGCGAGCGCGACTACATTGCCCTGGGCGAGAAGAAGTTCTATGAGGCCAAGTGCCACCTGTGCCACGTAACAACCCTGCACACCCAACCCCGGGGCGCTAAGCTGCTGAACGGCACGGAGCTGCCCTGGCTGGGCAACCAGACGATTCACCCCTACAGCGACTTCCTGCTCCATGACATGGGCAGCGAGATAATGGGGGTTGGACTGAACGACAACTATGTTAGCGGACTGGCCCGCGGGAATGAATGGCGCACCACACCGCTCTGGGGCATCGGCCTGCAGGAGAAGGTGAACGCCCATACCTACTTCCTGCACGACGGAAGGGCCCGCAATCTGACCGAGGCTATTATGTGGCACGGCGGAGAGGGCGAGGCCAGCAAGAACCTGTTCGCAAAGATGACGAGGGAAGACCGCAGCGCACTGGTGAAGTTCCTGGAATCTCTCTAAAAGAAGATAAAGAAAAATGAATAAGAAGATGAGATATCGTTTACTGGCCTTGATGGCTATTGCCGCCTTGCCTGTGATGGCCGAGACGGAAGAAGAGACGAGCGGAAAAGGCATCGTCTATGAGAAGTACAACATGGAAAGCAACCGGCAACCCGGACACATCGACATGGAGAACGGTGTGCTGGGTATTGCCGACAACCGCGGCTTCACCCTGCAGAGCCGCGACGGAAGGTTCGTCTTCAAGCCCTACCTGTTCGTGCAGACAAGGGCAAGCCTGAACTATTATGATGACGAGGGTCTGGACAAGGCCTACAACCAGGATAACGTAGCGAACAGCGGATTCGCCATTCCGTATGCCATCCTGGGCTTTACGGGAAAGACATTCGGCCGACTGGACTACAACCTGAGCATTAACGCCGCTGCAACGGGCGGCAATGTGCTGCAACAGGCCTGGGTGGACTACCAGATAAACCCGGCTGCACGATTCCGGGCCGGTAAGTTCAAGACGCCCTTCACACACGCCTATCTGACTACCCTGGGCGAGACACTCTTCCCCTTGTTGCCCAACTCGCTGACAGCGGGAGTGATCATGCCTCACACGCTGAATGCCGTAGCTCCGAACATCGGCACGGGTTTCGACCTGGGCTTCGAGTTTCATGGCGTAACCGCACTGGGCAAGCGCGATGAGATGCAGGCCGAGGGATTCCGCCGGCATTGGCTGATGGGCTACGAGGCAGGACTCTTCAATGGCTCGGGCGCCGCTGTAAACACCGCCACCAAGACGTTCTCGGACGACTGGCACATCCCCAGCCTGCTCTATGCAGGCCGACTGACCTTCATGCCCTGGGGACAGATGCCCGCCACGCAGGGTAACAATCACATGCTCAGTGGGCGCCACATGCTGTTCGGGGTGAGCGGCGGACTGAACGTGGAGAGCGAAAGCGAGAGTACCAACGACGGACGATTGGGTGCCGAGTTCTCGATGCTCTACAACCGCTGGTACGTAGCAGCGGAAGGCTACTGGATGCATGTAGGATTCACCGAGCGGCAGAAGATAGACCAGAAGTTCAACTACTGGGGAGCCTATGCTCAGCTGGGCTATTTCTGCACCGACTACCTGCAGGTGGGTGCCCGCTACGACTTCATGGACCGCAACAGCAGCGGGAAGGACGGATTCCTGAACATGCCCGCTGCAGTGGTGAACTACTACATCAACAAGTGCAACCTGAAGCTCAGCGCGATGTACCAGTTTACAGGACGATACGGGCATGAGACGCAGTTGGACCGAGACAATGACGACTTGGGCATCAGTACCCATTCGGCCTGTGTGCAGTTGCAGTATAGTTTCTAAAAGAAGAAGGAGTGGTGTGATGAGGAAAAGTAGTATCTTTGCTATCAGCATCTTCCTGTTGGCCCTCTGCCTGACGGCTTGCGACTCGGGCGATATAGAGGAACACGGCTACAGCACAGCCAGCGGCGGACTGACCCTCAGGTTCAGGGCGCAGCTCAGCAGTCAGGACGACTGGGAAGAGACGGGCTACGGCATTGTGCTGGCCGGCTTCTCGGACCAGAGCAGCTATGCCGTTCTGCAGCGTCCCATTCCCTTAGCCTCCATGAATGGCGAGGAGATGGAAATGGTGGTGAGTAATGTCAGTAACAGTATCACTACGATGGAACTGGCCGTCACGAATACCCTGCGCAAACGCATCGTCACCTTCCGGACCGTCAGCCTGGAGGCGTATAAGGGTAGGGTGGACACTATCGACATAGACCTGGGACGAATTGATGTAGGTTTATCGGGATTCATGCAACAGGGCATCTTCAACCAGGCCTGCATTCAATGCCACGGAGGTAACGGGCGAAAGGCCGGCACGCTGGACCTTACGGACGGAATGGCCCTGCAGCAGCTCATCGACGTGCCCAGTTCGCAAAAGCCAGGCTATACACGAATCGTCAGCGGCGACGCTGAAGGCTCTTTGCTCAGGATGATTTTGCACGAAGGGGGTGAGAATCTACTCAACTACAACCATACGGAAGTGCTGAGCAGCCAGTTCAAGGAGAGCCTGGAAGACGTAAAGAACCTGATTGACGAGTGGATAAATAGCTTATAATATGCAGTCGAAACTACTTCAGTTCGGAAAGACCCAAATAAATTTGGCTTTTCTCCCGTTAATCCGTACCTTTGAGCTTCGCTCGAAAGTACTTCCACTCGGATAAGCAAAAATAAAAATCTTTTTATTTTGTTTATCACTCGCTTATCCGTACCTTTGAGCTTCGCTCGAAAGTACTTTCGCTTGGAAAAACTCAAATAAATTTGGATTTTCACTCGCTTATCCGTACCTTTGCAACCGAAAAGACGTAAAAACAAATGAATTTTAGTAAAAAGCACATTGAAGAACTTGGAATAACCCTGGAAACCGCAGCCTTCGCACCCGAGGGCGGCGTAGCGGAATGGCATATAATGATGCATGTAGAACCGCGCAGAGAACCTTTCCAGGAACAACTGAAACGAGTCTATGCCGCAGAAGACATGATTCCTGCCCTGCCAGAGTTCCGGGGCGCACACTATATACTGAAGCGCTACTTCCTGAGCGACAGCACGAACCAGCTGCCATACATGCGCAAGGAGACGGAGGTTTCCATAAGTATCATCCAGCAACAGCCTCTCGACGGCAGCAAGGTGGCCGTCTGGCTCTACTTGCAAAGTGGCACTACTGTTCAGAACGAGAACGGTATGGTGGTAAGCAGTCACAACGGTTACCGCCACCTTTGGAAGATGGGTATGCACCAGCATAAGGGCGACAGCGCCTGGCAAACCGAGAGCGTTCTTATCGAATATGAGGAAGCACTGCAGAACTTCGGTGCCACTCTGGCCGACAACTGCATTCGCACATGGTTCTTCGTACGTGACGTAGATACCCAGTATGCCGGTATGGTGAAGGCCCGGAAGGAGAACTTCATCGAACAGGGTCTGACGGAGAATACGCACTATGTGAGTAGCACTGGAATTGGCGGTGTGCCGGCCGATCCGCGTGCTCTTATACAGTTGGGCACCTATGCCCTCATCGGCTTCGAACCCAGTCAGCAGCGCTATCTCTATGCGCCCACTCACCTGAACCCCACCTACGAGTATGGGGTGACGTTCGAGCGCGGTACGGTGATGGAGTATGGCGACCGAGCACATGTCTTCATCAGTGGTACTGCCAGCATTGACAACAAGGGGAACGTAGTTCACGTAGGCGATATCGTCAAGCAGACCTATCGTATGTGGGAGAACGTAGAGACCCTTCTGGCCGAAGGAAATGCCACTTATGACGATGTCATGCAAATCGTGGTCTATCTGCGCGACACAGCTGATTATGAGATTGTGCGCGAGATGTTTGAAAAGCGCTTCCCCCAGACGCCTTGCGTCATTGCCCTGGCTCCCGTATGCCGGCCCACCTGGCTCATCGAGATGGAGTGCATCGCAGTTCCGCATCGAAGCAATCCGCAGTTCCGCGATTTCTAGGAATTGTTAAAAGGTTAGTGGTTATAGACAATATACCTTTGGAAGTTTGGGAGCTATTATGAATAGAACCATGGATTATAAACAAAAAAACGCCTATACACCTTTTGTCCTGACAGGCCTGGCTGTTGTAGCCATTGCCGCAGCTACGGTAATCGAGGATATTCACGGCAGCGAGACAGCCCGCCACCTCATCTATGGTGCATTGTGGTTTAAGTTGCTTTGGGCTGCCATAGCCGTTTCAGGAGCCTACTGGCTCTATGTTCGTCGCCTATGGCGCCGCTTCCCGGTATTCATGCTCCATCTAAGCTTCATCATCATCCTTCTGGGCGCACTGATGACATCCCTCACTGGTAAGAAAGGTATCCTCCATCTGAGGCAGGGCATACCCGCCAAGGAGTACATAAACAGCGAATGGAACAGCGTGGAAAAGTTGCCCTTTTACGTACGTCTGGACTCCTTCCAGATTGCCTACTATCCGGGTACCGAAGCACCTCAGGACTATATCAGCCAGGTCACGATGCAGGATCAGTCCTATACCATCTCCATGAACCACGTGGCTAAGCTGCAGGGCTACCGCTTCTTCCAGTCCTCGTTCGACGAGGATATGCAGGGCTCCGTGCTTGCCCTGAACTACGATCCGTTCGGCACACCGATTACCTATCTGGGTTATGCCTTACTAGGCCTCAGCATGATGTGGGTTCTGCTGGCTTCCCGTAAGCGGTTGCTCATGATTGCCTTGCTGGCCGGGTATGCCTTCTCCTCGCAGGCCATTCCCGTGGTTCCTGCCGAGAAGGCAGCCGCAATGGAGCGCGAGCAGGTGGTGTGGAACGGACGCATAGCACCTATGGGCACCATGTCTCAGGAACTGCTCCTGAAGCTATACGGCAAGCGTTCCTACCACGGACTCAGCGGCACTCAGGTGGTAAGCAGCATGTTGCTGGAACCTCGTGCCTGGAGCGATGAGCCCATCATCAAGGTGAAGCGTGGGACATACAAGGCTTTGTCTGACTTTGTAGATTACTCAGGCGACGTACCCCGTCTAAGGAACATGGGTCAGGACCCCAAGACTGACGAGAAGGTGGGTCTCATCTTGATGCTCATGCAAGGCACACTCGTCAAGGCATTACCCGCCGAGGCCACTCCTCTATCCCAGCAACGTGTCAGTGCCGAGCTGCTCTATAACCATATCGACTGGACGCTCTGGGCCATGATAGCCTGCTTCTTGCTGGCTATCCTGGCTGGATTGAAGGAGTTTTTCCATTTCAAATCCTCTATCTTGCATTATACATTATACCTATTCCATTTAATCTCTCTTATCTTCCTTCTTGTTGGCTGGTGCCTGCGCTGGTACATATCCGGATTCATCCCGCTGAGCAATGGTTTCGAGACCATGTACTTCGTAGCTATTTGCCTTTTGGCCGTGCCTCTCTTCGTGCGCCGCACCTTCTTCATCTCGGTCTTCGCAGCCGCCTTCGTCCTGCTGGTATCCCATCTGGGCGAGGTGAATCCCCGCATCACTCCGTTGATGCCAGTCCTGCACAGCCCATGGCTCAGTGCGCATGTCAGTATCATCATGATGAGCTATGCCCTGCTGGTGCTCAGTATCGTCGAACGTCGCCTGCTCCGCCTGGCCGTCTTCTTTTTAGCTGCTGGTATTTTCCTGGGTGCCATTTGGGCCAATGTCTCGTGGGGTACCTACTGGAGCTGGGATCCCAAGGAGAGCTGGGCTCTCATCACCTTGCTCGTCTATAGTGTGCCGCTGCATAGCGAGAGTCTGCCCTGGTTCCGCAGTACGCGCAATTACCGTATCTATTCCCTGATGGCCCTGTGCTGCCTGCTGATGACCTACTTCGGTGTCAACTACCTGTTAGGGGGCATGCACAGCTATGCTAATTCATAATTCAATTCATAATTGACCTTTTCCTTTTGAACTCTTAAACCTTTGGACACGTGAAAACACTCAAAGAACTACAAATAGGCCAAACAGCAGTCATCACCCAGGTAGGAGGCGAGGGTGCACTGCGCCAACACTTCCTGGATATGGGCATGATACCCGGTGTGCGGGTTACCCTCGAGAAATACGCCCCTCTGGGCGATCCGATGGAACTTCGTCTGCATGACTATCAGCTTACCCTTCGCCTGGCCGATGCACAGCAGATAGAGATAGATACCGACCTTCAGTCCCAGCCCGATGAGTCAATGGAACTGGACATAGAACCCGTAGACATTCACTATCCCATAGAACACCCGGGTCTGGGTGAAGACGGACCCAGGTATCACGAAGGCGAGTCGCGCCCCCGCAGCAGCCGGCTTTCCTTTGCCCTGGTGGGCAATCAGAACTGCGGAAAGACAACTCTCTTCAACCAGCTTACGGGCAGCAACCAGCACGTTGGTAACTTTCCCGGCGTAACAGTCGATCGCAAGGATGGAGCCATCAAAGGACATCCTGATACGGTAGTCACCGACCTGCCAGGCATCTACAGCCTGTCACCCTATACGAGCGAGGAGGTTGTCAGTCGCCAGTTCATCCTCGACAGTCATCCCTCGGGTATCATCAATATCGTGGATGCTACCAATATCGAGCGCAACCTCTACCTGACGATGCAACTCATGGAGCTGGGCATCCCTATGGTTCTGGCCCTCAATATGATGGACGAAGTGAAGAGTAATGGCGGTACCATCCGCATCAACGAGATGGAACAGTTGCTGGGCATCCCTGTCGTTCCTATCAGCGCTATGAAGAACGAGGGTGTCGATGAGCTCGTACGTCATGCTATTCATGTGGCTCACTACCAGGAACCGCCTGCCCGTCAGGACTTTTGCGATGTGGCCGATCATGGCGGAGCTGTTCATCGCTGCCTGCATAGCATTATGCATTTCGTCGAGGATCATGCCCAGCGCGCTGGTATCCCCGTACGCTTTGCCGCCGGCAAGCTTATCGAAGGCGATCCTCTTGTGGCCCGGGCACTCGGTCTTACCCAGAACGAGATGGAGACCGTCGAGCATATCCTCTGCCAGATGGAGGAGGAGCGCGGCCTGGACCGTCAGGCTGCTATGGCCGATATGCGATTCAGCTATATAAGGCGCGTCTGCAAGCGAACGGTGGTAAAGCCCCGTGAAAGCCGCGAACGCATTCGCAGCCGGCGCATAGACCGCATACTTACCGGGCGATGGACAGCCATACCCGCCTTCCTTCTCATTATGGGTCTCATCTTCTGGCTTACCTTCAATACGGTGGGCCTTTGGCTGCAGGACCTTATGCAGGCAGGCATTGACTGGTTCACCGAGGTTAGCGATCAGGCCCTCACCCGATGGGATATCGCACCCGCTGTTCATTCACTCGTCATCGACGGCATTTACAGCGGTGTGGGCACCGTACTCGTCTTCCTGCCCCTCATCGTCTTCCTCTTCTTCTTCCTGAGCCTCCTCGAGGACAGCGGCTATATGGCACGCATCGCCTTTGTCATGGATCGTTCCCTGCGCCGCCTGGGTCTATCCGGTCGCAGTATCGTTTCCCTGCTCCTGGGCTTCGGATGCAGCGTGCCCAGCATTATGGCCAGCCGTACCCTGCCCAGCGAACGTGACCGCAGGCTCACTATCCTGCTCACTCCCTTCATGAGCTGTACGGCCAAGATTCCCATCTATGCCTTCTTCTCGGCCGCCTTCTTCCCCCGTCATGCAGGGCTAGTCATGACCAGCCTTTATGTGCTGGGCATCATCGTAGGTATCTTGACCGCCCTCTGCTTCAAGCATACCCTGCTTCGCGGCGAGGCCGTGCCCTTCGTGATGGAACTGCCCAACTACCGGTTGCCAATCCTGCGCAATGTGGTGCGCCTGCTTTGGGAGAAGGCACGCGATTTCCTGCAACGCGCCTTCACCGTCATCTTCCTGGCTTCGATCGTCATCTGGTTCCTGCAGACTTTCGACTTCCAGCTCCAGATGGTGCAGCCCGGTGCCGAACAGCAGAGCATTCTGGCCCGCACAGCCAGTCTTGTGGCACCCGTCTTTGCACCCCTTGGTTTCGGCGACTGGCGCGTAGTGACTGCCCTGGTAAGTGGTTTCCTGGCCAAGGAAGTCGTGGTCAGCACCCTCAGCACCCTCTTTGCCGGAGTCAGCCTGACCCAAGTCTTCTCAGCCGGCACCGCCTACTGCCTGCTCGTCTTCTGCCTGCTCTATACGCCCTGCGTGGCTGCCATCGCAACCGTTCGGCGTGAACTTGGTGGCCGGTGGGCCCTGCTGGTAGTCGTCTTCCAGTGCAGTGTGGCCTGGTTCGTTTCCTTCCTCTTTAGTCTCATCCTGTCATGAATCTGCAAAGTATACTCCTCCTTCTTCTCATCGTATGCGTAGCACTTTTTGTGCTGGTACGCTACTTGCGCCGCCAGCGCCGAACAGGTGGTTGTGGCTCTTGCCAGTGCAACGGATGTTGCCAGAAGAATAATCAGCCAGACTGTTGTACCGGGTCGAGATAACATTGCAGAGTCTGTCTGCTTTTTATGTCACCTCAGATTCCAGAAATGGTGTTTGGGGCAGGCGGCCAGCCTTCTAAATATAAGTGAATTAGTGCATAACATATTCTTTTAAGAAAAAAAAGGTCGAAAAGTTTGGCAGTTTAGGTGGAAAGCAGTACCTTTGCGCTCGAAACATAGGAAAATAGCAAAAAAGAAACGAGGGTTCCGGCTATAATATGCTGGGATTCTTTCTTTTTTGTAATTCCGCGAAGAGAAGAACTAAACTATTGCTAACCGGGCTCCCCTGGCGTTAAGCCGGGGAAAAGGCCCCCAAAAAAACGAAGAAAGAAAATGGCATACATGTCACAAAGCGGCTACGACAAATTGGTGGCCGAACTGCAGCACCTGGAGAGTGTGGAACGACCTGCCGCCAGTGCTGCTATCGCAGAAGCCCGCGACAAGGGCGACCTGAGCGAGAACGCTGAGTATGATGCAGCTAAGGAGGCGCAGGGAAAACTGGAAACAAAGATTGCCCTGCTGAAGAAGAGCATCATGGAGGCTAAAATTATCGACATGACTCACATGGACGCCAGCACCGTGCAGATTCTGGCTTGCGTGGAGCTGAAGAATGTGAAGACGGGCATGAAGATGAAGTATCGTATCGTAAGCGATACGGAAGCCAACCTGCGCGAGGGTAAGATTGCTGTTAGCACGCCTATAGCACAAGGCCTGCTGGGAAAGAAGGTGGGCGAAGTGGCTAATATCAAGGTGCCTCAGGGAACCATCCAGCTGGAGGTCCTTGGCATCAGTTATGAAGAATGATAAACCCGCCTCCAATTTTTGCGCGAGGCGGGTATAACAAAATTTTCACCCCTTTTAATATTAGAACTCTATGGCATCAATTTTCTCACGTATCGTGGCGGGCGAGATTCCCAGCTACAAGATAGCAGAAGATGAGCGTTACTACGCTTTCCTCGACATCAGTCCGCTTCAGAAGGGCCATACTCTGGTAATTCCCAAGCGCGAAGTTGACTATATCTTTGACTTGGACGACGACGAACTGGCTGGCTTGCAGGTCTTCGCAAAGAAGGTGGCAGTAGCAATCAAAAAGGCCATTCCGTGTGTGAAGGTCGGTCAATGCGTACTGGGACTGGAAGTGCCCCATGCTCACATCCATCTGGTACCTATGCAGACCGAGAAGGACCTTCGCTTCACCAACCCGCACCTGCAACTCACACCCGAGGAGTTTACGGAAATCGCAAATAGCATTAAAGCCCAGCTTTAGTGCTATTTTTAATCTGCGCTAATCGAATCCCTATTACCCAATCCTAAATCCAAAACGAATGAAAGCGACTTCAATCTGCACCTTATTTCTTTTCCTCCTCCCCTTTCATATCTCGGCTCAGGAGGATGTGGCACCCGAACGGATGTCCTGTACCAGCATTATGGTTGGGCGCGCAGCCTCGACCGACGGCTCCGTAATGACTTCGCATACTTGCGACTCGTGGTATCGTACCTGGATGAACATCATTCCCGCAAAAGACCACAAGAAGGGCGAGAAGACATCCATCTTCAAGGGGCGTATGCACACTCAGACTCCCGAGGACAGTACAAATGTGAAATGTACGGGCGAGATTCCGCAGGTTGCTCATACCTACCGCTATCTGGATACGGCCTACCCCTGCATCAACGAGAAGCAGCTGGCTATGGGAGAGACCACTATCGAGGGGCGCGACACGTTGCGGAACCGTAATGGAATGTTCATGATAGAAGAACTCCAGCGCGTGGCCCTGGAGCGTTGCACTACTGCTCGCGAAGCTATACGCCTGATGGGCGAACTGGTGAAGGAATACGGATATGGCGACAATGGAGAATGCCTGACGATAGCAGACAAGAACGAGGTGTGGATATTCGAGATCTTCGGAGAGGGACCGAAGAAGGTGGGTGGCGTATGGGCCGCTGTGCGCATTCCTGATGATGAAGTGGGCGTTTCGGCCAATAATCCTCGCATCGGCGC
>JAEEGF010021888.1_pt1 | contig 12057 bp, 8 predicted proteins | sample 9134171 | NCBI WGS metagenome assembly JAEEGF01 (sample SAMN16246542, study PRJNA631951) | gut metagenome | biome: gut microbiome; feature: rumen; material: AP-attached | host: Bos | place: Iran: Karaj | collected 2018-10 | reverse complement strand
CCGCGAGTGCGCAGATAACCGCGACGCTGCCGCCGACGAAGTTTCCGCAGCCCTTCTTTTTCTCGGGAGCCTGGGTGGCTACCGGCTGCTCAGCGGTGGGTTCCTCAACGGGAGCCTCGGTGGGATCGTTCTCCGGCTCGGGAGTTGCCGCCGGCTCGGGAGTGTCGGCCGGAGCCGGAGTGTCTGTCGGCGGAGGCGGATCGCCGGGCGCAATATAGTAGAACTGCATGTTCGCGTTGATCTCGTCCTGGTTGATGTAGGCGTAGCAGAACTCGCCGTCATCGCCCTGGAGCTTCGCGACCGCTTTGATATCGTGCTCGATGCCGTCCTGAAGACCTGTAACGTCAACCTCAATCTCGAATCTCTGCGCATATTCACCGCCGACGGTTTTAACGATGTCCGGAGTCACTGTGAAGCAGTTGTCGACCATGACAGGGTCGTTGTCGTCGATCTGATAGCCGAGTTCGACCATCGGTAAAGCGTAGCCTGCCCAGCCGCGGAACGTGAAGCTCGTATATTCGGCCTCGTGACCGTCTATGCTTCTGCCGTAAGCCTCAAGCTTTGCGCTCGCGCCGCCGTCAACGTTCTCCATGATGATGTTGTCGAGCTGGACTCTGTTCACAAAGAATGTGTCGAAGCTCATGCCGACGCCGCCGACCTTTTCATCAAAAAAGTCGAGTATCTCGACGCCGGAATCTGTGTGCTCTTCGCCCTTTTCAACGTCGCGCATAATGAGCACTTCGTTGTCGTTGATGCCGAGACCTTTGACAGACCAGTCTGTGGGCTTGGTGGGCAGGGTCGTAAAGCCCTGGTTGCCCTTGATCACCGCGAAGAATCCGCACTTGAGCGTCTTGCCGAAACCGAAGCTCTCCGCGCCGTTGATCGTGAACAGATCGGTGGGCAGCTGCACCTCGTAAACGAGATCATCGCCTTCGGTATTGAGCTGCGCCTCCATAATGAGGTCGGTAATATCCGCGCCGGCTGCGCTGTCGTCGTCAAGAAGCAGCGTCGCCCAGTTGTGCTGGAGAATCCTCACGCCGTCGGTCCTAAGAACGAAGGACAGGAACAGGCCCGGTTTGTCGTCGGGAATGTTGCCCGGGTTGACGTTTAGCTGGTAGGTGTCTCCTTCCGTGAAGGTGGCCTTCGGCGTCACGATGCCTATGTAGAGGCGCGAGTCGAGAAGCTGATCCGGCGACGTGTCGATGTACATCGTCGCGCTCGTCTCGAGAGTGCTGTCCGTCCATGTCTGAACGTTGTCGGGCTTCATTTCCATCGCAGTGATGTACTCATTTTCGGCAATAACGCCGTCAACGACGTGCTCGTAAACCGCAAAACTGTTGATCGCGAACAGTGAGAGCACCATCGCAGCGGCAATCGCCAATGCAATTATTCTTTTCATAATTTCCTCCAGGTAGATTAGTCGGATTATTCATCTTTCGGTGTTTTTATTATACCACTTCTCCCGCGTTTTACAAGGTACTAAAAAAAGGCTAAAAATGCTTCTCTGTATGCAAAAACCCGCACAAGTCAAAGCCCTTTCCCGGTCAAAAACCGGAGGCCGCCTGTGCGGGTCTTTTATCGCCTCAGTCCGTTACGCGTCTGTCGCGGGAATTCCGCTGTGAAGCAGTACACGTCTGAAGCTTTTGTTAATTCAGTTTAGCGTTTTAACTATCAGTTCTCTTTCTTTCTGAGAACGAGAGCGACGCCCGCGAGTGCGCAGATAACCGCGACGCTGCCGCCGACGAAGTTTCCGCAGCCCTTCTTTTTCTCGGGAGCCTGGGTGGCTACCGGCTGCTCAGCGGTGGGTTCCTCAACGGGAGCCTGGGTGGGCTCTTCCACCTGCTCGGGAGTAGCGGTCGGCTCGGGAGTGTCGGTCGGAACAGGAGTGTCGGTCGGTGGAGGCGGATCGCCGGGTGCCACATAGTAGAACTGCATGTTCGCGTTGACTTCGTCCTGGTTCATGTAAGAGTAGTAAGGTTCGCCGTCCTCGCCCTGGATCTTCGCAACCGCTCTGATCTCGTGCTCGATGCCGTCCTGGAGACCGGTAACGTCGACCTCGATTTCGATTCTCTGAGCGAACTCGCCGCCTGCCGATTTAACGGGACCCTCTGTTGCCTTGAAGCAGTTGTCGACCATAACAGGGTCGTTTTCGTCGATCTGGTAGCCGACTTCGACCATCGGATCAAGGAAGCCGACCCAGCCGCGGAACGTGAAGCTCGTATATTCAGCCTCGTGGCCGTCAATGACTCTTCCGTAGGCTTCAAGCTTCGCGCTCGCCCCGCCGTCAACGTTCTCCATGATGATGTTGTCGAGCTGGACTCTGTTAACGAAGAACGTGTCGAAGCTCATTCCAACGCCTTCAGCATCGGAGAAGTCGAGGATCTCAACGCCGGTAACAGCGTGCTCTTCGCCCTTTTCAACGTCGCGCATAATAACGACCTCGTTGTCGTTGATGCCGAGTCCCTTGACTGTCCAGTCGGTGCCGGGCTGTGTGGGCAGAGTCGTGAAGCCCTGCGCGCCCTTAATGACCGCGAAGAATCCCATCTTGAGAGTCTTGCCGAGCTTGAATTCTTCGTCTCCGTTGAGGCGGAAGAGCTCTGGGGGCAGCTTGGCTTCGTAAACGATGTTGTCGCCTTCGGTGTTGAGCGCAACGTCGGGAATAAGGTCGGTGATGTCCGCACCTGCCGCGCTGTCATCGTCCAGAAGCAGCGTAGCCCAGTTGTGCTGGAGAACCTGAACGCCGTCGCTCTTAATAACGAACGAGATGAAGAGTCCCGGCTTGTCGTCCGGAATGCTTCCCGGGTTGACGTCGATCTGGTACGTATCGCCTTCGGTGAACGTCGCCTTCGGCGTCACGATGCCCACGTAGAGGAATGAATCGAGGAGCTTGTCCGGAGAAGTGTCGATGTAGAGCGTTGCGCTTGTCTCAAGCGTGCTGTTCGTCCACGTCTGAACGTTGTCGGGTCTCATTTCCAGTTTGGTTATGTACTCGTCTTCGGCGATGATTCCGTCAACGATGTTCTCGTAAACTGCGAAACTGTTGATCGTGAACAGTTAGTGCACCATCGCGGCGGCAATCGCTAATGCAATTAACTTTTTCATATTTCCCTCCTGTAGAATTGTCGGCTTAATCGCCTTTTGGTGTCCTTATTATATCACTTCTCCCGATTATTGCAACACATTTCAGAAAAACGTGCGAACGCGGGCGCCGGACCGTAAACCGGAACGTTCCCGAACGCTTCCCGACGCCCGTTCAAGCCCACTGTCAAGAGGTTTTTTCTATTGAAAGAGAGGCGGGGATTTGGTAGAATAAAGGGAACGCCGCGGGAATGCAAAACACGCAGTCAATCCTATAAATAATTCAATTTATAGATTTTAGAAACTGCACGCGGCCCACGTTTCCGGTTCTTTTTCCGGAAAATGCACAGGAGATGATTCAATGCAAGACAACCTCGTATCGTTCAAGTGTCCGTCATGCGACACTTCGCTGCTCTACGACGCCGGTTCGGGAATGTTTAAGTGCCCCGCGTGCGACAACATGTACGAGCTCGCGCAAATAGAAAACGCGACGTCCGCGGGCGCCACGGCTTTCGACTGGGGCGAGTACATTTCGTCCGAGCACAACGAAAGCCTCACGGGCACCGTTTCATACGTCTGCAAATACTGCGCCGCGGAGATCGTTACCGACGCGACGACAAGCGCGACCCGCTGCCCCTATTGCGACAACGAGATCATTATCGCACCGCAGCTCGAAGGCTCGCTCAGACCCAACTACATAATTCCTTTCAAAATCGACAAGAAGAACATCCAGTCGATGGTCAAGGACATCGTCAAGCGCAGGAAGCTCCTTCCGCGCAACTTCCTGAACGACGTCGTGATCGAGAAGGCCCACGGCTTTTACGTGCCGTTCTGGCTTTTCGACTGCACCGCCGACGGAACGATGACGTTCGAGACCACCACCTCGCGGAGCTGGACTTCCGGCGGCTACGACTACACCGAGACGAGTTACTACTACGTGACCGTCGACGGCGGCGTGACCTTCAGGAAGATCCCGGTGGACGCGAGCATCAAAATGGACAACGCGACGATGGACAAGCTGGAGCCCTACGACTACTCCGCGCTTGAAGAGTTCGCGCCCGGTTACCTGAGCGGCTTCGTTGCCGACCGGTACGACGACACCGTCGAGACCTGCCTTCCCAGAGCGGACAGCAGGATCAAGGGCGCCGTCAGCGACACGTTCTCCGCGGAAGTCACCGGCTATAGCTCAAAGCGGCAGCTGGCTTCAAACATCACCCTCAACGACACGAACGCAAAGTACGCGCTCCTTCCCGTCTACCTGATGAAGGCGACCTACAACGGCACGGAGTACCAGTACGCGATCAACGGACAAACCGGCAAATTCGTGGGCGAATTCCCGCAGGCGAAATCACGCTTCTGGCTGTATTTCCTGAAATACCTCGGAATCTTCGCGGCGATACTGCTGATCTTGTTCTTCCTGTTTAACTAAAGGAGGCGGCGTCATGAAAAACTTCAGACTTCTTATCTGCGTCGCCCTCACGGCCGTTATCGCCCTCGGGCTTCTGTTCACGCCGGGAACCGTCCGCTCTGACGCGTACGATTCGGGCAGCGTCGACATCTCCGGATTCACGCAGTTTCACGACGAGAACGCGCCGCGCGTTACGGACCGGGCGGGAATCCTCTCCTCAAGCTACGAGAGCAGAATCACCGCCGAAATTGCCGAAAACAGCAAGCTCTACCGCTGCGACTTCGTCGTTCTGACCGTCGACGGCTACTCCGCCTCCGAGTTCGGCTCGGACGTCCAGAGCTACTACGGTAGCAGCGGCCCCTCTTTCGGCGACTATCTCGCAGACTACTACGATTACAACGGTTACGGCATCGGCGACTCCTTCAGCGGAATCATTTTCGGCATCAATATGGAGGAGTACAACCACGAGTACTGGTTCATTACCACCGGCGAGGCCAAGGGGCTTTTCGAGGACGAGATCACGACTCTCAAGTACCTGGTTCAGCCGCTGCTTTCCGACGGCAGGTACGAGGACGCGGTCGACAGCTACCTTGAGTACTGCTACGACATCGCCCGCAAGGCCGCCGCCACCCACAAATATCAGTTCGGTGACCGCTCCAGAACGTCGTCCGACCACGTTTTCGACGACGCGGGAATTCTCGACGCCGCCACAAAGGCCGAAATCGAGAAGGCGCTCGCCGACGTCAGCAACTCGAACGCGTCGGATTGCATTCTCATCACCGCCGGCACGATCACCCCGGACGTTTTCGGAGCCGAATGCGCCGCCTTCTACAATGAACGCGGATCGGGCTACTCCGCCGACGACTATGCCGCCGACTACTTCAACTACAACGGCTGCGGCAGCGGCTACGACAAATCCGGCGTCGCGATTGTATTCACGAAGAGCGGTACCGACTTCACGGTCGGCTGCTTCGAGTCCGGCAGCGCCGCCAACTTTAGATTCAACAAAAAAGGCGAGGCCAAGACCTTTATCGACACCGATTCCGACAAGAACAAGCTGAAGCTCGTTCCCGAGTACCTCTCGCTCGTTTACGCGATGGAAAAAGGCAAGTACCAGAGTTCGTTCACCCGCTTCCACGGCGAGAACCTGCCCCGCGTCATCGACAGCGCCGGCATCCTTCCCGACGCCTACGAGGCCAAGATCACGAAGAAGCTCGAAAGGCTCTCCAAAAACCGCAAGCAGGACGTGGCGATCCTCACGGTCACCAACTTCAGCCCCGCCGACTACGGACGTGAAACCGTCGTTGCCGCAAACCACGGCATGTACGGCCGCGACTACGACCTCTCGAACTACGCCGACGACTACATGATCTACAACGGCTACGGCCAGGGCGACGAGTACAGCGGCATCCTGCTGGTCATCTCGAACAACCCGAGTGACCGCGACTTCACGATCGCCACCAGCGGCAAGTCCGCCACGAAGCTCGACTCCAAGATCAGCAAGCTCTACAGCGCGATCTCGACCCGCATGGCCCTCGGCAACTACGAAGGCGCGATCAACAAGTTCATCCGCTACCTGCGCGTCCGGCTCGCCCTCGGCCACTACCCGCTCAGCACCGGGAAGTACGTCTTCATCGGCATCCTCGCCTCCCTCTTCGCGCTGATCCGAGCGTCCTCCGTCACCAAAGACAGGGACCCGAAAATCACGACTGTGGCGGGAACGCACTACATCGACGGGAAGGCCATCCGCGACAAGAAGGAAGTTTTCGTCAAGAAGTCCACAACCAGCGTACGGCACGTTGACACGAGTTCGTCAGGCGGCTCGCGCGGCGGCTACTCCGGCGGCGGGCACAGCTACGGCTCGAGCGGAGTCAGTCACGGCGGCGGAGGCGGCCGATTCTGAATCGCTGATTCCGGGCGCTTACGAAATATGCCGTAGTAGTTTGAAGAGACAAGGAGTCTTCGACAAATTGCTACGGCATATTTCTTTTGAGCGTACTCGCCTCTCGCAGTATATTCATACAGCTTCGGACGATTACACTCAAAAATCGCTCCGGACTTAGCGATTCAACCAATCGCCGATTTTCGGCTCTTTGCGCGGTTTGCCGTGTGAATAATTATAATAAGGTGCCGTTGGCAATTGCTACGGCAAATCGCTTTAAGCGTACGGACCTCTCGGAGTACACTTGTACACCTTCGGATCCGTACGCTTAAAAATAGCTCGAAACTTGGCGCTTCGCTCCACAAAGCATTCCCCGGAAGCGCTGATTCCGGGCGCTTGCCCGCAACAATTTAGAATATGAAATGCAATTCGCATCAAAGCAAAGCCGCGCGGCCGTCATCGACGGCCGCGCGGTGCTTTTTTTCTAACTATAGGTTAAATTTCAGAACACTATGTCCGCGATTTCCCTGAAGGACGACGCCAGAAAATCCGGACCTGCGGCGAGAAGCTTTTCCCTGTCGCCCATGCCGAACGTAAGCCCGCAAGTTTTCACGCCGGCGGCGCGGCCCGCGTCAATGTCCGGTTTCGAGTCACCGCACATTAATGTATTTCCCGCAGAGACGCCGGTTTTTTCCATGCATCGGAAGATACCCTCGGGATCCGGTTTCCTTTTCGTGAGATTTTCCGGGCAGAAAACCGCGGAAAAACGGCCGGTGATGCCGAAAAAGTCGAGCATCTTGAGCGTTACCGGCAGCGGTTTGTTCGTGAAGACCGCGCACTTGTCGCCGCGCGCAAGCAGCAGGTCGAGCGTTTCCGTGACGCCTTCGTAGAGGCGCGAGGTGTCGGTGCAGTGGTCAAAATACTCGCCCACGTAGAATTTGAAAATCTCTTCAAGGGGCGCTACCGAGTCCGAAGCGGAGCCGACAGTGCGCTCGATAAGATGGCGGGCGCCGTAGCCGACGTTCGCGAGGATGGCCTTCCCGTCCATAAGCGGCGCCCCGAAATGCCTCTGCGTTTCGCGCACGGAAAAGGCGATATCCCCGCCGGTGTCGGAAAGGGTGCCGTCAAAATCGAAAATATACAGTTTGTTCATGTTGTGAAGCGGCGGTGCCGCCACCTGGGTTTCAGTCAAGTTCCTGCTTTTCAGCGGGTGCGGAAGAGGCTGCGGTTTCGGCCTTCTTTCTGCCTGCCGCGCTTCCGTTCCAGAGCTTCTCGAGGTTGTAGAACTCGCGCTCGCTCTGCTGGAAAATATGAACGACGACGTCGAGGAAGTCGATCAGAATCCACGTGGCGGTCTCGTAGCCTTCAACGTGCGCCGCGACAACGCCCTCTTTTTCGAGCTTTTCGATAACTTCGTCGGCGATACCGCGCAGGTGTGTGGTCGATGTGCCGCTGCAGATCACGAAGTAGTCGGCGATGATCGTCTTCTCGGCGAGCGGAATCACTTCGATGTCCCTGCCCTTTCTGTTGTCGATTGCGTCTTTGATTTTTTCTACCATCAGTTCAGGTGTCATACATTCTCCTTTCAGATTGCACATATTATTTTAGGCGTGTTTCAGCCTTTTTCCCAATCGTTTTAAACCTGCGGCGTGTCCGGTTTATTCTCAAGTTCAAGCGCCGAGTTGCGCGCCTCGACCGTTCTTATGTCGATCTGTTCGCCGCGTTTTAAGATCAGCTTGATCGTTTCGTCGCAGGAATACCTTATCGCCGCGTCGGGTCCGCGCCTGTCAAGAACGCGCCGCACGTTGTCGAAAAGTTCGCCCTTCCGGTTCTTTTCGGTGTAGTCGGCCAGGAAAATAATCTTGTCAAGAAGGGTCATCTCCGCCGCTCCGGTCGTGTGCTTCGCGATGGCGCTTAAAACTTCAGGGTCGGTCACTCCGTACCTGCGCTCCGCGACAATCGCGCCCACAGGTCCGTGAATGACCCGCACGTTGACGTTCCCGCCCGGAACCGCCGCGAAGTCGTTTTTGGTCATGCCGATCCACACCAGCTGCCCCTCGGAAACGTTCTTGCCGCAGTCGTGAAGCAGCCCCGCCAGCCGCGCCTTTTTCCTGTCGGCTCCGTATTTTTCCGCGAGCCTTTCCGCCTCCTCCGCGACGCCCAGGCTGTGAACGAACCGCCCCGGCTTGAGCACGCTCCTAAGGTCCGCGACAATTATCTCCTCGGTCCACGGAAGCCCCTTGTAGAGGTTGTTTTTGCCTATAAACCGGCAAACCGCTTCGGGAACGAGCCCCTTCTCCGGCAGCTCTTCACAAACGTTTCCCGCTTCCCGCACCGCCTCGCGAATCGAAGTCGACGACACGTCCGCAAGATTTTCCGAGCAGGAAATAAAGTACTTTGCGCCGGCCTTTTCCAGCGCCGCCACCGCCTTATCCGCAATTTCGGGAGAGTCGCCCGGACGCTTCACCAAAATGAACGAGCAGCCTGCCGTCAGCGCCTCGACGTTCTTCCAGTCGGGAAGCCTCACCGCCGCGTCCGTTCCGATAATATAGTAAAACTCGTCGTCGGGGTACGTTTCGAGAAGCTCCGCAATAGTGTCGGCCGAGTACGAATAGCCGGGTCGCCTGAGTTCCAGGTCGCAGAGGCAGAGCCCTTCGTGCCCCTCAAGCGCAAGCTCGATCATCCGCGCCCTGAGCCGCGCCGGCGTAACGTCGCTCGCAAATTTGTGGGGAGGGTTCGCGGAGAGCACGAACAAGACGCGGTCAAGGCCGAACTCGTCCCTGATCTGCTCCGCGCACGCGATATGTCCGTTGTGAACGGGATCAAAAGTCCCTCCCAGAATGCCAATTTTCGCCATTTTAAAAGCTTTCTCCGGAGAACCGGTTGAGTGCGGTACACGCTCCGGTTTGTAATCTCAGTTTCTCAGACTGTGGATCGGCGCGGGAATCCGTCCGCCTCTCGCGATAAACTTCTCGCTGCCGAACGGGTTCACGCGCATGACCGGTCCTTCGCCGAGAAGTCCGCCGAACTCGACCGTGTCGCCTTCTTTGAGCCCCGGGGCAGGAATGATCCTCACGGCAGTCGTCTTGTTGTTGACCGTGCCAATTGCAATCTCGTCCGCAATTATCGCGGAAATCGTGGAAGAGGAAGTGTCGCCCGGAACCACGATCATGTCAAGTCCAACGGAGCAGACGCAGGTCATCGCCTCTAATTTTTCTATCGAAAGCGAGCCTCGCCTTACCGCCGCGATCATGCCCTCGTCCTCGCTCACGGGAATGAACGCCCCGCTCAGGCCGCCCACGTGCGAAGAAGCCATCACGCCGCCCTTTTTGACAGCGTCGTTTAAAAGCGCGAGGGCGGCGGTCGTCCCCGGCGCTCCGCAGGCCTCAAGGCCCATTTCCTCAAGGATTCTCGCCACGCTGTCGCCCACCGCGGGCGTCGGCGCCAGCGACAGGTCCACAATTCCGAACTCCGCGCCGAGTCTCTTTCCCGCCTCCTGCGCCACAATCTGGCCCATTCGCGTGATCTTGAACGCGGTCTTCTTGACAGTTTCCGCCAGCACGGTGAAGTCCTCGCCGCGCACCTTCCTGATGGCGCTGAGAACCACTCCCGGGCCGCTCACGCCCACGTTTATGACGCACTCCGGCTCGCCGATCCCGTGGAAGGCGCCCGCCATGAACGGGTTGTCCTCCGGTGCATTCGCGAAAATCACCAGCCTCGCGCACGCGGAACCGCCGCTGTCCTTCGTCAGCTCAGCCGCCTTCTTTATAAGGACGCCCATGTCGCGAACGGCGTTCATGTTGATACCCGCCTTCGTAGTCGCGACGTTCACGCTCGAACAGACCGATGACGTTGCCGCCAGCGCCTCCGGAATCGAGTCGATAAGCTTCCTGTCCGCGTCCGTGTAGCCCTTGTGGACCAGCGCGGAGTAGCCGCCGATAAAATTCACGCCCGCGTCATGCGCCGCCTTTTCGAGCGTCAGCGCGAGCTTCACGCACTCATCCGGTTTGAAATTTCCCATCAGAAGTGACGCCGGCGTGATCGAGATACGCTTGTTCACGATCGGAATCCCGAACTCGCGCTCGATCGCCTCGCACTCGGGAACGAGCCTCGCCGCCCTCTTCATGATCTTGGAGTAAACCGCCTCGCACGTCGCTTCGGCGCTGTTCTTTATGCAGTCGAGCAGGCTTATGCCCATGGTCACCGTTCTTATGTCGAGGTGCTCCGACTGTATCATATGTAATGTTTGCGTTATTTCGTCAGCCGATATAAACACTTTTCCACCTCACGGTCCTAACATTTCTCACATTCTCACAGCCCGGCGTTTTTGTTTTCGCGGGCAGTCAAATTCTGTGCATCGCGTCGAAAATCTCCGCCAGCTGGATCTGAATAATGACCCCGAGCCCGTCCCCGAGCTTCTTCAGGTCCTCGTAGATCTCATCGAACGGCTTTTTCGCCTCGCTTATGTCCACCATCGTGATCATCGTGAAGATATTCGCCATGATCGTCTGGCTGATGTCGAGAATGTTGATGTCGTTGTTTGCGAGATACCCGCTGACCGCGGCAATTATCCCTTTTTTGTCGGCTCCGAGAACCGTAATTATCGCTTTGTTCATATTTCCCGCCTTTCGGTAGTTTTTTCCGCCTTTCGGTAGTTTTTTCCGCCTTTCGTCAATATTTTCCGCCCTCCGGCAATATTTTCCGGCTAATCAAAAGCCGCGTGAGCCGGCGGAGAAACTTCGATAACTCCGTAAACGTTCCCACGCGGCAATATCTTTAAGGAAGCGCCGGCAAACAACAGTTGCTAAATCAACGCCTCCCAATCATTTCATCAGCGCCTGCGCTCAATCAGCCTGAAGTTGATGTTCTCGTCAACGCCGTTCGGAATGAACAGCTTAAGCGCTTCGTAGCATTTCTCCTCCACGGTGAACTCGGAAACGCTGCCGTTGTAGGCGGCGCGCTCGTTGAACCTCTCGCAAAGGTCGGCGGCGGATCTGTTCTTGTAATCCTCGGCGTCGCTGTAGTAGGTGTAGGTTCTGAAGACCACGGTGTAGCCCATCGCCTCGGCCACCTTGAGAAGCCGCGTGCTGAAGTAGTCCGTTCTGAACAGATACATGCGCTCGCTCTCGCCGAAAAGCTTTCTGTACTCCGCCTCGACGGCCAGCAGCCCCTCCGCGAACGTCTCCGCTGTCAGCTTCTCGATATTGGAGTCGCCGACGACGCCTCTATTGCCGATCAGGTGCCCCTCTTCCTTCATGCGGCGGACGAGATCGGGGTTCTCCTTGATGTACTGCTCGGAAACGAAGAACACGGCTTTGATGTTGTAGTCCTTCAGGAGGTCGAGGGTTTTGGCAGTGTAGCCGTACTCATAGTGGAGCGAGAATGTCATATAGTGGTCCCAGGCCGTGTCCGACTCGATCGTGTAGAAGACGTAGTCGACATCCTTGATCATCTCCAGAACGTAGTCCTGAATGACCGCGCGGTTCTGGTTGTCGGCGCCTGTCTGCCACCTGGTCGAGAAGTGCTCGCATTTGGAGTTGTACTGCACGAAGTCCGCGTTTTTGATTGTCGGGAATACGACAGGCTGCGCGGGAGTTTCGGTCGGTTCTTCAGTGGGAACCTCGGTGGGAGCCACGGTGGCGTCGGGTCCTGCCGTGTCTTCCGACTGCCCGGTTCCTTCGGGGATATC
>JAEEGF010840296.1_pt1 | contig 12058 bp, 8 predicted proteins | sample 9134171 | NCBI WGS metagenome assembly JAEEGF01 (sample SAMN16246542, study PRJNA631951) | gut metagenome | biome: gut microbiome; feature: rumen; material: AP-attached | host: Bos | place: Iran: Karaj | collected 2018-10 | reverse complement strand
AGTAGCAGGCAAGAAGAACGCAGCAGACGCTATTGCTGAGTACCAGGCAAAGTGGGGCGACACAGTTCAGACAATACTTGATGAACTCAACGCTCAGTAATTTCTTAAGTATCTGATATCTGTGTGGGTGCAGATTGGCACCCACACAGAATTTTCCAAAAATCTAAGTTTCTTTGAATTATCAACAATTTTTCAACACACGGGGCAGGTATAATGAGCAAAAAGCAAACAATTGTAAAGTCTACCGGACAGACTATCAATAAAAAACCTTTGGGAATGAGAATGTGGAACCATAGAGGATTTTATCTCATGTTCATTCCTGTATTTATTTATGTGCTGATAATCTATTATTGGCCCATGCTTGGTGTAAGATATTCCTTCTATGATTACACCTTAAAGAAAATCGAATTTGTAGGCCTTAAGCATTTTTCCAGTATGTTTGCAGACAAAGATTTCTGGACGGCCTTTATAAATACGTTGGAGCTGTCGATAATCAAGCTCCTGATCACGACCGGAACAGCGGTAATCGTTTCGGTATTCATCAATGAGATGGCTAACCTCTTTGCCAAGAAGGTGCTGCAGACAGTTATTTATCTTCCGCACTTCATGTCATGGACAGTTACAGCAGCGATCTTTACACTTTTCCTTTCAACTTCTTCCACAGGTTTCGTAAATGAGACTCTGAAGAACTGGGGACTGATAAAAGAAAGTATAGACTTCATGCACGATACAGCGCTATGGCGACCTGTTTACTACCTGGTAAACATCTGGAAGGAGACAGGTTGGGGAACAGTTATCTTCCTGGCAACACTCTCCGGAATCAACCCTGAGATCTATGAGGCCGCTGACATCGATGGCGCAACAAGACTTCAGAAGATCTGGTATGTTACAGTTCCTGAACTTCTTAACACCATCATCATCGTGCTGATCCTGAATCTGGCTAAGGTTCTTAACCTCTTTGAGTCAGTATTCGTTATGTACAACAACAGAGTATTCTCTGTATCAGATGTAGTATCAACATACATTTACCGTAAGACCTTTATGACAGCTATTCCTAACTACGGTTATACAACTGCAGTAGGTTTGTTTAAATCACTGGTAGGATGTGCACTGGTTCTGCTTTGTAACTGGGCAAGTAAAAAGGTTCGCGGACGCGGAATCATTTAAGGAGGCGCTTACGATGGCAAAGACGAAAAGAGTAGAATTCGGCGCAGGTCGCAAAAAGAAGACCGACGCATTTGATGTAGTAAATTACATAGTATTTATCCTTATAGGACTCATTGTACTTATTCCTATCTGGAAGGTTCTGGTAGACTCCTTTAATGCGGTCGGAGTTTACAAGTTCCAGCTTTTTCCCAATGACTTTACATTGGACGGATATCGTACAATCATACATACTTCCAAGCTGTATCAGCCTTTTGTGAATTCAGTCGTCACAACTGTATTTGGAACTCTGCTGGGACTTGTTATGTCAACTCTCGGTGGATATGTACTTTCACAGTATGAGATGCCCGGAAGAAATCTCATGGCATATTTCCTTCTTTTCACCATGATCTTCTCCGGTGGTATGATTCCTGAATACCTGGTTATGAAGCAGCTTCACCTTGTAAACAACATGTGGATCCTTGTGGTCAAACATGGTATGAACGTTTACAACCTGGTTCTTATGCGTAACTTCTTTGAAGGTATTCCCGCATCATTGTTTGAAGCAGCTAAGATTGACGGATGTTCACCTATGGGAATCTTCTTCAAGATCGTGCTTCCTCTTTCAAAGGCAGCTCTTGCTTCAATCGGTCTGATGTTTGCAGTAACAGTATGGAATGATTATTCAACAGTTCAGATCTATATCACAAACCGTGATCAGGTTAACTTCCAGTACATACTGCGAGTTATGGTCATGGACGGTGATACGCCGACTACGGCATATAAAGTGTCGCAGAACACACTGTACTATGCAGCAATCATAGTTGCAATACTTCCTTTCATGGCACTGTATCCTTTCCTTCAGAAATACTTCGTAAAGGGTGTCAATGTAGGTGCTGTTAAAGAGTAATTCAAAGACTTAGAGTTTTAGAATGGGACGCCGCCCGGGAGAATATTTTTATCCAAACTTCAGTGATTTTTCTATGCTTACACAGTAGCTGTATATAAGTTATTCCTCGAAAAATCAATTTGTTTGGATAAAAATATTCTCCCGGGCGGCTGTTTATTTCCAAAATTCCATATAGAATTAAGTTTGTATGGTCAGACGTAAACAATAGAGAAATGAGTTTGTAAAGAATAATTCAGCTTTTAGAGGAGGCAGGATGAGACATATATTTTGGGCAGGAGATTCAACGGTAGCGTGCAACAAGTTCAATACTTTTCCGCAGACGGGGATCGCTCAGGCCTTTGACAGGTATACCAAAGAAGATGTGGTGATATACAACCATGCGGTCAATGGGCGCAGCACAAAGAGCTTTATTGATGAGGGGAGAATGGCAGTGATCTATAACGAGATCACGGAAGGGGATTTTCTCTTTATCCAGTTTGGTCATAATGATGAGAAAGAGCAGGATCCGGCAAGATACACTGATCCCCATGGCGAGTTTATCGTTAACCTTGGGAAGTTCGTGAACGTGGCCAGGAACAAGAAGGCGTTTCCGGTTTTCATAACATCTGTTGAGAGGCGGCTTTTTGGCCAGGATGGACGTCTTTTGCCATCTGCTCACACAGAGTATGTGGCCGGAATGAAAGAAGCAGGAGAGAAGTTTGATGTTCCGGTGGTAGATCTCTTTTCCATGAGCAGAGAGTTCCTTGAGAGAATAGGCGATGAAGCCTCAAAAAAATACTACATGAATCTGAAACCCGGTGAAGCTGACTGGGCACCGGAGGGGAAGACTGATAATTCCCATCTGAAGTATGAGGGCGCACTTCTCTATTCGGGAATGATAGCTAAGGGGCTTAAGGAAATTGGAGGCGAGTATGCTTCTATAGTGGTGGATGACGAGATACTTAAGAATAATTCTGTGATAGAGATAAATGGATGATGAGTATAGAGGTACACTCATATTAATTTGACTGACATTTATATGGATTTAGATATCAAATATACACATCAAAGGACAAACGGCCTGGTTATGAAATATAATGATTTAGAAAACGGAAAGTACAGAAATCCGATACTTTTTGCTGACTACAGCGATCCTGATGTCATCAGGGTTGGCGATACTTTTTATATGACAGCTTCCAGTTTTAATTACACTCCGGGGCTTCCGATACTTGTTTCAAAAGACCTGGTTAACTGGAAACTGGTTAATTACGCCCTTGAGAATATCGGGCAGGAGAGGTACAGGATTCCCAGGCATTCTGAAGGAGTCTGGGCGCCGGCTATAAGATATCATGAGGGGATGTTTTATATTTATTACGGAATGCCTGATGAGGGCTTCTATGTAGTGCGATCTAAGGACCCGCTTGGCAAGTGGGAGGAGCCGGTCTGCATACTCGAAGGCAAAGGGCTTATTGATTCATGTCCTTTCTGGGATGAGGATGGAAGGGCATATGTGATCCACGGATATGCCAAGAGCAGGATTGGATTCAAGAGCATTCTGGGAATATTTGAGATGAGCCCCGACGGACTTAAGGCTATCAGTGAGGATCATTTTATCTTTGATGGCAATGACCCGGCTCATCCGGCTTTGACTATAGAGGGACCTAAGGTTTATAAGAGAAATGGATTTTATTACATCTGGGCACCTGCAGGCGGAGTGCGGCAGGGATATCAGGTCGTGCTAAGGTCAAGGGATATCCGCGGCCCATATGAGATAAAGACTGTGATGGAGCAGGGTGATACGATCATCAACGGACCACATCAGGGCGGACTTGTGGATACCATAAATGGCGATGAGTGGTTCATCCATTTCCAGGACAGGGGGCTGTATGGCAGGATATGCCACCTTCAGCCTGTGAGCTGGAGAGGAGACTGGCCGGTGGTTGGGAGCCCAAAGAATGCAAAGGCGGATCATGAAAAGACTGACCTCATTGATGACAATATTTCTGTCGGAGAGCCGGTTTATGAATGGAATATGCCAAATTGTGAAGTCCTGAATGACTCAGATTTGAATTCATATTTTCCGGATTTTGGTGAATGTGAGATTTATGAATTACCTGATAATATCTTTTGCAAAAATGAGCTTAGCGATTTTCAGGAGCATGAGGCAAAAGGTAATTTCGGACACGAAGCTGCAGGAGTCCGGGCATCTGACAGGTTCATAAATGGTGAGATCGGACTTTGCTGGCAGTGGATGGGGGATCATGATGAGAGTTTTGCAGGTCAGGTACGGGATTCAGAAGGAAATATACAGGACGGCCTAAGGCTCTTTTGCCAGAATCCCTCAGGTGATGAGCAGCCAACAATCTGGCGGTCAGCCAATGTCCTGACACAGAAGCTGGTCTATCCGGTGTTTGAAGCAAAGGCAGAGCTTGATGCAACCGGACTTAAGGATGGTGACAGAGCCGGCGTAGTCATGACAGGCGGACAGTATGTAACGGCATTTATTGAGCGCAGGGACGATGACTATTTCATTTGCGTTGCCAATTCTCAAGGACCTGATGATAAAAAAGATGAAAACCGGATAAGCTCTTTTAGCATTGCAACCATTGATTCTATTCGTGATATGAACCAAATTGTGGGAGAGCTGTATTTCAGATTGCGGTTTACATACGAGAACAGATCATTTGACTCGCAGCAACTGTATTTTCAGGATGTCAATTCACCGATGTTCGGAGAAAACCCGTGCCTGACAATTGAACTGGGGATTAAGGATGCCAACGGCAATATTCAGTATAAGGACCTTGGAGTGAACTTCACACCCTCTGACCACACCTGGGTAGGAGCTAAACTTGGCATCTATGCACTTGGATCAGGACGACCGAATACAGGTTTTTCCGAGGCAGGCAAAGATTGCTCAGATCACAGTAATGCCCAATGTGGATATGTTGACTTAAGGAGTATCGAAGTCAGGGAGTTATAATAGCAAAAACAGTCAGATCCGGAAAAAGATATGAGCAACACATGTTTGAATGAGTAATAAAGACTTTTGGAAAGGACTTTCATGAATCTGGAAACAGAGATCTATTTTGACAGTTATAAGAAACATAAGGGCAACCCATTGATGACCCTGATCGGGTTTTATAAGGGAATGTACATAAATTTCTTTCTGTCCACAGTTTTCTACATAATCAAGCACAGCCCGGTTTGGATTCTGCCAATAGTTACCTCAAGCATCATAAACAATGTGACTGATCACAACCCGAATGTGATGACCATCATTATTGTTGATATTGTTGTGATGATTGTTCTGCTGGTCCTCAACATACCAATGAATTATCTTCATATACATTTCAGGAGTAAGGCTGTCAGAAAGGTTGAGGCGGGACTTCGGAGCGCTCTGGTCCATAAGATTCAGATCATGTCGATACCGCATCAGAAAGACATACTTTCAGGCAGGCTTCAGTCCAAGATAATAAGGGATGTGGAGGCGGTTGAGACACTGTCTGATCAGCTTTTTGTCTCGCTGATCAATATATTTATCAATGTGAGTGTTGCTCTGATAGTAACAATATCCAAGAGCCTGGTGGTGTTTCTTTTCTTCCTGTTTATGGTGCCGCTGGCCGGTGCTCTGGTGGCAGGCTTCAAGAAACCCATCAAGAAGTACAACCAGAGCTTTAGACGAGAGATGGAAGAGACCTCAGCAAAAGTGATGGAGATGGTGCAGCTGGTACCGGTCACCAGAGCACATGCCCTGGAGCAGGAGGAGATCATGAGAATGGATACTCAGGTGGATCTCATTGCTCAGGCAGGCTATAATCTGGACATAATCCAGGGGAATTTCGGTGCGGTGAGCTGGGTATTCTTTCAGGTGGCGCAGGTGTTGTGCCTTGCCTTTACAGCTTTTCTCGCAGTGAGAGGGAGCGTGCAGGTAGGAGATGTGGTGCTGTATCAGAGCTATTTCACGACGATCGTCAGCCAGGTATCATCTCTTTTAACCCTCCTGCCGGTTATTTCAAAGGGCCTGGAATCAGTCTCCAGCATCGGAGAGATCCTGGAGTTTGAGCATATTGAGGACAGCTCGGATAAAGAGAACCTTGGAGAGTTTGAAGGTGCTTTCGATTTTGAAGATGTTGGATATGCTTATCCCGACAGTGGCGAGGAGGTCATTCACAATCTTACTCTACATGTGAATCCGGGCGAGACCGTGGCCTTTGTGGGCGAATCCGGAGCGGGGAAGTCCACCATTATGAACCTTATCGTCGGATTTGGACTCCCTGACAGCGGAGACATAAAAATAGACGGAAAGAGCATCAAGGACATAAACCTCCAGAGCTATCGCAAAAAGCTGGCTGTCGTGCCCCAGAATACCATACTGTTTTCAGGAACCATAAAGGACAATATTCTGTACGGGACCAGCGGAATAACGGATGAAAAGCTTGAGCAGGTCATCCGGGAGGCGGGGCTAAAGAGCGTTATTGAAAAGCTTCCGGACGGCCTTGATACAAGAGTTGGTGAGCACGGTGACAAGCTCAGCGGAGGTCAGAAGCAGAGGATATCCATAGCAAGAGCACTGATAAGGGACCCCAAGGTAATAATCCTGGATGAGGCAACATCAGCGCTGGATGCGATCTCAGAAAAAGAAGTGTCCTATGCCCTTGACCACATTTCTTCAAAATGCACAACCTTTATTGTCGCTCACAAGCTCTCCACCATCGAGAAGGCCGACAGGATAATTGTCATTGAAGATGGCACGATAGCAGAGAGCGGAAGCTTTAAGGAACTGATGGATAAAAAAGGAATATTCTACAGAATGGAGATGACAAAATGATACAGCTTGGAATAAGATTTCACGACACAAAAGAGCTCCCCTTTGAGGAGAGGCTTAAGGAGATTAAAGGACAGGGCTTTTCATGCATACATCTTGCACTGTCAAAGGTACCGGGATTTACTGCTGACACAGACGCTCTGACTCCCGGATATGCTATGTATATAAGAAATGCTGCGGCAAAGGCCGGTCTTGATGTTGCAGTTCTTGGATGCTACCTCAATCTTGCAAATCCTAACATGGAAAAACTCACTCAGATTCAGGAGAAGTACTACGCGCACCTTCGCTTCGCATCTGTTCTTGGCTGCGGCATGGTGGGCACTGAGACCGGAGCACCCAACGAGGCCTATGCCTACGACAAGGAGGCATGTCACTCGAAAGAGGCTCTTGAAACCTTCATAACAAATCTTCGTCCCGTAATTGAGTGTGCCGAGAAGTTCGGCGTTATCTTTGCCATAGAGCCGGTATACAGACACATCGTATATGATGCGAAGAGAGCAAGAGAGGTCCTTGACCGCATCGGCTCACCGAACCTCAAGATCATTTTTGACCCCGTGAATCTTCTGTGGACTGATAACTTCGATCAGAGAGCAGAAGTCATCGATGAGGCAATCGATATTCTGGGAAAAGACATTGCCATGATCCATCTAAAGGACTGCATCCTGGAGGAAGAAAAAGACAGCGTAAAGAGTGTAGGCTGCGGCTTCGGTGTCATGGACTACACAAACATTGTGAAGTTTGCACTGGAGAAGAAACCTTTCATTCATGCGACCCTGGAGAACACAAAACCTGAGACAGCCGTACAGTCAAGAAAGGTTATAGAAGATGTGATCGAAGCTCTGCAGGGTTAAAATTGGGCATTTTCAAAGAATTTAAGCCGTATCAGGCTTGTATCTCCTACAATAGTTTCAGCTTACTTTATAATGAGCGGCCTTAAGCTGTACTCTGAAACGATACCATTCTGACTGACGCAGTTATAGATGCTGCTGGCAGTGAGGGTCTCGTCAAGGAGTCTCTTTTGAAGGGGAGACAACTGTCTGCTTGCGGACTTAAGCCTCTCAATGACCGGAATGGCAGCATTTGAATTTATTATCTTCAAAAGGTCTTTTGCCGACTCTTTAAATCCAAGGATCCGGCAGAAGGTTGTGTAACCATCATGTTTATACTCGGACATATTCTGCGCTGAGATGCCAAGTAATATGTGCATGAGACATCTGCTGATACGGGCATAAACAATGTCTTTTGATTTTAACTGCGTACAGAATCCGGTCATGGAGTCGTAGCTGTCAAGCCCTTTGCTGATCTTGTTGGAGATATCCCCGGTAACATCCTGATATCCGGTGTAGCCGTTTCCCTTTTCGCAGATGAGACGGTATCTCAAAAGGCCAGAGAAGTCATTGGAATTAAGGAACAGACCATCATAGTGTGAAATTACATCTATAACTTCATCAGGGATCAGGTCCTTAAGCAGAGCCTCTGCATTGCTTTTGATGTAGAAACCTGTACCTGATAACATGTGGGCACGGATGCCGGAAGCACTGGCAAATCCGCAGACACTGGCAGCCCCGGTAGTTTCAAGACTGTGATAGGGCTGTCCTAGTCGCTCAATAGTATATGGCTTTATGGAACTGTTCCTTCTTCTGAGACTCTTTAAGTATTCAATGGCCAGTATGCCGTTGGGTGAGGAAAAGAGCTGCGAATAACCAAACTGTTCCTGATCAAGAGAGTTTAAACCGGAGGCAGTATCAAGGGCTCTTGAAACAGCAGAAGGGTAGGAGAGGCCGGACTTTAAAGAAGCTGACAGCTCTTTTTTGAAAGCAGGGGGCTCACTGCAGAGAATATCTGCAATACGCTCCATGCGACCAAGGTCCGGGTATTCGCTGCCAAAGCAAAGATAGTCCACGCAGCCCAGTCCGTCAAGGATCGATACGGCACCTTCGGCAAAATATTCGGCGCTGCCGAGACTGTAATAAACCGGCAGTTCAATGACAATATCGGCTCCTGACTTAAGAGCCATCCTTGCCCTGGAGAACTTATCCATAATAGCAGGGGCGCCCCTTTGTACATAGTCGCCGCTCATTACAACGATGACCTTGTCGGCGCCAAGATCTTTTTTGCATCTGTCTATCAGGTATTTATGACCTGAGTGAAATGGATTGAATTCAGCTATAATGCCTATAACTACCATCTGGGTGTCCCCTTGAAAATGTATTGTTGCTGTATGTTGCTGAATAATGATTCACTGATTAAGGGTAATGATTTGCCACTATTATAATATATTTTTCTACAACTTCGTAGATAGAAAAAGCCCGGGATAGTGGTGGTTCATGAAGCAACTCCAAGTATGCTTTTGCACCTCTCATCATGACATTGGGAAGTCAGGAAACCAAAATATAAAAATTGAATAAAAAAACATAGAACTGAGTATGTTTTTTCGCGCAAAATGAGATAATTCATAGTGAATGATTATGAATTATCTTTTTTGTTGGCTCTTTCGTATAAACTGAAAATAAGATGGTGACCTTTGGATGATCATTAACACGGAGGACATACGAAATGACGATTTTCCATGATAAAAACGCAAAAAACTGACAAAGACACTCACTAATCGTATAAAACAATATAAGCACGGACGAAAAGTCCGATTGGAGGCATCATGAACCAGAATCCTTTTGAATTTACCAGGCTACTTGCCAGCGAGGAAACGATTGATAAGAGAGTTTATCATCTTTCAAACGAAAAACGTTCAGTTTTATCAGAACTTGTAAAGATGTACTACGAGGATGAACAAAACACATCAGATCTGGATATTATTTTAGAATATGATGACTACCTCACTGAGCTTTTGGTGGATAAGACCGCCTATGTCAATATCGTAGAATCAGAGCTTTTGGATGATCCGGTAAAGGTACTCAACGCAAAGGATGCACCGTTTTCAAAATCTGAGGTGGAGCAGGCATATCTCTCACTGGCAGATACTTTGTTTGAATTATCGAAACTGATAAATCCCCTGGGAGGCTTTGGAAAGGATCGTCTGGAGGCTGGGATATCAATTATCCGGGGCTTTGAGAAGAGATTCTGGCCGGTTGCCACCAGGATTACGAAAGACAATGTGGTGGCATTTAAGGAACTCATTCCTTCTGAGCATTATGATGATATCCGTATTGGCAGAAAACGCGCCATAGGCGCCCTGAGGATTGTGGGAGAGGTAAGCTGCGCAGCAGGGGTGGCTGTATATACAGTTCCTCTTGAAGATGATGAGGATCCGATGATCCGCCTGGACTGGTTAATGGTACATGAGGATTTGAGAGAGAGCGGGATTGGAAATTTTCTTATCGCCCAGATACTCGAACTCACATTCCAGCACGAAGGCATGGGAATTTATGTGGATCTTCCCGTAAAGAGGTTTGAAGATGATTATGAGGCGGATGAGCTGTCGGTACTTTATAACTGCATGGACAGCTGGAATATTCTTTTTGATATGACTGTCGGCAATCTGTTTTCTCTGAAGATATCTGACTGCAGGGGAAATGAAATGGTCGATCAAAGAGCGCGGAATGTGATCTCTCTAAGGGAGGTTATGGAAAAGATGCCTGTAATGGCAGAGCGGTTTCTGGAAGGGGTAAGAGCAGATCAGGGTAAGCTGATCGGGAGTCTGCCAATGGAGTTTTTTGATAAGGATATCAGCTGTGCTGTCTTTTGTGGCCGCAAGATCCGGGCGATGCTTCTGTTTCACCGGCTGGAGGATGACAGCATAAGATATGAAGGGCTTCTAAGGGACGAAGACAGCGATGAACCGGACGCTCTGAATCTCATAAGGTTTGCTTATGAGGCATGCCGGGAAAAAGGCATCGAGGATAACTTCGTATTCGGAGCCCTGTGGAGCGAGGAAGGAATGGAGTTTTTGGGAAAGATCATTCCAAAGGTGCAGATCAACATGCTTTACAGGGGAGTACTCCTTCCCGAGGAGATAAACCTGTCCAGCATGGATTGGGATATGATCCGCAAAGAAGCAGGTCTTTCGGATGAGATGATCCCTAATACAGGTATCAGGGATGAGAACCTCGGACCTGAAGAAGAGAGTCTTATAAGGAACTGTTTTGAGGAATCATTGTATTGAGAGGTTAGATTATGGATGGGTTTAAGCAGGTAAGAAACAGCATACATGAAATCATAACAGAGGAAGAAAAAAAGAAAGAGACTTCTTTTGCACACGTTGAAAATGATCATGACCACAAAGAAAACGGTGTGGATATAAAGAAAAAGAATCTGGACCTGGGCAAGAACATTATAATAGAGCCTTTGCCGGAAGTCCCTCTGGGAAAAATCGCGCCCATGCCTAAAACCGTGGACGAACTGAAAAAATCGCCTTTTAAAGAAATCCGTAAGGCATACAGCGACGAGGAAATGAATCTGCACATAAAAGCGCTTTCGGATGCCGGGTATGAGATTCCTAAAACAGAAAATGATCTTTCCAAAATACGTGCTAAGAAGATGGATTCCTATAAGGTTATCGGAGATGACGGGACCGAGAAAACAGAATTTGTCTGGAAGGATAATGTGCCCCGGGATATCAGGAAGCACTATGACTGGCTGAGGGAGTATTTTTTCTATACCAATGATACGCGTGAAGAATACAGACCGGTAAGTAATGTGAAGCTTGCGGATGTCGCGCATAAGGCCAGTGTTGATGGCATTGATAAGATCTATGAGCATCAGAAGGGTGCTAACTGCTATTGCTGCAGTGCTGCGGCAATGCTCAATCAGTTCATTAAAAACAGGAATAAGGAAAAGGTGCCTGTACGCCATTTTAACCAGGATCAGCTGCGATCCTACCGCCCATTCGTAAAGAAGTTTGACCAAAGGTATGAAGATCAGGGAATCTACAACCGGGCGCAATACTTACAAATTGCCGGAGAAATCGACCAATACGCCGGTGCGGGTAAAGAAGAATATGGAAATATCTTTGAGATGGGAGATTTCTTTATCGAAAAGACAGACGGCAAGGCTATGCTCAACAAATTGTATTTCCAGCGCCCGAAGGGGAAGGGAAATGCTCTGCATAACATGCTTACAGTATTCAAAAAGAAGGTAAATGAGGTCCTCTCAGCGGGCAACGTACTTGGATTTCTTGAGGTGGAGGGAAAATACGGCCACTATGTGACAATTACCGGTATAAACGGTGACGACATCACAATCCA
>JAEEGF011538567.1_pt1 | contig 12059 bp, 10 predicted proteins | sample 9134171 | NCBI WGS metagenome assembly JAEEGF01 (sample SAMN16246542, study PRJNA631951) | gut metagenome | biome: gut microbiome; feature: rumen; material: AP-attached | host: Bos | place: Iran: Karaj | collected 2018-10 | reverse complement strand
GTGTTTCCCCTCAGCTCCGACACGGCGTGGCTGGGGGCTTTTGTGCGCCTGGGCCGTGCGGAGACCGTCTGCGACCTGGGCTGCGGCGGCGGCGCACTGTCCCTGCAGCTGCTGGGACGGAAGCCCACGCTGAAGGTGAGCGGGCTGGATATCCTCCCGGAGGCCGCGGCGGCGGCAAAATACAACGCCGCGCTCAACGGCTTTTCCATGGATGTCCGCTGCGGGGATCTGCGCGGCTGGCGCGCCTTCTTCACGCCCGGCAGCTTCGATCTGGCGGTCACCAATCCGCCCTACTGGAAGCGCAGCGGCACCGTAGGCGCAGGCAGCCGGGGCACGGCCCGGCAGGAGAGCTGCAGCCTCTCGGAGCTGTGCGCCGCCGCCGCGGGGCTGCTGCGGCAGCGGGGGAGGTTCTGCCTCGTCTATCCGCCGGAGCGGCTGGGGGAACTGATCTGCGCCCTGTCAGCGGCGGGGCTGGAGCCCAAGCGGCTGCGTCTGGTGCATAAGGATGCGTTCACCGCCCCCTGCGCCCTCCTTATGGAGAGCGTCAAGGGGGGAGGGAAGGGCATGGAGATCCTGCCCCCATTGCTGAGCGGAGAGGAGTTTGCGGAATGAGCGGAAAGCTGTATCTGGTGGGGACCCCCATCGGCAACCTGGGAGATATCTCGGCACGCTGCGCCGAGACCCTGGAAAAAGTGGATTTCATCGCCGCAGAGGATACCCGGGTCAGCCGGAAGCTGCTGAATCACCTGGATATCCACAAGAGCCTCGTGAGCTATTATGAGCATAACAGCCGGGAGAGCGGCAGGCGCATCGTGGAGCGGCTGCTGGCGGGGGAGAGCTGCGCCCTGGTGACGGATGCGGGCATGCCCGCCATCAGCGACCCGGGGGAGGATCTGGTGCGCCTCTGCGCCGAGGAGGGCGTGGAGGTCGCGGCGGTCCCCGGCCCCAGCGCCGTTGCGACCGCCCTGGCCCTGTCCGGGCTGCCCACGGGCCGCTTCACCTTCGAGGGCTTCCTCTCCGTGAACCGGAAGGAGAGAAAGCAGCACCTGGCCTCTCTCCGGGAGGAGAAGCGGACCATGGTGTTCTACGAAGCGCCCCACAAGCTGGTCCAGACCCTGGGAGACCTCTGCGAGACCTTCGGGGAGGAGCGGAAGACCGCCCTATGCCGGGAGATGACCAAGCTCCATGAGGAGGTCGTCCGCTGCACGCTGGGAGAGGCCAGGGCCCGCTTCACGGAGAGCGAGCCCCGGGGAGAATTCGTCCTGGTGGTGGCCGGCGCGCCGGAGAGGGAGACGGCTGGCGACGGGGAAGAGGCCCTGGAGCGGGCCCTGGCGCTGGCTTCCTCCGGCCTGTCGGCCCGGGATGCGGTGCGGCAGGCCTCGGAGGAATATTCCGTCAGCCGCAGCGCCCTCTACCGCGCCTTCCAGCAGGCCAGGGAGTGACCTGCCTTCCGGGCGGAAGCCCGGCAAAAAGACCGAACTGGGATACCGGATCCTGCTTTTTCGCAGGCCGGTATCTCTTTTTACTTGCAGCATGGATATGTTACATTTTCTTTGCAATTCATGCTTTTGGCCCTGAGAGGGCTTGAAAAGCCTCCGGTTTTCCTGTATAAAACCCAAGGTTTGGCTTTTTGCCCGCTTCCCAATGGCGGGCTTCTCCCCGCCGGTCCCAATGCCGGAGGGAAGAAAGCCAGATGCTCCTTTGCGGCGGATGGGTGCCGTTCATCCTTCCCCGCACGGTCCGACCCGGATCACCTCTCTCCCGGGTCTGTCTGTCTCCCCGAAAGGAGGGAGAAGCATTGCGTAAGCTGTTATCCTATCTCAAGCCCTATCGGGGCAAGATCGCCCTGGCCACCCTTCTGATGGCCGTTTCGGCTGTCTGCGACCTGCTGCTGCCCACCCTCATGTCCGACGTGCTGGACAAGGGCGTCTACGGCGCGGCGGAAGCCGACAACTTCGGCTACATACTGAAAACTGCGGCATGGATGCTGGGGCTATCCCTGGTGAGCCTGGCCTCCGTGGCCGGGGGCTACTGGGTGGTCTACAAGGCCGTCGCCGGCTATACCTGGAGCCTCCGCAGCGCCCTCTTCCGCAAGGTGCATACCATGACCCTGGCGGAGGTGGGCAGGATCGGCACCTCCAATCTGGTGACCCGTTCCACCCACGACGTGAACACTCTGATGGAAGTCATTTCCATGCTCTGCGGCGGCATCCTCATCATCCCTTTGATGTTCCTGGGGGGTGTGTTCCTCTGCATGCGGAAGGACGTGACCCTCTCCCTGGTGATCCTCTGCGCCGTGCCTCTGCTGATCGGCGCGGGGATGCTGATGAGCAAAAGGATCGAGCATCTCTGGGAGGTCTCCGACGAATACTGCGACAGGCAGAACGACCTGGTCCGGGAACGGCTGCGGGGCATCCGGGTCATCCGGGCCTTCAACCGGGAAAAGCAGGCCCATGAAAAGATCACCGACGCCACCCGCACCATGGCCGACAACATCATCCGGGCAAATGTGCGCATGGAGATCATCGACCCTGCGGCGGCCTTCGTGCTGAATGCGGCGGCCCTGCTGGTGGTGTTCCTGGGCGGCGTCCGCATGGAACGGGGCGGCGGCCTCACCGCCGGCGACGTTTTCGCCATCATCCAGTACATCGGCATCATCCTGGGTGCCATCGTCTCCGTTTCTTACGACATCGTCATGCTGCCCCACGTCCGGGTGGCGGTCCGCCGCCTGAGCCAGGTCACGGAAGCAACGGATCTGGAGGACGAAGGGGAGGTCCGGGGGATGCGCTTCTCCGGGGCCGTCGACCTGGATCACGTCAGCTTCACCTATCCCGGCAGCGCGCTCCCCGCCCTCAGCGACGTGGATCTCCACATCGCCCCGGGGGAGTGGGTCAGCGTCATCGGCGGCACCGGCTCCGGCAAGACCACTCTGACGGAGCTGCTGCTGGCCTTCCGCGCCCCCACCGAGGGAAAAGTGCGCTTCGACGGCCTCGACGCCTCCGCCCTTTCTCCCAAGGACGTGCGGGCCAATGTGAGCTGCTCCCTCCAGAAGTCCATGCTCTACGCAGGGACTGTGGCGGAGAACCTCCGCATGGGCAAGCCCGACGCCACCGACGAGGAGCTGTGGGCCGCCCTGGAGCTGGCCCAGATCGCGGATTTCCTGCGGGAACAGCCCGAGGGGCTGGACTTCCGGCTGGAACAGGCCGGGACCAACGTCTCCGGCGGCCAGAAGCAGCGCCTCGCCATCGCCCGGGCCATCCTCAAGGACGCCCCCATCTATGTTTTCGACGACTCCTTCTCCGCTCTGGACTTCCTCACCGAGGCCAAGGTCCGCAAGGCGCTGAACGAGCACCTGGCAGGGCGGACGAGGATCGTCATCACCCAGCGGGTGGTCTCCGCCATGCACTGCGACCGGATCTTCGTCCTGTCGGACGGCGCCCTGGTGGGCGCCGGGACTCACACTCAGCTGCTGGAAAGCTGCCCCATCTACCGGGAGATCTATCTCTCCCAGACGGGAGGTGAGGCCGCATGAGTACGAAAGAAACGCCCGAAACGGCGGAAGGGGCCGAAAAGAAGATAAAGAAACCCCGCGCCCGCCTCTTCGACGAGACCGGCAAGCGCCTCCTGAAGGAGATCAGGCCCCTCCGGGGCTGGATCGCCCTCTGCGCCCTCTTTTGCTTACTGCTGATCGGCTGCGCCGTGGCGGCGCCGGAGCTGCTGGGCGCGGAGGTCGACCGGCTCTACGACTGGGCCCGGAACCGGACCCCCGGCCTTGGCCGCAGTCTGCTGCCGGGGCTGGGGCTGCTCCTGGGCGTATATGCCCTCCAGGGCGCGCTCACCTACGGCAATTCCTATCTGCTGCACAACGTGGTCAGCCGTTTCTTCTGCGCGGGCTTCCGCATCCGCCTGTCGGAAAAGCTGCGGAGGCTGCCCGTGTCCTATATGGACAAGACTCCCGCCGGGGACGTGATCGACCGGATGATGGACGACGTGAGCGACATGGCCGACAGCATCTACGGCATCGTGGAGATCCTGCTGAGCGGCTTCCTGCAGATGATCGTCATCGCGGTCATCCTGTTCGTCACCGACTGGCGCATGGCCATCCCCGTGGTCCTGCTGGCCCCCCTCTCCGTGCTTCTCTCTTCCAAAATGGCGGGGCTGGGGGAGACCCACTGGGACAATCACTATGAGCTGGGGGGCAAGCTCACCTCCCTCGCGGAGGAAGCCTATACCAACTATCCCACCACCAAGGCCTTCAACCGGGAGGCGGAGCTGCAGGGAAAGTACGACGAGCTGAGCCGGCGCTACCTGGACAGCGGCGTCGTCGGGGGCTTTTTCTCCTCCATCGTCCAGCCGGTCATCGCCTTTGTGGACGCCCTGGCCTATATCGCCGTGGCCGTCCTGGGGGGCTGGCTGATCCTGCGCCGGGGCGTGAGCGTCGGCAGCGTGGTCACCGTCATCCTCTTTGCGCGGCAGTTCTCCGAGCCTCTGGAGCGCATCGCCTTCGGCCTTGGATACATCCAGCACATGAAGGGCGCGGCCAAGCGCGTGTTCACCCTGCTGGATCTGCCCGAGGAGGCGGACACCCAGGGGCAGGCAGAGGGACCCGTCCGGGGCAGGGTGGAGCTAAGGCACGTGGACTTCTCCTACGACCCGGCCAAGCCCCTGATCCGGGACCTGAACATCGCGGTGGAGCCCGGAAAGAAGGTGGCCATCGTGGGCCCCACCGGGGCGGGCAAGACCACCATCGTCAATCTGCTCATGCGCTTCTACGACATCAGCGCCGGGCAGATCCTCATCGACGGGCGGGACGTCTCCACCCTCTCCCGGGCCGGGGATCGGGAGCTCTTCGCCATGGTCCTCCAGGACACCTGGCTGTTCAAGGGCACTGTGGCCGAAAACGTGGCCTACGGAAGCCCCGGGGCCACCCGGGAGGAGATCGAGCGGGCCTGCGACTATGCCTACTGCGACCATTTCATCCGCCGTCTGCCCCAGGGCTACGATACCGTGATCTCTGAGGACAGCACCGCCGTCTCCTCCGGCCAGAAGCAGCTGCTCACCATCGCCCGCGCCCTGCTGGCGAACCGGCCCCTGCTGATCCTGGACGAGGCGACGAGCAATGTGGACACCCGCACGGAGCTGCTGATCCAGAAGGCCATGGACCGCCTCATGGGAGGCCGGACCTGCTTTGTCATCGCCCACCGGCTCAGCACCATCGTGGACGCCGATCTGATCCTGGTCCTGCGGGACGGGCAGATCGCGGAGCAGGGGACCCACGCCTCCCTCCTGGCCCGAAAGGGCTTCTATTACGAGCTGTTCCGGAGTCAATACGCCATCTGATGAACAAAAAAGAAATGGCATGACCGCAAGGATCATGCCATTTCTTTGTATCGGTTTTGCCTTTATTTCCGGCTCATCTCCAGGAGCTTCTTGCGCAGCTCGTCCTCGATGCGCACCAGCTCGGCCTCGGCCTCCCGCCTCCGGGCGGCGCCGTCCACCTGGATCTGGCGGACCTCCTCCAGGGTGGAGATCAGGTTCTCGTTGGTGGCCTTCAGGGTCTCGATCTCCACGATGCCCCGCTCGCTCTCCTTGGCGATCTCCACGCTGCCGGTCTTCAGCATCTCGGAATTCTTCTTCAGCAGATCGTTGGTCAAATCCGTCACCTCCCGCTGGGCTTTCATGGCCTGCTGGGAATGGGACATGCCCAGGGCCAGCACCATCTGGCTCTTCCACAGAGGAATGGTGTTCACGATGCTGGTCTGGATCTTCTCCACCATGAGGGTGTCGTTGTTCTGGATCATGCGGATCTGGGGGGACATCTGGATGGAGATCATCCTCGTCAGCTCCAGGTCGTGGATCTTCTTCTCAAAGCGGGTGCACATGCTGGCGTAGTCGTTGGCGGCCTGGGCGTCCTCCGGCAGGCCGGAGGCCTCCGCCTTCTGCAGCAGCTCCTGCAGCTTGGTGGCCCGGCATTCCTCCAGGCGCTTCTTGCCCGCCAGGATATACATGCTCAGTTCCTTGAAATAGGCCTGGTTCAGCTCGTACATCTTGTCCAGCATGGCCACGTCCTTCAGCAGGACCACCTGATGCTTTTCCAGCTCCTCGGTGATCTTGTTGACGTTGACCTCCGCCTTGTCGTACTGGGCCTTCATCTCGTCGATCTGGGTGGTGGCCTTGCGGAACAGACCCTTGATGCCCTTCTTGTCCTCCTGGTCGAAGTTCATGCTCTTGAGCTCCACCACCAGGCCGGTGAGCATGTTGCCCACCTCGCCCATATCCTTGGTGCGCACGGTGTTGAGGGCGGCGCCGGAGAATTCGGAGATGTTCTTCTGCGCGCCGGAGCCGTACTGCAGGACGGTGTTGGCATCCTCGATATTGATGGTCTTGGAGAAATCCTCCACGGATTTCCGCTCCGCTTCGGTGAGGTTTTCAAAGGTGAAGGCGGGCGCTTCCACCTTTTTCTCGGCGGAGTTGATCAGCTCGGCGGGCTTGGGCGCCTCCTGGGCGGCCAGTTCCGGGGTCAGAGTCAGCGTGGGCTTGTATTCGTAATCCATAGCTTCGCACCCTTTCTGATGTTGGTGAGATTGGAGTTTTTGCTATCCCATATTGTATTATTTTTCTCCCCGCCTGTCAATTATGAAATCTGCCCGCAATCTTGCCTTGCAACCGGAGCGATTTGCGCGTATACTGAAATATCGGGAAGAAAGCAAGAGACCGCCGCTGCCTGCGGCGGGGAAGAGGTATCTGCCATGGTCATGATCGCGCCCTCCATCCTCTCCGCGGATTTTGCCCGCCTGGGGCAGGAGATCGACAGCATCCGGGAAGGAAAAGCCGACTGGCTCCATTTCGACGTGATGGACGGGCTTTTCGTCCCCAATCTCTCCATCGGCATCCCGGTGCTGGAATCCGTGCGGAAATACACGGATATGTTCCTGGATGTGCATCTGATGATCCGGGAGCCCCTGCGTTATGTGGAGCGCTTCTGCGCCGCGGGAGCCGACCTTGTCTGCGTCCATGCCGAGGCGGATACGGAGGAGAATATCCGCGAAGCCCTGCGGAAGGTGCGCAGCCTGGGGAAGAAGGCGGGCCTGGCCCTGAAGCCGGGCACGGCCTGGGACGGGGCGCTGCCCTTCATCGAGGATACGGACCTGATCCTGGTCATGACGGTGGAGCCGGGCTTCGGCGGGCAGAAGTTCATGGCGGATATGCTGCCCAAGCTGGGCTTCCTGCGCCAGACCCTGGATGAATTCGGGCTGGAATGTCTGCTGGAGGTGGACGGGGGCATCAACCCCCTGACGGCTTCCCTGGCCGCCGCCGCCGGGGCCCAGGTGCTGGTTGCCGGAAGCGACGTTTTCAAAGCCGAGGACCGGAAAGCGCGCATCGCCCAGCTGCGGGGCGAAAAACAGTAAGGAGAGGGCGGCCTGCCGCCTGAAACGATATGAGCCTTTATCCCGCTTCCTTTGAAAGATTGACGGACTGCCTGCGCCGCCTGCCGGGCATCGGGGCCAAGTCGGCCCAGCGCATGGCCTTCTGGTTCCTCAGCCTCAGCGACGCCGAGGCCGAGGACTTTGCCGCCGCCATCGTGGACGCCAAGCACAGTCTGCACCGCTGCGCAGTCTGCCAGAACCTGACGGACGAGGAGACCTGCGGCATCTGCTCCTCCATGAAGCGGGACAAGTCGAAGATCTGCGTGGTGTCCGACCCCAGGGATGTGATCGCCCTGGAGCGGAGCCGGGAATACGACGGGGTCTACCATGTGCTCCATGGGGTGATCTCCCCCCTGCGGCATGTGGGGCCCGACGATCTGACCATCAAGGAGCTGCTGGCCAGGCTGGACGGCAGCGTGGAGGAGGTCATCATGGCCACCAACCCCGATGCGGAGGGGGAGGCCACGGCCATGTACCTGAGCCGCCTGGTCAAGCCCCTGGGGGTCCGGGTGACCAGGATCGCCTATGGCATCCCCGTGGGTGCCAATCTGGAATTTGCCGACGACGCGACCCTTTTCCGCGCCCTGGAGGGGCGCCGGGAGATCTGAGCGCCCGCTCTGTGGGCCGCCGCGCCCACGATTGCTTGTTTAGAATCCCCCGGGAGCGGGCAACCTTATTTTGAACTTCACCGGCATGGCGGGCTGTCCTGCCGGTACAAGATACTTATCCGCTTTTCTTCGGGACAGGGAGCTGTTCCATATTCCGTGTGACCATTTTCTGAAACAGGAGGTATTATGGCAACTGAAAAATTGAAGATCATTCCTCTTGGCGGCCTGAACGAGGTCGGCAAGAATCTTACCGTATACGAATACGGCAACGACATCCTTGTGGTGGACTGCGGCCTGGGCTTCCCCGACGGCGAGATGTACGGGGTGGACGTGGTGATCCCCGACGTGACCTATCTGGTCAAGAACGCGGAAAAGATCCGGGGCATCGTCCTGACCCACGGCCACGAGGACCACATCGGGGCCATCCCCTATGTGCTGAAGGACATCTCCGCCCCCATCTACGGCACGCCCCTCACGCTTGCACTGGTCCGGTACAAGCTGGAGGAGCACCGGCTGCTGGACATCGCGGACCTGCGGGAGTTCCGCGCCAGGGACCGGTTCAGCATCGGCTGCTTCGAGGTGGAGGCCATCCATGTGAACCACAGCATCGCCTGCAGCGTGGCCCTGGCCATCAAGACGCCGGTGGGCATGGTGATCCACACCGGCGACTATAAGATCGACACCACGCCCATAAACTGTTCCATGATGGACCTGACCCGGCTGGGCGAGCTGGGGAAGGAGGGGGTGCTGGCCCTCCTCAGCGACTCCACCAATGCCGAGCGCAAGGGCTTCTCGCCCTCGGAGCGCACCGTGGGGGACGCTCTGGACGGGCTGTTCGACAACTGCCCCCGGCGCATCATCATCACCACCTTCGCCTCCAATGTCTACCGGGTCCAGCAGATCATCACCCTGGCGGCGAAAAACGGCCGCAAGGTGGCCATAACCGGCCGCAGCATGGAGAATATGGTGGCGGCCTCGGCGGAGCTGGGATATATGACCATCCCGCAGGATGCCCTGGTGGACATCAATAAGATCAAGAATTTCCCCCGGGAGCAGCAGCTCATCATCACCACCGGCAGCCAGGGCGAGAGCATGTCCGCCCTGTACCGCATGGCCTTCGGCGGCCACAAGCAGGTGGAGATCGGCCCGGATGACCGGGTGATCCTCTCCTCCTCCACGGTGCCGGGGAACGAAAAGACCGTCAGCCGCATCATCAACGAGCTTTACCGCCGCGGCGCGGACGTGCTCTACCGGGATGTGATGGGGGGGCTCCATGTCTCCGGCCATGCCTGCCAGGAGGAGCTGAAGATGGTGCTGGCCCTGACGCAGCCGAAGTTCTTCATCCCCATCCACGGAGAGCAGCGGCATCTGCGCAGCCATGCCAAGATCGCCGCCGAGGTGGGCGTCGAGCCCAGCCATATCCTCATCGGGGACATCGGCAAGGTGATGGAGCTGGGGAAGAAGAGTATCCACATCAGCGGCACCGTCCAGGCCGGGCGCGTGCTGGTGGACGGCACCGGCATCGGAGACGTGGGCAGCGTGGTCCTGCGGGACCGGAAGCACCTGGCGGAGGACGGCATGCTGGTGGTGGCCATGACCCTGAGCCGGGAGGACAACAGCCTCATCTCCGGCCCGGACATCATCACCCGGGGCTTCGTGTATGTGCGGGAGTCGGAGGACCTGATCGACGATATGCGGATGCAGGTCATCGACACCCTGGACGCCTGCCAGGAGAACGACATCCGCAACTGGACCGCCATCAAATCCACGGTGAAGGCGTCCCTCTCCTCCTATTTGCAGAAGAAGATCAAGCGCAGCCCCATGATCCTGCCCATCATCATGGAGAACTGAGAATGAACATTCAGATATTCGGAAAAAGCAAGTGCTTCGACACGAAGAAGGCCGAGCGCTGGTTCAAGGAACGGCGCATCAAATACCAGTATATCGACCTCCAGAAATACGGCATGAGCGCCGGGGAATTCCGCAGCGTGCTCAGCGCCGTGGGCCTGGAGCGGCTGCTGGACGAGAAGGCCCCCGGCGCGGAGGAAGTGAAGTACCTGGCCTATGCCTCGGACAAGGAGGAAAAGCTGCTGGAAAACCAGCGCCTGATCCGGACCCCCGTGGTCCGCAACGGCAAAAAGGCCACGGTGGGCTATGCGCCGGAGACCTGGTCGGAGTGGGAGTAAAGAACCGGAGATAGAGAGGAGCAGACCCATGCGCAAGGATAAGGCAAATTACTACCTGGATATTGCGGACGCGGTCCGCAGCCGCTCCACCTGCCTGCGGCGGCAGTACGGAGCCATCATCGTGGCCAGCGACGAGATCATCGCCACGGGCTACAACGGCGCGCCCAGAGGCAGAAAAAACTGCGACGAGCTGGGCCGCTGCACCCGGCAGGAGCTGCAGATCCCCTCCGGCCAGCGTTACGAGCTCTGCCGGGCCGTCCACGCGGAGGAGAACGCCATCATTTCCGCCGCCCGGAAGGAGATGCTGGGCAGCACCCTCTTCCTGGTGGGGCGGGACGCGCAGAGCGGGGAGCTGCTCTCCGGCACCACGCCCTGCACCCTCTGCCGGAGGACCATCATCAACGCGGGGATCAAAAACGTGATCGCTCGCATTTCCGAGACGGAGTTCACCGACACCCCGGTGTCGGACTGGATCGAAGGGGACGATACGCTCTAAAATCGCGGCCCTGCTTGTATTCCTGCGAAAAAAGAAGTATGCTATGAATAACCAACCTAAACTGAACAAAGGAGCGTGTGATTCATGAGAGATTTCAAGGGAAAGATCGTATTCGTATCCGGCGGCGCTTCCGGCGCGGGCCTGGGCCAGGCCAAGGTCTTCGGCCGGGAGGGCATGAAGGTCGCCATCGGCGACGTGCGGGAGGACGCCCTGGAGAACGCCAGGAAGGAACTGATCGCCTTCGGCATCCCCGAAAAGGACATCCTGCCCATCAAGGTGGACCTGACCGACCGGGCGAGCTACACCGCCTGCGCCGACAAGATCGAGGAAGTCTTCGGCGGTCCTCCCCATCTGTTCATCCAGACCGCAGGCGTCAACTCCTTCGGTCCCGTGGAAGCCTCCACCTTCGACGATTTTGACTGGGTCATGGGCGTGGACCTCTTTGCCGTGGTCAACGGCCTGCTGATCTTCGTGCCCCGTATGATCAAAGCCTATGCCCACAAGACCGAGTTCTGGGTGGCCACCACCTCTTCCGGCGGCGCTTTCGGGGCCGGCTCCACCTGCGCCCCCTACTGCGCCTCCAAGGCCGGCGTCAACAACCTCATGTATTCCTACGCCGAAGCCCTGAAGCCCTACGGCGCCGGCGCCACCGTCCTGTGCCCGGCCAACATCAACTCCAACATCGGCAATGCGGAGAAGTTCCGCCCCGCCAACCTGAAGAACACCGGCTACCATGTGTCCGAGGGCACCATGGCCCACCTGCGCAGCATCCATGCCCAGGGCATCGACCCGGTGGAGCTGGGCGAGATCCTGAAGGAGGGCATCGAGAACGAGCGCATCATCGTCCTGCCCGACCATCATCCCGAGACCTGGGCGCAGCAGCTTCGCGGCAACAACGAGGTCATCGAGAGCTACACCCTCACCGGCGCCGAGCGGGCGGAATGGACCCGCAAGCGCGACGAGGAGCGGAGAAAGCAGATGGAAGGCCTGTTCAAGGACGCCGGCGAGGACGACGGAAGCGGCAAGCGGTCCCTGCCCAAGGGCTGGGAGGTGCCGGATGGCGCCGAAGCCTTCGGCCATGCCCGCCACGACCTGGACTGGATCGATCCCACCCGCAAATAAGACATTCCCCTTATGGGCCGCCGGACTACGGCGGCCCATATTTCTTCTCTTTAGCGAAAATCGCACAAAAACCCCATTGCATTTTCGTTTTTTCGGTGTAGAATAGAGACAATCGAATCAAGAATTTACCGCAAAGGAGTGTCACAGAATGAAAGATTTCAAAGGCAAGATCGTATTCATTTCCGGCGGCGCCAGCGGCGCCGGTCTCGGCCAGGCCAAG
>JAEEGF012498368.1_pt1 | contig 12060 bp, 11 predicted proteins | sample 9134171 | NCBI WGS metagenome assembly JAEEGF01 (sample SAMN16246542, study PRJNA631951) | gut metagenome | biome: gut microbiome; feature: rumen; material: AP-attached | host: Bos | place: Iran: Karaj | collected 2018-10 | reverse complement strand
ACAGGGACAGGATCACGATGGGCAGCGTGATCGCACAGGCCGCCGCCATCAAACCGCCCCAGTCGATGTAGGCGTAGGAGACGAAGTTGAACACGGCCACCGGCAGCGTGGTGGTGCTGCGGCCGGACAGCACGATGGAGAACATGAAGTTGTTCCAGGAGAAGATGAAGGCCAGCAGCGTAGCCGTCAGGATGCCCGGGGTGGACAGCCGCACGGCCACCCGCAAAAACGCTCCGTACCGGGTGCAGCCGTCGATCCAGGCCGCTTCCTCCAGATCCATGGGGATGGATTCGAAGTTGGGGATCATGATCCACACGATATAAGGCAGGGCCACCAGCATGTGGGACAGGATCAGAGCCGTATAGGTGTTCCTGAGGCCCAGCATGGAGAAGATGCTGAACCAGGGCAGCAGGAAGGAGATACCGGGGATCATGCGCACCAACAGCACCACCACGCTGGACTTGCGCATCTTGAAGCGGGCGATGGCATAGGCGCAGGGCAGGCCGATGAGCAGGGAGCAGAAGATGGCCACAAAGGCCACGATGAAGCTGTTGAGCGTATACTTGCTGAAATTGTATTCCGTGAATACGCTGATATAGTTGCGCAGGGTGGGCACGAACTCGAACAGTCCGTGATTGGCCTGGTTGATGATGGACTGCTGAGGCTCGAAGGAGGCCAGCAACATCCACAGGATGGGGAAGATGGTGATAAACAGGACCACATAGATCAGGACGTGCTCCAGGATCTTGGTGAGGATGTTTTTAGACTTTCTGCTCATCAGTATTCCACCTCCACCTTGGATTTCACTTTCAAAAAGCCGCAGCCGATACCCATGACCACGATGAAGAACAACACTGAGATGGCAGCCGCCTTGCCGAAGCGGTAGTAGGCGAACATGTTCAAATAGCCATAGATGTTGATGGTCTCTGTGGCGAAGCTGGGACCGCCCTGGGTGGTCGCGTAGATGATATCGTAGGTCTTGACCACGTCGATAAGGCGCATCAGCACGGCGATCAAAATAGAGGAACTGGCCAACGGCAGGGTGATCTTCGTGAAGGTCTGCCATTTGTTGGCGCCGTCGATGAGGGCGGATTCATAGGGGTCCTGGGGAATGGTCATGAGTCCGCCATAGACCATGAGCATGACCATGGGGGTCCACTCCCACACGTCGATCATGATGAGCCAGAACATGGACTCGAACCCGGTGGTCGCCAGGAAGGGCCGCGGCGCGAACCCCAACGCCTCCACGATCACGTTGCCGATGCCGATGGAGGGCTCCAGGATGAGCTGCCACACCATGCCCATGGCCACGGGGGTGGCCACCACGGGGAGCAACATCAGGGCCTGCACCAGGCGACGGCCATAAAACTTTCGATTGATCAACACCGCCAGCGCCACGCCAAGGATCGTTTCGATCACGATGGCGATGCCGGAGAAGACAATGGTCCTCCAGACGGAGTTCAAAAACCGCTCGTCGTGGAGAACGTTTTTATAGTTGGCGAGGCCGATGAACTGCGGCGCTTTTACCAGCGACATCTGCCAATCCGTGAAGCTCAGGGCGAAGTTGTACCCCAGCGGCACGATGATCATCAGGATGATGAAGATCAGGCTGGGCGTCACCAACACGCCCTTCATGTGTTTTTCCAGCCATTTAGCCATAGCTACTGCCCCTTCTCTTGTATGCGGTCGGGTTCGCCTGATTCAGGCATTTCTTCAGAAAAACCGGCAAGGGGACGGCGGGGTGGGACCCCCACCATCCCCTTTTCTTACACGCGTTGTTACATGACGTCCGCTCTGTTATTTGGCGGCGGCATCCTCGTCCAGGATCTTCTGGAACTCTTCGTTGGCCTTGTCGGCAGCGGCCTGCACGTCGCCGCCCTCGATGGAGGTGGTGATCACCACGCCGATGACGTCACGGGCAGCGGCCACGGAGGTGGTCATGGGCCGGTCATAGGCCTTGGTGGCGATCTTGTTGCCTTCCTGGATGGCAGCCAGCAGCTCGGCGGGATAGTTGGCCGTGCAAGCAGGATCCTCCCAGGCGGAGGTACGGGCGGAGGAGATACCGGAAGTCTGGATGTACTTGGTCATCTCCACGCCGGCGGCCCACTTCATGAAGGCCTTGGCAGCTTCCATATGGGGGCTGTTGGCGGAAATGCCCAGACCCCAGGCGCAGATGTTCCAGGTGGCGTTGTTGGGGCTCACAGCGAAGCCGGTCTTGTCGTAGACCTGGGTATCGGGGCCGCAGAAGGAGGCCCAGATGGAGTCGGCATCGGTGACCATGGCGGCGCCGCCGGTGGAGAACAGGGCCGCGCACTCATTCCAGTGCATGTTCACGGCATCGGTGGGGCCGTAGTTGCGGAGCAGGCCGCCGTAGTACTCGAAAGCCTTCACCGCTTCGGGGGTGTTGATGATGGCCTTGTTGTTGGCGAAATCGATGAAATCGCCGCCAAAGCCATAGAGGTATGCAGCAAACTGGGTGACAGCGGGATTGGGCTTGCCGCGGAGGGCCACGCCGACCACGCCGTTGGCGGGATCATGGAGAGCCTTGGCGCAGGCTTCGAACTCTTCCAGATTCTTGGGAACAGCCAGGCCCTTGGCCTCAAAGAGATCCTTCCTGTACATGAGCACCTGACGCTCAGTCACCAGGGGCACGCCATAGAACTTGCCGTCGTTGGCGCCGTTGCGGGCATAGCCGTTGAGGGCGGCGGTGATGAAGTCATCCTTCTGGTACTCGGGATCGGCCAGCAGATCGCTTACCTCAGCCAGATAGCCGTTCTGGATGAACTGCTGCACCTCCTGCAGCGGACGGCACATGAACACGTCGATATACTGGCCGCCGGAGCCCAATTCCACGTTCAGCTTGTCGCTCAACTGGCCCTCGGGATAGACTTCGTACTCGACCTTCATGCCGGTGGCCGCCTCAAACTCGGGCAGCTTCTTCTCGACAGCCTTGGTCCAATCATGGGTCGCCAGAATGACACGCAGCGTGGTGCCGGCAAAGGGCAGATCAGCCGCTTTTGCGTCGGTGCTGGCAGCGGGGGCAACTTCGGCTTCCTTCTTGCCGCAAGCCGCGAACCCGGCGAGCATCAGAACAGCAAGCAACAGGGCAATTACTTTTTTCATATGGCTCTCCTTTTGATTTGGTTTTTACACGAGCCACAGCCCAGGCCCGTGTATACAATAGAAATATTCCATGTGGGAAAACCAAAGTCAATCAAAATGGAGCAAGAACATCACAGTTTTAGTCATCCGGGAAAAAGGGTGCAAACCGGGAAAGAGCGAGGGGCATCAGCCTCTGTTCCCCGACAGGAATACCCGCAGAGAATCCCTGAGCCGCTGATGCTTAACGGCGGTGGCGTCGAAGCGCACAGATTGAAAGGCCAGCTGCATGATGGGCCCCGCGGCGAAGGCGCAGATCAGGGTCCCGATCCCTACGGGACCCCCCAGCAGCCAGCCGATCAGGGTGGCGGAGCTCAATAGGCCGATGCTGACGGCTCCGATGGGGATGCGCCGCATGCGCTTTGCCAGCCCCACCAGCAGCGTGTCCCTTGGCCCGCAGCCCAGGGCGGCCAGCATATAGGTGTATTGGGTATAGGCGAGGACCACCAGCCCCAGGAACATGACGGGGATCCCGGTGAGCAGGGAGCCGCACTTGGGCACGGGATGGAGCCAGTTGAAGAAGTCCACGGATTTGCCCACCACGAAAGCGTCGATGAACATGGCGATGCCGATGGGCTCCTTGAGCAAAACGTCGATCCCCAGGATGGTCAGCGACACGGCCACGGAGGCGGTGCCGTAGAGGATGCCCGCCGTCTTGGAGATGCCCAGATTCAGCACGTCCCAGGGGGCCGCGCCCAGATTCGCCTGGATGGTCAGGTATATGCCGAAGCCGTTCACGAACAAACTCCCCGCCGCCAATAGCATGTTGAGGAGGATGGCCCCCGGCGTTTTGTTTTTTTGCAGCTCTGCCCACATATCCCTGTCCTTCATCCCGGCATCTTCGATATTCTAAAATCCCTTGTACACGTGTTTGAATTTCCCGCTGACGGGATCGGCCTGGGGCGGATCGTCGGCAAGAAGGATCTCCACCGACAGTCCCTTGCTCTCGAAGAACGATCTTAGCGCCCCCTTCGCCGCCTGAAAGGCCGCTCCTCGATCGTCGGCCGCCAGCCGCAGCTCCAGAACTTTTGGTGAACGCTGCACCAGCTGGAACCGGCGGACCTTGGGCACCTCTTCGAGCACCTTGTAGAAGGACATGGGGGCCACCGAGACGCCGCCCGAAAAGGTCAAAATATCGTCGGTCCGACCCTCGATCTCAAGCCACCGGGTGGTCCGGTCGCAGGGGCAGGGCTCCTCATGGACGATCACCCGGTCCGTGAGCTCATAGCGGATAAAGGGCTGGATTCGATTGGACAGGTTGGTGATAAACACCCTGTCGGACCGGACGCCAGGGGCCACGGGCCGGCCCTCCCGGTCCACGGGCTCCAAAATGACCCAGTCCTCGTTGATATGCAGGTGCCCCTCCCTGCATTCGCAGGCGATCTCCCCGCCCTCGGTGCAGGAGTAGTGGGTCTGCACATAGCAGCCGAACCGATCCTTCAGTTTTTGCCGGATGGGGTCTGTCAGCAGCTCTCCACCGGTGATGACCACGTCCGGACGGATGTCCAGGCCCCGGCAATCGGCCAGCAGGGCCAGGTTGGAGGGATAGCCGCTGAGCATGGCGGGCTGAAAGCCGTTCAGCGCCCTCACGATCTCCGCTTCCGGCCCGTTCACGTCCACGGTGATCTTGGTCTGCTTGCGGGGCATCTGCAGCTGCAAATACCGGGACATGCCGCAGGCCAGGTAAAAGCCGTTGTCGGCGAAGACCCCGGCAGTCCTCTTCCCGTGGGCCATAAACCTTTTGAAATCCTCCCTGCGGGCAAAGGTGCGGAAAGCAGCCACGGCGGAGGCCACGTCCACGGCGCCCTGGTCGTACAGCACCACGGCGGGATGGCCGGTGGAGCCGGAGGTCTTGAAAACGAGATATTTCCCGTCCAGCATCCGGCCCACGTTATCGAGGTCCTGGGTAAACGCCTGGACCCGAGCCATGGAAACGCTGCGGTCCGTCAAGACCTCGTCGAACCGGGTCATAAGCTCCGGCTTTGTGACGGGCGGCAAGTCGGACAGCGTCCAGCCGTTCCCCAGCCCTTTGTACAGCTCCCCATAGAAGGGGCTATGCTCCCGGGCGTACTCGACCAGGGCCCTAAGTCGCTTTTGCTGCAGCCTCTCCAGCGTCTCCCGGGGGGCCCTATCCTTTCCATAGGTTTTCAGCATGGCGCCCAAAAGGCTCATCGAACATCCTCCCCATCGGTCCGAAAGCCGTTGAACCAGGCCCGCTCCGAGGCCGGTTTCTTTTTCGGCGGGATAGGCGCCGAGACGGCGACGCCCACGGGCAGGACGCAGATCAGCTCGTAATTCTCTGGGACGCCCAGGATGCGAGCCATCCTTTGGCCGATGCGGTCCTCGTCGGTGATATGGCCCTCGTACCAGCAGCTCTGATACCCCAGGGCCGTGATGGCGAGAAGCATGTTCTCGATGGCGGCCCCGTAGTCCTGGACGGAGAAGCACCTGTCCCGATAGGCCACGATCCGCTCCGTCAGCACGCAGATCATGGCGGGGGCGGTCTCCCCCACGGGCGGGTCGATGACCTCACGGAGCCTTTGGAGCAGGGCCGGATCGTCCACCGCGATCAAGCTCACGGTCTGCTTATTGCAACCCGAGGGCGCAGCGAGGCCCGCGTTCAATATGGTGACAAGGTCCGCCCGGGGCACAGGGTCCGGCCGATACTTTCCCCGATAGCTGTGGCGATTCATGATGGCTTCGATGGCATCCATATCGTTCCTCCGATATCTATTGCCCCGCTTCGGGCAAGCAGTGCATATGGGTTTGGCCCAGGACCCGGAAGCCCTCCGCCCGGCCCTTCAGAGACCTAAGGCCAAAGTCCACGGACCGAAGCTTCAAATACAGGAACAGGCTTTTGAACGCTTCTGAATCCTGGGGAAACTGGGTCCTGTGGCAAAGGATGGCGTCCAGCTGCTGATGGAGCAGCCCATTGGTCTTTACGAACCGATTGGGCTTGGCCGTCATGTAGAAGGCCAGGGCCCGAACGGGCGCAGGCGCGGCGCCGTATTGGGCCATGACCTCCGGAAAGGGGGCAAAGAAGGCAAGGCGCTTAGCGGCCTCCCCCGCGTTCCGATGATCTATATGGCACTCGCTGGTCACGTCCGGGTCCGGAGCGAAGATGAGCTCCGGCTGCACGTCGCCCACGATTTGGGCCATGGCTTTCACCAGGGTCTCGAAGTCGTAGAAGCCGCCGTCGCTGAAATCCAAAAACCGCACGTCCGTCACACCCAACGCCTGGGCGGAGGCGATGGCTTCCGCCTTGCGAAGGCCCACGAGTTCCTCCGGCGTGGTCCCCTGGGGCGCGTGCTCGAGGCCGAAGCGCCCGTCGGTGCAGACGAGGAAGGTGACCTGCTTCCCTGCGGCCGTAAGCTTAGCCGCCGTGGCTCCGGCGCCGATCTCGATGTCGTCCGGATGGGGCCCCACGAACAGATACCGCTGGAAGCTTTCCACCTGGGGGACCGGGGCGGCGAAGCGCAGGAGGAGGCGGGTCAGACTCATGCCTTTTTCCCTTCGCGGCGGACCTTCAGCTCGGCACAGATCCGGTCGAACTCCGGCTCGTCCAGCTTGTAGTGCTTCATGTAGAGCAGGTAGGTCGTCACCAACAGCACCAGAGGCAGCACGATCATCACCAGCAGCAGGCCCATGGACTGGCCGTGGGTCACGCCCTGCAGCAGTTCATGGATTTGAGAAAGCTTCTCCGCCTCGGTGATGTGTCCGGCGGCGGTGGCGTTCTCCAAAGAGGAGATCTGGTTGGTGTACTTGGTGACGCCGGTGAGCATATAGGTGGTGGAGGCGATGACCACGGTCAGGGCGGAAGCGAGCTTCGTCAGGAAGGGCCGCATGGAGGTGATGATGCCCTCGTCCCGGGTGCCGTGGATGTACTCGTTATACTCCACCGTGTTGATGACGGAGATCATGAGGATAAGGTAGTAGCCGTACTGGCCGAAGTTGGCCAGCATGTAGCCAATGGTGATGAGCAGGAACTTCAGATCCATGCCCAGCACCTTCATGGCGCCGGCATGCATGAGGACGCCGGGCACCAGCATGATGGCGTAGCCTGCGAGGGCCACCCGAAGGAGGATCTTCATGAGCTTCTTGCGGGGGACCTTTCGGGAGATGGCGGGATAGAAGATCATCAAGAGGGCCGTGACGGACATGCCGATGGTGGTGAAGAGGCTGTAGAGCCCGCCCTCGTAGCCGAACTCGAAATAGATATAGGTGGAGCCCACGCCGGAAAGGATGATGGCGTTGCTGATCTCATGAATGAGGAAGATGAGGGCGATCCACAGGAGCTGATCGTTCCCGGTGATGGTGGTCCAGATTTTTTTGAAGCTGACGGGGGGCACGGGTTCGTCGTTGTAGGACCGATCCTCATGGACGCCGAAGAGGACGAAGCACAGGAAGGCCGGACACAGGATGGCGATGGCCAGGGCGATCCGCCCGTAGGCCACGGTGGTGCTGCCGCCGATGGCGTTGGCGCCGGTGGTCAGCATGGGGATGAGGATCCCCGCCGTGGTGCCGCCGATGCCCGCAAAGAGGGTGGCCCGGGCGGTGAAGGTGTTGCGGGCATCACCGTCGGCGCTGAGGGAGGGGATCATGCCCCAGTAGGAGATGTCGCCCATGGTGTAGGTGATGCTGAAGAGGAAGTAGATGAGGCCGAAGAACCACACGAAGGACCAGCCCTGGAGCTTTACGTTGAAGGCGGCGTAGATGACCAGGGAGGTGGAGATCATGCCCGCGAAGATCCAGGGTTTGAACTTGCCGTGCTTGGTGCGGGTGCGCTCGATGATGTTGCCCATGATGGGATCGTTCAGGGCGTCGAAGAGCCTGGCGCCCACCATGATGGCCGTGATAGCGGAAAGCTGTCCGGCGGTGAGCTCCCGGGTGAAGAGCACGAAGGTCAGCAGAAAGTTGTTGACCAGGTTATAAACCATGTCCCGCCCCACAGTGCCCAGGGGGAACATGATCAGATTTTGCTTGTTGCGCTTGGTTTCGTCCATATGGCAGTTGCTCCTATCTTTGAATAGGTAAACTGTACCATCATCCAGGAGAAAACGCAAGCCGTTGCGAAAAATGGGAGAAAAGAATCGTCCTATCGCGCCTCGGCCACCACTGATTCGTTCAAACTATGGATCATCTCATGAAAATCCGTGTCCGGGGAGAGCCACTCCTCCGCCCGGCTATAGGGCACGATCACCGGCATCCGGGGATGGAGGCTGCGCAGCTCCCCCGACGCCTCCTGAGTCAGGATGGTGAAGCAGGGCAGCTGGTGCTCGTCGGAGGTGCGGATGTACAAGCCTGCCAGGTACAGCGGCTCCCCGTTGGCCGCCGAAAAGGCGTACCGCTGCTTTTTGTTCCCCTCCAGCTTCTTCCACTCATAATAGCAGGAGGCGGGGATCAGGCAGCGGCGGTCGTTCACACTGCCCGCGAACATATCCTTCTCCGGGGCGGTCTCCATCCGGGTGTTGAACACCAGCATCCCCCGGGTGGGGTGGATGAACCCCCACCGCATGGGAAAGGCGCCCATCCGGCGGTTCAACGCCGAAGGGGCGATCACCAGCGCCACGTCCGTGGGGCAGATTTCACCGGCGGTCTTCAGCTTCACGTCCAACTTTTGGGCGATGCGGACCGCCTGCTGCACCTGCTCGACAAGGCGCTCGTCCTGCAGTTCCTCCTCTAAAAAGTACCGTCCGCACATATCCTTGCCCCTCCTGAAACCTTACGGGGCCCAGTCCGTGATCTTCATCTTCGCCGCCAGGATGCGGACCACGCTTTCGTCCAGCCGTTCCTGAGGAATGGTGCCGTCGGACACCGCCGCGGTGAGACCCTTCAAAATGGAGCGCTGATAGCTGTGGTTGGCGCCGCAGAGGATCATATCGCCCCCCGCCAAAATGAACCGGACCGCCGCCTCTTCCAGAGACGTCCGGGACCTAAGGCCGTTCATGCGAAAGTCGTCAGCCATGACCAGGCCCGTAAAGCCCATCTCCCCCCGGAGGATGCCGTCGATGATGATCCCGCTTTGGGAGGCAATGAAGTCCGGGTCGATCTCGGGATAGAGGATGTGGGCCACCATGACCCCGTCCACCCCCGCCGCCACGGCCCGCTCAAAGGGCACCAGCTCATAGGCTTCCAGCTCCTCTTGGGTCTTTTTCACCACCGGAGTGGTGTTGTGGGAATCGGCATTGGTGGCCCCATGGCCGGGAAAATGCTTGGCGATGGACAGGCACCCGCCGGTCTGCAAGCCCTCGATACAGGCGCAGCCGATGCGGGCGGCCACCTCCTCGTCGCTGCTGAGGATCCTATCCCCCAGGAAGGTCCGGGAAGGGCTCTTGGCTACGTCCAGCACCGGCGCCAGATCCGTGTTGATGCCCACATCCGCCATGGCCGTGGCGATGCGCTCGAACTGAAGCTGGGCCGTCTCCGGATCGTCGTTGATTCCCAGGATGTTGGCGGATTGGATCTTGGTCCGCCAGCGGAAGCGGGTCACGCTCCCCCCCTCCACGTCCGTACTGATCAGCAGAGGGATATCCGTTGCGTTATGGGCACGGATATCCTCCGTCAGCTTGGCGCAGCGGTCGAACCCTCCATCTTTATCGTACCGGGAGATGTTGGGACCATACAGGATCACGTTGCCAACGGCGTAATCCGCCATGATCCGGGCGAACTCATCGGACACGGCATTGGTGCCGGAGAAGCCGAACATGACCAGCTGGCCGATCTTCTCCCTGTCCGTCATGGTCGCCACGTACCGGCGAAGTTTCACCTCCACGGGCACGGGCGTAGGCTCCGGCGTAGGCGTGGGCGTAGGGGTCGGCGTGGGCACCGGCGTGGGCGCTTCCGTGGGCTCCGGGGTGAACAGGGGCGCGGCGGTCGCCTGCGGGGCCTCTGTATTGCTCACGATGGGGCCGGATGCGGAAGTCTCTGTCGGGATATATGCGATTGGGCCGCCCGTCTCCCTCCCGCCGCAGCCGACGAGCAGGAGCAACAGGCAGAACAGGATGCACAGTTTTTTCATGATATTACTATACCACATTCTCCGCCCTTTGACCACCGGAAAAAACGCCCACTTAAAAGGCATTATTGACGGAGGGGAAAAAGAATGGTATCCTCTTTGAAATATCAGTCGAAAGGAGGGAGACGATGAAGCCGCGGTTGCAACAAGCGCTTGAGAACATGCAGCGCCACAACGCCGGGGTCATGAGCCGGGAATGCTTCGGCTTTGAGCCGGAAGAGGTCTATGACGCGCTGGTGGTGGCCCCCGGCTGGAAACCGGACAAGACCATTTTGGACCCCTCCTTCACCGTAACCCAGCTTGCCCAGCACGCCTATTTCTCCGGCTTCCTGGTGGAGAAGGAGGGCGTGAAGATCGCCTGGGCCCAAACCGCCTCCGGGGCCTGCAACGTGCTGGACCACGTCCTCGTCTGCGCCGAGCTGCAGTTCAAAAAGTTTCTCTTTGCCGGAGCCGTGGGCGGCCTGGTGCCCGGCTTTCCCGTGGGCACGATCTCCACGCCCGCGGTGTGCTATGAGGGCAGCTATGCTGGGGCCTATTTCAAGGAAAAGCTGCCCGCCTTTACCCCCTTCTCCCCCGTCTATCCCCCGGACCAAGCTTATGTGGACCGGGTCGTCGATCTTGGGCGGCGGTTGGGACACGAGATCAAACGGGCCAAGGTCTTTTGCACGGACTCCATCGCCCTGGAGTATTCGCACCTGGACGAGATACGGTCCACCGGCGCGGAGCTGATCGAGATGGAGACGGCCCTCTTCTACCAGCTGGCGGACCTGTTCGAGGTGCCGGCCGTGGCACTGCTGGCGGTGTCGGACAACTCCGCCACCGGTTCCCCCCTGCTGGGTCGGGAGGAGCCCAACATGGACTACCGCCGAGCCCGGGGTTGGGCCATCCCGGACCTCATCTATCACATTGCAAAGGGAGACGAATGATATGCTGCTGATGGAACCTGATATGGCGTATGCAAAAGAAATCGCCGCCTACCGGCAGGAATTTTTGGACGCCGGGGACTCCATGGACGGCACCGGGGGATTGCGTCGATGCCCAACCGTTCAGGAGTGGGTCGAAAAGTCCCTGCTGTACAAGGAGGCGCAGAACACGCCGGAAAACCTGGTCCCGGCTACCCAGTATATCTATGTGCGGGAGGCGGACCAAAAGGTGGTGGGCATGCTGCAGATCCGGCACCGTTTCAACCCATACCTGGAAAAATACGCCGGCCACATCGGCTACAGCGTCCGGCCCTCCGAGCGGCGCAAGGGCTACGCCACGGCCATGCTCCGGGACGCCCTGCCCCACTGCCGGGAGCTGGGCATCCGGGACGTGCTCATCAGCTGCCTGGTTGGCAACGAGGGCAGCCGCCGGACCATCCTCCGTAACGGCGGCGTCTATGAAAGCACCGTCCACGAGCCGGAGCTGGATCGGGATCTGGAGCGATACTGGATACACCTGTGATACACCCAAAACACTGAAAAAGGACGGCTCAGCCGTCCTTTTTCAAATGCGTGCACCCCGTTCTCGACAGGTCGCTACCGTCTTACCGATTGCCGGTGGCTCCTCGCAGGAGACCTCGCGGCACACGGAAGGTTCCGCTTAGTGCTGCTTCCGTCAGGATCTGACACGGTTCACAGGCTTCCGTTGCACGAGTCCCACGATTCAACGCTCCGTACGCAGGGCAGTCACCACAGCGACGAGCCTCAAACGGGGGATGAAACCCCGCTATAGCGGATTGCGGGTACAGGGCACCGCTACCTCCCCGTCTGGCACGCAAAAGGTATTATACCCTGTCACGCCTCCTTTTGCAAGTGGGAAATCGCCCAATTCAGGGTATCTTTCAAGGGGCCGTCGGCGTGGGCAGCCTGATCCTCCAGCAGCGGGAGCAGGTCGGTGCGATG
>JAEEGF012449139.1_pt1 | contig 12060 bp, 2 predicted proteins | sample 9134171 | NCBI WGS metagenome assembly JAEEGF01 (sample SAMN16246542, study PRJNA631951) | gut metagenome | biome: gut microbiome; feature: rumen; material: AP-attached | host: Bos | place: Iran: Karaj | collected 2018-10 | reverse complement strand
CAGTCCGGCGATAAAGGTATCTGCCATAAGTACCGCAGTTACCAGCAGAGAGGTTAAGGTGCCTCCTGCCAGCATCGTGTAATATTTTGATGAGATGAAAGTCTTGTTACGTTGCATATATATATAGTTGTAATTTAGGTGGTAATAGAGTGATATATAACTATTCGCAAAACACATGTTTAACGAAGAGTTAAACATGGGTTTTCATATATCGGGCCACTTCGTGTATGCACCGTTAAGATGCATATGTTGCGTAGATATCCACATGATCATAGATGCATCTCCACGGGCTCCACGCATTGGCTGTAACGCACACATAATGTGTTCCGTCGTTTGAAATCTCATAAGATGCTCCGCAGCATCCGGATTCATTAACAAATCCTGTTTTTGCGCCAACAACATCACCGTGGGTATCTTTATCCTCAATTCTTCTCAAAAACCAGTTTGAAATGAGCATTCCATCAGGATGTTCTGTTGTAGGCGTTGTTGTGTAGGTTCTGGCGTTTAAAATCTCATGGCACAAGGCATTTTCCTCAGCTGCCTTTAATATCATAGCCATATCCATCAATGTACAGTAATGATTTTCGTCAAAAACTCCTATACAGTTGGTAAAATGTGCTGAATCAGACAATCCAAGCTCATCGAGCTTATCGTTCATCATATCCACAAAAGCTTCCTGGGATCCTGCTATGTATTCTGCAAGACACATTGCCGCATCGGCTCCTGAAGGAAGAATCGTGCCGTAAAGAAGATCTTTGACAGTCATTTCCTCGCCAACTTCAAAGCCTACCTGGCTGCAGCCATTGCTGAAAACATAATCTCCTATTTCTCTGGTCATTGTGAAAGTATTATCAATGTCATCAAGATGCTCAACAGCCACTAAAAGCGTCAATATCTTGGTCATAGACGCCGGATTTATGCGGACATTTCCATCTCTGGATGCTACAACTTTACCTGTATCCAGGTTGATGAGCAGTCCATAGTCACTAAGTACTCCTTCGCTTGAAATATATGCTGTATCATCGTCTTCAGAGATCACATATCCTTCGAAAAAGCTTGAACAGTCATCAGATTTTGCAAGATATGGACTTTCCTCTTCCACTACAACGTCCTCAACAATCGTGTCGACGATTGAAATCTGTTCTGTGGCCGCTTCCGAGATATTATTTTCAACAACAAGTTCATCTGTGTTCTTGTGGCCGCTATTAATTTTATGTACAACAAAAACTATACCCAGTGATAATGCCAATAATCCTGAGATAAGCATTATAAAGTGGGTATAGATCTCTTTTTGTCTCTTTTTTCTATATTCATAGGCACTAAGTCTTGTGCCATCTTTCCTTCTGTAATTAGCCCTGTTTCCCAAAACTTCTTTCCATCCCGGTAAAATAATGATGTCTTATTTTACCATTTTCAGGATAAGTACATCAATAAGAAACCAGCTTTCTTTTTATCATACTCAGAGTCTTTTCAAGCTCGAAATCATCAATTGAGCCGGTTCCTTCAGTATATTCTTTTTCAGATAATCCCGGTCCCCATTCCAGGATTGTTCCATGCCAAATATATTGCTTTCTGATCTTCTTTTCCCACATTAGCCTTTCGAAAACGTCTACAATGCGAAAACGGAAAGGAATACCGTTAAAACTGCCCTCTATCTGAAGAGGTCCGGCAACGATGCCGGAGGGGAATTTAGGATCTTCCCCTTCGGCGGTAGCCAGTGCCCTGGAACATTTAAAGCCCGGGCCATAGTTCTTTTGCAGATAATCCTGACATTTAATAACAAGTCTTGCTTCATCATCACGCATACTTTTCATAATGTTGAACATCAAAAGCACCAACATTACAACGGATGCTGCCATGCACAGCGAAAATACCATAGAAAGCATCTCGTTGTGCATAACAGACTTGGCCACTATAGAGAATACGGCCGAAATAATGAAAACAGCAACAGGTATGGAAAGCTTTTCCAATAGCTTTTTATTCATTATTTCTCCTCAAGATCATTGAAGATCATCATGATGTTCTCTCTCTCATCCTCAGAAAGATCATCGAGTGAAGTATCAACAACAGGTTCTTCTGATTCATCTAAGGCTACGGATGTGAGGCCTACGTTTGCGGGATCGGCGTGGTTATAGACTTGTCCCTTCTCGATGAGTGCATTGGTTACAGGATTGTAGTCAAATACATGCCACAGTGTACCCATTCTGTTTCTGGGAACATTGTATGTTGCCATAAGTCTTGAACCAATATAAACCTTTACAGTTGCTCCGGACTGAGACATCGCATACGAGTTGTTAGAGCTTCTGTTAGAGTAATCATGGATATAGAAACTGTAAGTTCCGTTCAGAGACTTCCTGTAAATAGTTGTAGTCTCAGGTCCATAACTGCTAGTGTCATCAAGATCGAGGTCGTCGTACTTACTATTGTTGTAGCTGTATACCTTGTTGCTGTAGTAAGTATGGAACTTGCCTGTTCCTCTTGCATCAGGACCTACCAGATGTGAATCAAGGTCGCTTGGGTCTTTGCCCCATGTGAGAACGATACGTACCTGATCTGAAGAAGAACTTGTGCTTACATAGCCATTCTGGATCTGGTCAGAACTATTACTTGATGCAATAACGTTAAAGTTTGTTGTATCGTACTTATTGGCATCACTTATAAACAGTCTTGTATCCTTTACCTGAATGGTGTAATTGCCAACAGGTACGTTAAAGGTGTACATTCCATCAGCACTGAGCTCATAGGTCTGCAATATACGTCCGGTAGTACTGTCGAGGCCTCTCCTTAAGTAAAGCGTAAGATTGACACCTGTGCTCTGACCGGTAGCAAGATCGTAAATATATCCTTTGATCATGCAGTCTCCATCTCCTGAGCCCTTCAGCATCTGGATAGTCTCTACATGTATCGTGGATGCTGTTGTGCCGTTGATGAGAATCTTCTTGGATACAGTCTTGTATCCCGGTGCAGATACTACCATCTTGTAGTATGCAGGTGTAAGACCTTGTGACGAATCTCCTTGTTTTCCAACAAGATATGTTCCGGAGCTGTCAGTCTTCGCATACTTAACGGTATTATTACTCAGATTTGTCAGTGTAATATTTGCTGTCGTGATCTTATTGTGCGTCTCTGCTGATTCTACTTCTCCTGTAAGTCCAAAGAAAATGTTCTTCGACATTGAAAAGTTCTTCTTTTTAATACTGGATTTTCCAACATCGATTCTTTCATCATCAGCTTTTTCTTTCTTCTGAACATATCCGTCTTTTACAAGCTCAACTTTAAAGCTTGTGTCAGGCGACAGGTTTTTAAAGCTATATTTGCCGTTTGCATCTGTCTTCGTGATAAGCGGCTCAGATATTGCATTCCTTTCGATAAGTTTCACTTCTACGCCTTCAAGGGGCTGGTCAGCAACATTTTCAATAAGCGAAGGTGTGGTTATTGTTCCAGAGATACCAATTGATGATATTCCCCAGGATGCCAGTTCCCACTTTCCTTCCCAGGACGCATCAAAACCGGGATCGCCAAGCCACGTTTTCGCATATATTCGGGCTGATGCCTGTGCAAGCAGTCCTGCTCCAAAGTTTACATATCCGTCAAGAGTACCGTCTATACCGTCACCCCAGGTAGGGCTGTTACCCTCCTGATAGGATATACATCCCGTGGCTCCGGCATTTGCCTCCACATAGGCGGCGCCTTTTATTTGGGCGACATTGATACCCCATACCAATAGTCCTACCGCGACACCAATATCAAACAGGAAAGTTGCTTCAACATTGACAGTTATGGTGTGCTTTGCAAGAGCCTTATTAGTATCCCACTCGGAAGCCTGCTCGGTGTTGAAGTATTTGATATGATAATCACCTTCCCAACGATCTTCCGACGGTGTCTGATACTTGATCTTTGCATTGGTCTCGTTGAAGTTCCACTTGGTTATGTTGAATCCCTTGGCATTATAGCTGGACTTAGAGTACTGATATGTTATCTTTCCGCTGATATTTCCATCAAGATCCATGATGAACATCAGGCACAATACAGGCACAAGACCTTCAACAGTTGAAGCTTTCTGAACGGTTTCATAGGTGCCGCCAACTGTAGCCAAAGGAGCAAGTGTAAAGCCAACAGCTCCGATAACAATGGTGCTACCCATATCAACGCCTTCAACTCCGACATCCAGACCAAGAAGGCTTATATCCCTCTTGTTATTTGAACAGCCAAAGCTCTTTTTAAAGTCTTCCACAAGTCCGCCGAGAGACAGCGCATTATTTGCTTCACCATTGTCTGTATCCGCATCAGGGTCACCTCCAAAGGTTCCTCCGATGGAGACTTTTACGGTCTGGGTAAAGGTATAATCAGCAAGAAGACCTATCTGCTGAGGAAGCAGATCTATGCTCATACCATCACCATCAAAGATTGGATCAAGATCAACCTCAGGATGCCATTCAAATGCTCCTTCGACACCAAAATCTTTCATATTGAGTGATCCGCCAAGGCACAGCTGATCCCACTCAGTATTGTCGCTTCCGTCTCTGTCGTAGAGAACCGTGTCTGCGAATTCAAAGGAGAGTCCGACCTTGTTACTCTTTACCGAAGCCCTCGGAACAAGATTGCGTGCAAGGTTCTGGAACTGCCATCCCTTACGCGCTACTTCTCCAGGCTTGGAGAAGGCACCTGCTGTTGCCATAACGCTGGATCCGTCCTCCTGCTCGAGATCAAAGTTCATCACAGAGTTTTCAGGAAGAAGGGTGAATGCGATTCCGTCTATTCCGTCAGTAGTAAGGGCAAATGAATTATTGCCGATCATTTCGGTCACATCAGGTTCACCTGCCAGAATATAAATATACTTTTCTGAAGAGAATACCTGACCTTCATACAGATCGCCGGGAAGCGGATCAGGAGCATATTCACTGTTACCAAAGTCCATGATCTTAAAGGTGTAGCCGGTAGGGAACTGATCACAACTTGGTATGATCCAGATACTGCCTATATCTATATGCCCCTCGGTTCCTTCCTCTGAGAGCAGGCGTGTAGCCATTTCTGACTGCTTATCTACTATGAGAACAGTGAATCCTTCATCTGTGTTCCAGTAGGCCTCAATACCTGTAGCAAGATTCTCCACAAAGGCCATATCCGTCATATCATAGAGATCCATCTCATTGACGGCATCACTCAGCTGAAGGTCATCCTGTGTACCAATGATAAAGTACTCTACTGTAGACTGAGTTCCATCATTGTAAGCAAATGTTATTGCAAGGTAATTTGAACCTGCGCCTACTACAAGATCATTCAGTTCAAATGCTCCTGCATCATCATAGGAAAGTTCCTTCTCATCACCGTTTACATATATCTCTTTTCCGTCATCATCTATTGTGAAGTAATTGTATACATAGGATACTGAAGAGATCTGCTTGTCTAAAGGTACATTACCCTTGAGACTTACCTTCTCAATATCGGCGGGAACTACAAGTCTGTGGTCATAAGGAAGCCTCATAACCTCCTCCTGATTCTCGCCGTCAGCAATCATTACCGAAGACCATGTCCATGTTACATCAACTTCATCAACGAAGTATACTTTGATAACAACATCATTTTCAGGCATTGCGAAACTGAGTTTACCGTTTTCGTCAATGGTATATGCACCGCTTTCAAGACCTGATTCAATATACCAGTCCTTGAAAACAGATCCCTCATCAGCCTTTGGAATGAGTGTTATCTCCTGACCTGCTGATGCATACATACCTACAAGGCCTTCAGTCGTGATCTTGCCGCTTCCGCTGGTATTTGTGCGGACTTCATAGATCTTTTCCCACTTAGCATAGATGTTGGTGTTGGAGATTATGGTCTCACCAAAATCATAAGGTGTAGTTAACTCAGGATCCTTACACCAGCCTATGAATTTATAGCCTTCATTTGAAGGATCAACAGTGGGCTTTGGAACATAGTTGTTTTCAGCAACATATACCATTCTTGTGCCATCAACAGCATCGTTATAGTGGAAGGTTACTGTATATGCAGCATAAATCTTGAACTTAGCGTCCATAAGAGGAACAAGTTCCTCACTGAAAAGCATGATCTTACCCTGGTCTGATTCTTCGCTGTGCTGAATATCCATGGAAACGACCGACATATTTCCTTCTACACAGAGTTTCTTGTTTACCACTGAGAGCATTTTGCCATCACCGTTATAATTCGCAACGCTCATGTAGAAGTTTTTCTGCGATTCATCAGATGAATGGATCACTGCATAGGTTGCAATATCGTTTTCATAAACGGTACTTGCTGCAGGGTCAGTTCTAAGCACGCCGTTTACAGCCTTTATGGATTTGATGCCAAAGCCGTATGAAGTATTGCTGGGATCGGCATCGATCACAAAGTCTACTTCAGTTACAGGAATGGTCACGGTTTTTCCTGCAGCTTCTGCTCCGGTAAAGTGCTCAAGCTGATGTCCATCCTTGTCCATGAGGTAGAAATCATCAAAACCGTCTTCAAAGTGGGTATTCTCTGTAAAGGTGATCTCAAGTCCGTCTGCAGTACCGGGATACTCGTAATGCATTGTGTATGCTCCGTCGTTTGCATAAGGATGAGGGCTTGAAAGAATAGCATCATCACTAATACAGCTCCAGTCTGCCAGAGCGAAGTCCCTGACAGTACCGGCATCACTTAAGGTAGAAGACTCAACGAATTCAGCTGTCAGCGAATATGTGCCGTCTTCCTTTACAAAGACTTCATCTGTTATAAAGTCTTCAATGTACTGGGTGCCTATGTCATAGCTTAATTTGTAATCTCTGTCCTCATTATCAGGCATTGATATCCTGTATGTGGTGGAGTACTCATCACTCTTTAAGCTGAAGGATGTACTGTAACGTGTTTCTGAATTGTAAACAGTAACTGAACCGTCAAGCTCTTCTCCAAGATCAGACCTGCTTATGATACCGCTGATAGTCCTTGAGATAGGAAGTTCAAGGTCTTTTGTGATCTCAAACTTTTCTTCTCTTAATATAACAAGCGCCGTCTCTTCGTCTTCCGCCCAGCCATTCTCAGTTACGTACATAAACTTTCCTGTGAGTACGTTTGAGTTCAGCAGACTGTTGGCATATACGAAAATGGTGATCTTGTCGATCTGTTCAGCTTCAGAAGGAATGATGATCTCATAATCTGTCTCGGTGCTTCCGGGCTCGATCGTAAAGTATCCTGATATTGCAGTTTCACCGATGTCAGCTCTGACATAACCGTTGAGTGCGGCATTTTCAAAATATCCACCCTCAGGAAGACCAATCTTTCCAGCCAGCGTAACTCTTCTCTGAAGAATCACGTCAAAGGTGTTTACTGCAGCTGTAACAGGTAAGGTTGTGGCATTCAGAGATGATGCAAACCACTTATCTTCAGTGGCGTTGTAATAAACTGTACCAAGAACAAGGTTAGTAGAAATGTCAGAACCGGAGAGATTCACGTAAACACTGTCTATAACACTTGAACCTGAGGGCAGTTCAATCTCATATTCAAGCTCATCTGATATACTGCTTACACTGAATTCATGGTTTGCTGCATAACCGCCTATATTGAAGCTCAGATATCCACTGAGTTCCTGGTCAATTCTTGCACCGTCTGGTATTATTATCTTTCCGCTGATGGTACGTTTTGCTTCAAGAACAAGATCCTTCTGAACAGAGTCGTTATTTAACATGATAGGAGTACACAGGCCTGACTCCTGCCTGAAACGGAGATCATCGCCTATGAAGCAATTCTGATCCATCACATACAGGTTGCAATCGTCTTCTTCTCCGTCAAATACTCCGCCAATCTCAAGATATGTTACTCTCGAAGCTAAAATAGGAAGCTTAAGGGAATAGCTTACAGTATCGTCTTTGCTGTCAAGTGTCAGAGTATTCTTATCAGGTTCCACTGAATTATCATCTGCATCAGTATGCGCTGTAATGTCAAGTGTCAGAGAACCGTTTCTTATTATTCCCAGATCTTCCACAGATATGGTTCCGCTGATCGTCCTCTGCTGTGGATAAGTCAGTTCAATCGTTTCAGGTATTTCATTGACAGCAACAGGTTCTGCGTTGCGATAGTCAACAAGCCATGTATTGTGTGCATCAACATACATAGTCTTCTGAAGCATCACATCTGTTTCGGTATCTGAGCCGTCTGTTGTGAAGTAAACATTAAAGTATTTGAACTGCTCTGATCCGACAGGAAGAAGACATGTAAAGTCTGCTTTCCTTGTATCGCTGTTAATCGAAACAGTCACACTGTCGCCTGAAGTGTCATTCTGATTAATCGCATAGAACCTGGCATTGAGCTTACCTGCAGAAAGGTTTTCTTCATTCGGAAGCGTGATAGTTCCCTTTACTGCTTTAAGGGAAATGAGAGTAATGTCTGCATTTGCAGAATATCCACTTACATTTACGTCTACTGCAGTGTTAATATGGGAAGATTCTGTATTGCTTATCCTGTAATGGTATCCACTATAAATATTTGAGGTCGAAGTATAACTTACATAAGCATATATTTCTCCTACCCTCTCTGTGCCGTAGACAAGTGGAAGTTTGTAATCATACTCTCTAGTCTCATCACCGGACAATAAATATGTTATTGAATTCATACTCTTGTAGGAAGAGCCTAAAGAACTGCCATAACAATATGCATAAACAGTCACATTTACTTTTGCACTTCCCAGATAAGCATCTTCAGGTAACCTGATCTTACCCTTCAGAGTAGGTACTCTGAGCATCCTGATCCCGATGTTTAAGTCTTCTCTGTTTTCAATATTGAGATCATTGAGCTCATATCTTGTGCTGACAAGATTGCCCTCTTCTGTCACATAGTACTGATCTCGGATAATGTCAGTCTGAACGTTGTTTCTTGTGTTCATCTTGACAGTCAGATATTTGAACTCTTTTGATGCAAAATTGGATGCTGTTATCTTATAATCGTACTCGTTCTTTAAATCTTCACTATAGATCCTGATATCACGGCTAAAGCTTCTGTTCTGATCATCATAAGCAGTAACTGTGATGTACGCATCATAGTCATTTTCGGCATATTCAGAAACAAAATATCCTGAAGGCATGGTAATCCTGCCGCTGATGGATGCATACTTTTTGATCGTGAAATCCTTTGTCGTAGTTACATTGCCGCTTACATCAATTTCTTCTGCATCCGCACTCGAGTCAACAATTCCATTGTTGCCAAAATACATGGTGTAGTTCATTGGAATGTTTGTGGCGGTATCATTGTTGTTGTAAAAGTATATTTCAAAAAAGCTTATTGAAGCACTGTCTTCAGGCAGAGCAATTATGTAAGGAATCTCTTCTGCATCTACAGGAGTTGTAAAGTAGTACGAATAATATGAAGAACCGATCCTGCCCCTGATATAACCTTTAACAGGACTATTCTTGACGTATGTTCCTTCAGGCAAAAGAATCTTTCCGCTGATGGACTTTCCTGAAACAAGGTTAATTACTATCGGAGAACCTGAAACAGCTATTGTATCTCTCACCTGGCTGGTTGAGCAGGTATTTCCGTTGTACCAGTAGTCCTTGTTATATACAATATTAGATCCTACTTCATCATTTTTGCTTACATTGTACCTGATTCCGTAGATATTTCCGGGAATTGGATAATTATCGGGAAGCGCTACATAAGCAATTGTCTCACTCTCGCCGGGTTCAAGGACAAATCCGTTTCTTTTGAATGTACTGCTTGATGCAGAAACATAGTATACATCAAGAGTACCGGTAAGATTTGAGCCGAGCACTGAGCTTCCTGCAGGAAGTTTGATCTTGATGGGCACAAGGTTCTTTGCCTTACTGATGGGCAATTCTGTGATTGAATCTGCCGGAATTGTATATGCAGTATTGCTGTTTGAAGTATCAAAATAACTGCCGTTATAATACAGAGTCTGACCGAGGAAAATGTTGGTCATCAAACTGTTGTTTGTACTCCAGTTGTAACGTGTCTCTACGATATTCCTGTTGGTCCAATCATAATCATTGAGATAGAATTCAATGGAATCCTGTCCATCCTGAATGCTTATGCTCTTGCTGTAGGTGTTATTGCTGCTGTTCTTCACATAGAAGGTTCCCGAAAGGTTTCCTCCCTTGAAGAATACGCCATCTCCAAGCTTTAATCTGAAATGTGCCGGAGTCTTTGCAAGAGTCACATCAAGAGCATCTGATGGCATAGCAAAGGACATGGCATCAGAGCTGTTGTATGCCATGGATGTTCCGCCTGCATAATATTCATCTCTGTTCAGTACAAGGTTAGTCAGTCCGCTATATGAAGAATTAACTTTAATTCTAAGGTTAAGAATTTCAGTGGCATCTGCAGGAACTCCATTTACAGAAACCTCTACTGATGTTTCACCTGCGGGAATAGTAAAGTAGATACTTTCATATTTATTGGTCGCATAGGTGGCATAAATGTATCCGGAAACGCTGGATCCCTCAGGTAAAACTACACCTTCGGGAAGATTTACTCTTACTCTTAAAGGAATTACCCAGGGAGTAAGCACAAGAGCTGTTTCACCTGTTTCCGATAAATTCAGGGTGTAATTTGGATTATCATGAACCAGGGTATCTGTGCCATTATAGTATTCATTTGAATTATATGCCAGGTTGCCGTTTGAATTGTTGAGCTTGATATTCACATTTGTGATCGAAGTCACATCAGGATTCATCTGATTGAGATAGAATGAGCACTCTCTCTTGTCAGTTTTGATCTTGAAATACTTGCTTCTGCTGCTACCGTCGTTATAGTAGAAATAACCGGTAACTTCGCTTGTGTTATTGCCCACAATTGCATTCTCAGGAAGTTTTACCGTAACCTTAACCGGAGCGGTCCTCAGCGTAAGATTTCTTTCCAGTATTGTATCATCAGAAAGAGCTGCTCCATCTAACGTCTTTGTACCAACGAGCTTATCTTCAGAGTAATAGAGGTCTGTCCCTGTTGTGATATTCTGGAGGTAGTCATCACGGCTATCTACAGTGATTCTGGTGCCATAAAGAGTATCATAATTAACCGGAAAGTTGTCCGCATATACAACGAGTTCTGTTTCACCCTTAGGAATCCTGTAATATACAGATTTATAGTTATTTTCTGCGTAATATGAGTATATATATCCTGAATAATTACTGTTATTTTTGTCAGCCACATAGTCTTCTGGAAGTCTGATGGTATACTTTACGCGTGCAGTCAACAGAGTAAAATCCAGTGCACCGTTGGCCATCTGATCAGCAGTGATATCAGCCTTTTTGATCACCGATGCATCTTCCGCTTTTCCGGAAAGCGTCGAATAATACCTGCTCTCACTATCGTCAGATTCATCTTCCCTTGTGTTAAGGTGAAGATACTCATCATAACCATATGCCAGAGCGGTGTTGGAATTTGAGTATACATATGCGGTTATACCTTTAAGCTCATCTGTTCCCAGCGGAAGGCTGTTAAACTGATAATATCCATAATCATGATCGCTTGAAAGATATAAGTATGTACTATAGTTCTGGGACTCTGTCTGTGCTGTAATTCTGATTTCCCTGCTCTCAGAGGAATTCTCTGTGTAATACTCCTCAGGAAGATAGACTGTTCCGTAAAAATCAGCCATAAGAAGCGGAATCGTAACAGAGTCCGTGATCTCTATCGCGGCTGCATTATCAGAGCTCGTTGAAAAGCCATCTTCAGTGATATAAATGTACTTATCTCTGTGCAGATTTGTTAATGCACTGGATGAAATTTTGTAGTACACATTGTACTCACCGGGATCGAGTCTGATTATATCCTCATCCATTACGTAATTGTACACACCATCTGCAGTGTCATACCTGTCAACGCCACTATAGGTACTATCAAAATATATACTTCTGCTGCTATTGGTTGAGATGTTTTTTAAATATATGTCTATATAAGTATCGCTGCCGGTATCAAAGAAGCTTCCTTTGGGGAAAGCCAGGGTAACTGTTACATCCTGAGCATCTTCACTAAGAGTGAGTTCTTCTTCGTCAACAACCTCAACTTCTTCAGGCAGTTCTTCGGGTTCAGAAATTTCCTCTTCTTCCGAATCTG
>JAEEGF011414858.1_pt1 | contig 12060 bp, 9 predicted proteins | sample 9134171 | NCBI WGS metagenome assembly JAEEGF01 (sample SAMN16246542, study PRJNA631951) | gut metagenome | biome: gut microbiome; feature: rumen; material: AP-attached | host: Bos | place: Iran: Karaj | collected 2018-10 | reverse complement strand
GGAGCCAATGTACCAGTCTGGCACGCCATGCTCTTGCATGTGCTGCTTGTAGGTTGGCCATTCATCACATTTTCCTTTAGCAACAACACCCTTACGAACTCGTTCCATGATAGTGAAAGATTCCGCTGGGTCAAGCCCCTTATGAATAAGGTAAACCATGATATCATCACGGGTACAAATAGCCTCGGTGATAGTAGCAGTTCCACTAAGAATAAGGTCCTGAGCATTACCTAACCATACGTCAGTACCATGGGCAAGTCCTGCAATTCGAACCAAATCAGTAAAATACCTAGGCTTAGCCTCAACAAGCATCTGCATGGCAAAATCAGTACCAAACTCAGGTATTCCAAGTGTGCCAAGAGGTGTGCCCATAATATCATCAGGAGTGATGCCAAGAGCCTTTGTGCTTTGGAACAGGGACATAACATCCTTGTCATCTAACGGAATTTCTGTGGCGTTAATGCCAGTCAAATCCTCCAGTCGCTTAATCATGGTAGGATCAAGGTGACCTAAGATATCAAGCTTAAGCAGGTTGGCATCAATCTTATGGTAATCGAAATGGGTAGTAACAATATCAGTATCCTTATTGGCTGGATGCTGAACCGGTGTAAAGGAATAGATATCCTCACCGTTTGGAAGAACTACTACACCACCAGGATGCTGACCTGTTGTAGATTTAACACCTTCAACTCCCTTAGCAAGACGTTCGTTTTCAGCACGTCGCTTTCTTATATCACGCTTTTCGAAATATTTTAAAACATAGCCAACTGCGTTCTTATCCGCAAGTGTAGAAACTGTACCTGCCTTGAAGGTCTGGCCATCACCAAAAATAACTTCTGTATATTTATGAGCCTTTGACTGATATTCATTGGAGAAGTTCAAATCGATATCAGGCTCCTTATCACCCTTGAATCCAAGGAAGGTTTCGAATGGAATATCAAATCCATCCTTAGCAAGAGGCTTGCCGCATTTAGGACAGATTTTATCTGGCATATCTACTCCAGAAAGTCCCTGGTTAACAATCTCCTGCACCTCTGGACCATCAAAATCTACATAATAGCAATTAGGACATCTGTAGTGAGGTGGCAATGGGTTAACCTCTGTAATACCAGCCATTGTAGCTGCAAAGGAAGAACCTACGGAACCACGGGAGCCAACCAGATAGCCATCCTCGTTAGACTTCCAAACCAGCTTCTGAGCGATAATGTACATAACGGAATATCCATTACCGATAATAGAATTAAGCTCTCGTTCAAGTCGCGCTGCTACTATTTCAGGAAGCTCAGGTCCATACACCTCATGTGCTCTTGTTTCGCAAATACGACGCAAATCTTCCTCTGAATGCTCGATTACAGGTGGACATTTATCAGGACGAACCGGATGAATACGCTCCACCATATCAGCAATCATATTAGTATTTTCTACAACTACTTCATGTGCCTTAGCCAGTCCTAGGTAAGCAAATTCCTCAAGCATCTCATCAGTGGTATGAAGATATAGAGGTGCCTGCTGGTCTGCATCATCAAAGCCCTTGTTGGCCATAATGATACGGCGATATATTTCGTCCTCAGGATCAAGGAAATGCACATCACAGGTAGCAACAACAGGCTTTTTAAGCTCGTCGCCTAATGCAACAATCTGCTTATTAATCTCCTGCAAATCCTTTACAGAATTGATGTTTTCGTATTTACGTTTATCAGAACGAATCATGAATTCGTTATTTCCGACTGGTTGAATTTCAAGATAATCATAGAAATTAGCGATACGCATAATTTCTGATTCATCTCTTCCATCTACTATGGCATCGTATAATTCACCAGCCTCGCAGGCAGAACCAATAATCAGTCCCTCTCTGCACTCCATCAGCAAGCTCTTTGGAACTCTAGGATATCTGCTGAAGTAATAAAGGTGGGATTCTGAAACCAATCTATAAAGATTAATACGGCCCAAATCGTTCTTTGCAAGAACAATACAGTGATTTGCACGCATTTTCTTTATCTGTTCTGGGCCTGGTTTACTATGGTCATTAAGCTCTGATAAAGTGAAAATCTTTTCATTTTCAAGTTTTACAATGAACTTCTCAAATACCTTTGCTGTAGCCTCCGCATCATCAACTGCACGGTGATGATGCTCGTTTACAATATTTTCAGCCTTACAAACAGCATCCAAATTGAACCTTGCCATATTTGGATGTAAGTATCTTGCAACCTCGACTGTGTCTACGTGAGTATAGTCGTATTCAAGGCCAAGCTGCTTACAATTGTATCTAATAAAGCTGGTATCAAATCCAGCATTATGTGCAACTAAAACAGAACCCTTACAGAACTCCATAAACTTTGGAAGTATCACATCGATTGTAGGCGCATCCTCTACCATTTCGTCCTTTATGGAAGTAAGCTCTGTTATGTTGAATGGAATTGGCACCTGTGGGTTTACAAACTCAGAAAATCTATCAACGATTTCTCCATTTACAAACTTAACAGCACCAATTTCGATTATCTTACATGTCTTTGGGTTGAAGCCTGTAGTCTCAATATCAAATACTACAAATTCATCACGTAAAGTCTGGCCCTTATCGTTTGTAACAATAAGCTTTGTATCGTCTACAAGATAGATTTCGCATCCGTAGATAACCTTGAAATCTCCAAGGCCCTTCATATGATCCGCATCACAGAACGCCTGAACAACACCGTGGTCTGTAATAGCAAGTGCCTTATGGCCCCATTCCTTTGCCCTGCTGATAATTGTGGTAATTTCGGATACACCATCGAAATCCGACATCTTTGTATGGCAGTGTAGCTCAACACGCTTGTCTACTGCAGTATCCTGTCTGGTAACCCTGAAATCACGAATTCTATTGATAGAATTGATTCGACCGACTGTAAGCTCCTTTGAATAAATATCTTCATCTAGCTTACCTGCAATCTTATAGAACTCTCCAACCTTAAGAGCCTTTTCTAGCTCACGTCCCTGATCTGCATCGCTGAAGAAAAGCTTGATAGAGATAGAGTCGGTAAAGTCAGTCATTGCACCAGTTCCAAAATATCCGCCCTTCTTTGTCTCTCTAAACTCAAGAGATGTAAGCTGTCCACGAATAATGATTGGTCCAAGGAGCTCGCCATTAATGTCCTCCATTGGAGTTGCATTATCGAAGATTTCATTTCCATAGATACAATCTGGATCATCAGATTTAGTAAGTGGCTTGATAACTTTTGTCTCTGCCTCCTGTGGCTTCTTGCTATCTGCATCCTTTTTCTTGTCAGAATTGTCGGCTCCGGCATTCTCACCATCAGAAGATTCGTGACTGACGCTCTGAGCGTTAATAGCCGCAATTTTGTTTTCGATTTCAAGAATTGCGTTCTCAAGATACTTGCTTTTAACAGGCTCTTTATAATCGAAATCAATAACAATATTCTGATGACATCTGCGACAAAGAATGGAATGAAGAATATCAAACAGCTCATGCTCTTTCTCGCGGGCAATTATCGTATCTTCGATAGTAACCTTTAAATGACCATCCTCAGTAAAATCTAAATCCGCTTTTTTATATATGTTAAAAAGAAGAGCACTTCTATCCTCTAGCTCCTCTAAAATACTATCATTGTATGAACTTAAAAGATTTTCAGGTGTATACTGACTTGATAAATCGAATTCTTCGAGGATTCGAATTGTAACACCATTATTAGGGAAGAATTGTTTTTTAATAGATTTTTCCAAATGCCAGATACGGCGCTTAGGAATAAGGGTATTGAATGTAACGTATATACGAATATCATCCTTCGAACGACCGGTACTTACCTTAGTGACAGTGGCGTCACTAAGGGCTGTATCCAAATCATTCCCCGCATCCATATTAGGGAAAACTTCATAAAAACTCATTTGATCCATATCATTATCTCCGTGGCCAGTTTGTAAGCTCCTCACGTAATGCATCAAGAAGCTCACTCTCAGGCATCTTGCGAACGACTTCGCCGTGCTTTATAAGAAGGCCCTCACCAATGCCTCCAGCAACGCCCAAATCAGCTTCCTTTGCTTCTCCTGGTCCATTAACTACGCAGCCCATAACGGCTACTTTTATATCCAAATCTGAGAACTCTTCAACAAGATTCTCTACTTTATTTGCAAGTCCAATTAAATCTATCTGTGTACGTCCACATGTTGGGCATGATACAACTTCGATTCCGCCCTTTCTAAGACCAAGTGTACGAAGAATAAGCTTTGCTGTCTTAATTTCTTCGATAGGGTCACCTGTAAGCGAAACTCGGATAGTATCACCAATTCCCTGCGAAAGAATCATTGATAAGCCGCAAGCACTTTTGATGTTTCCAGCCTTGATTGTGCCAGCTTCTGTAATACCAACGTGAAGTGGATGTGTTGTCTTGTCGGCAATCAATTCGTGAGCCTTTACGCACATCATAACATCAGATGATTTGATGCTGATTACAAGATTGTCGTATCCAAGGCGTTCGATAATAGCCACCTTATCAAGTGCAGACTCAACAAGACCTTCTGCTGTAACGCCGCCATATTTTTCAACAAGATTCTTTTCTAGTGAACCTGAATTCACTCCTACTCGAATAGGAATATTCTTTGCTTTTGCAGCATCAACAACAGCCTTAATACGATCTTCGCTTCCAATGTTTCCAGGATTAATACGAATCTTGTCAGCTCCATTTTCAATTGCAGCAATAGCAAGTCTGTAATCAAAATGAATATCCGCAACAAGAGGAATGTGAATCTGCTCTTTGATTTTGCCAAGAGCCTTTGCCGCTTCCATATCAGGTACAGCGCAACGAATAATATCACAGCCAGCTTTTTCGAGCTGAAGAATCTGTGCAACTGTTGCCTCTACATCCTGTGTTTTTGTGTTTGTCATAGACTGGATAAGAATTGGATTTCCTCCACCTATAACTCTATTTCCAATTTTAACTTCAGTAGTCTTCATAATATTACCTCTACATAAGCTTAAGAATATCGTTGTACATAACAACAACCATTAAAACCATTAACAATGCAAATCCCACCAGATTGATACCGTTTTCAATTTCAGGCTTCATCTTCTTTCCTCGAATTCCTTCGATTATAAATAAAAGAATTCGTCCACCATCAAGGGCTGGGAATGGCAATAGGTTCATAACGCCAAGGTTGGCAGTAAGAAGTATTGCGATTGATAATAGATTGATAAATACGTAAAACAAGCCACTGCTTATTGATTGATCATAAACATCAGAAATGGTAGTAACAACTCCTACAGGACCTGATACTTCATTTACAGAAATCTGACCTGTAAATAACATCTTTAAGCTAGATAATGTAACGTAAATCTGATATTTGATTTCGTAAGCTGCGTATTTTAAAACACCAATTGGTGATACCTTTTTGTATTCCGCATTCTTGATGATGCCAATCATTTTTCTGCCGGTTTCTTCAGAGTATGTTGGCACTAACTCAGTCTCATACTTTTCACCATCACGTGAATAAACAATATCGTAACTATCCGCATCAGCATGTAAGAATGTGTAGATGCTAATTTCATTGTAAAAATGAACATTATATCCATTAATACTAATAATTGTATCTCCAGCCTCCATGCCTGCTTCCTCGGCTGCATAGCCTTCCATAACATCAGATATGGTAGCGTCATTTACACCTAAAGCTGCTATGTAAACAACAGAAAGTATATAAGCCAAAATAAAGTTAAATAAAGGACCAGCAAAAACGATTTGAAATCTCTCCCATAGGGATTTTTTATTAAATGCTCTATCACTATCGCTTTCTTCATCCTCTCCTTCCATAACGCAAGAACCACCGAATGGAAGAAGCTTTAAACAATATTTTGTTTCGCCTTTTCCCCAAGAAATCAGAGTTGGGCCAAGCCCCAAAGTGAATTCATTAACCTTAACCCCGCACTTCTTTGCAAAAAGAAAATGTCCTAGCTCATGAAAAATAATAATGAAACTAAAAATTAGTATAGCTAGAATAATCTTCATTTTTACCACCTGCTCTCAATGAAATCGTAAGTCATCTTTTCAGTTTCAAGAACCTGTTCGATTGTAGGATTCTCAATAAAATCGACATTAATCATTGCTTCTGATACGATTTCTGGTATCTCCAAAAACTTGATTTTATTATTTAAAAACTTTGCAACTGCTCTTTCATTGGCAGCATTGAAGACAGTAGGAACATTTCCACCTGCATCCATTGCATCATAAGCCAAAGAAAGGCCATAGAAAGTTTCCATATCCGGCTTTTCAAATGTAAGTGAACCTACTTTGAATAAATCTAAAGGCTCTGCGTAAAGAATCTTACGGTTTGGATAGAATAGAGCATAAAGGATTGGCAATCTCATATCTGGTGTGCCCATCTGGCCAATTACCGCTCCATCCATAAATTCAACAGCGGAATGAAGCACGCTCTGTGGATGCACCACAACCTCAACCTGGCTAAGATTTACATCGAATAGCCACTTAGCTTCCATAACTTCCAAACCTTTGTTGATCATTGTGGCAGAATCGATAGTGATTTTTGCGCCCATAGACCAGTTTGGATGCTTCAATGCATCTTCTACTCTAACATTCTCTAACTGTTCAAGAGTCTTTCCTCTGAAAGGACCGCCTGAAGCAGTAAGAAGAATCTTTGAAATTTTATTATGTCTTTCTCCATTTAATGATTGGAAAATAGCACTGTGCTCGCTATAAACCGGATGAATAGAAACCCCCTTTTCCTTTGCAAGAGGCATAATGATATGACCTGCAGTAACAAGTGTCTCTTTGTTTGCTAAAGCAATTGTCTTTTTGGCATTGATAGCCGCAATAGTAGGCTGAACTCCAATCATTCCAACTACGGCAGTAACTACAGTGTCAGCCTCTTCACAAGTGGCAACAGCAATAAGTCCTTCCATTCCAAAATGAATATCTATATCCATATCAGAAAGTCTTGTCTTTAAATCCTTTGCAAGCTCCTCCGTTCCCACAGAAACAAGTGTAGGATGATACTTTCTGATTTGCTTTTCAAACAAATCAAGATTCTTTCCACAGGACATTGCAACTACCTGCAAATCCTCTGGATTTTGTGAAACTATGTCCAATGTCTGGGTTCCAATAGAACCAGTTGAACCAAGTAAAGCTAACTTCTGTGACATTTTACTACCTCTTTATACGTAAAAATAATAAGCTAAGAAGAAAATAATAGGTGCTGTGATAATTACGCTATCAAATCTATCAAGCACTCCACCATGTCCTGGAATCAATTTTCCATAATCTTTTATTTCGAAATTGCGCTTAATGGCTGAAGCAGCTAAATCACCTACCATGGAAATTAAAGCGCCAACTCCAGAAATAATTACAAGTGGAAGGATTGCAAAGTCATCCATCTTGAATACTGCTGAAATAACGTAGCAGTAAATCGCTGTGAATAACATTGCACCAACTACTCCACCAACTGCTCCTTCGATAGATTTCTTAGGAGAAAGAATTGGAGACATCTTGTGTTTTCCAAACAATACGCCTACACAATATGCAGATGTATCGCATCCCCAAGAACAAAGGAAAATAAGCCATACAATAAACTGGCCATTTGTAAGCATTCGTGTCTGGTAAAGGAATGAAAGCATCACTCCTACGTAGAATAAGCCAAAGAATGCTGCCATAATCTGATGACTATGAAACTTAGGATAACTAAACACGAATACTGCTAATAGTAAAATCAAAAATGCAAGGACAATTACCATAACATCCTGGCAAAATTGAAATCTTAAATCTAAATAGTATGTAATACAAGCGAGATACCCTAGTATTCCAGGTAAACTTTTCTCAACTTTAAAGATTCTGTATAGCTCGAACATGCCGATGAGAGACAAAACTAGCATTACTGCTAAAAGAACATCTCCACCTGTGCAAATAAATAAAAGTGCAAGAGCTACAAGAATAATTCCACTAATTAATCTAGTAATAAACATATATAATCCTTCCTATATACCACCGAATCTACGGTTTCTCTTATCATATTCCTCTACTGCCTTTTTAAGCTCCTCTGGTGTGAACTCTGGCCATGGAACAGGTGTAAAGTAGAACTCGGAATATGCTAATTGCCACAATAGATAGTTTGAAAGACGCTGCTCTCCAGATGTTCTAATCATAAAATCTGGATCAGGGATATCCTTAGTGTCTAAGTAGCCTGAAAAAACATCCTCTGTAATATCTTCTGAGTTGATATTTCCAGTTTTGACATCCTCTGCAACCTTTCGAATTGCTCTAGTCATTTCATCTCTACTACCATAATTTATAGCAATAGTAAGTGTAAGACCTGTAAACTGTGATGAATACTCTGTAAGCTCAGCAATAGCTGCTCTAAGTTTGTCATCCAGCTTTGTTAAATCACCAATAAATCTAACACGAAGGTTATCCTTTTTGGCGGTCTTCATACATGTCTTTATATATTCCCCTAAAAGCTTCATAAGAGCTTTAACTTCATCGTCAGGTCTAGACCAATTTTCAGTAGAGAAAGCATACATTGTAACGTATTTTACTCCTAAATCATGTGCTGCTCTACAAATGGTTTCGACGTTTTTAGCCCCTACAGTGTGTCCGTATGTACGAGGCATTCCTTTTGATTTGGCCCATCTGCCATTTCCATCTAGTATTATAGCTATATGCTCTGGTACGTTCATAGCACCTCCAAAATAAAATATAATGAAAAAGGGCACAATAACTGTGCCCCATAAATAGACTAGTTTAAACTGTCATAATCTCTTTTGTCTTAGCCTCAACAGCTTTATCTACCTCAGCGATGAACTTGTCAGTCATCTTTTGGCACTTATCCTCAAGGTCCTTTATCTCATCCTCAGAAACGCCTTCATCCTTTGAATGCTTCTTTAACTGGTCGATAGCATCTCTACGAATGTTACGAATAGCAACCTTTGCATCTTCGCCATGCTTTTTAACGTCCTTGGCAATTTCCTTACGACGCTCTTCTGTAAGCTCTGGAAAAACTAAACGAATAAGCTTACCATCGTTTGTAGGATTGATACCAATATCAGACATATTAATTGCCTTTTCAATCTCCTTTACCAATGATGGCTCCCAAGGCTGAATCTGAATAAGTCTAGGCTCAGGAACAGAGATATTTGCAACCTGCTGAAGTGGAGTTGGAGCTCCATAATAATCAACAGTAATCTTGTCAAGAATATGTGGATTAGCTCTACCTGCTCGAATAGTAGTAAACTCGCTTTCGAGATTGTTGTAGCTCTTTGTCATTTTCTCCTCGTAAGTTGAAAGTATATTATCCATTAATCCTCCTTAACACACACAACTGTGCCATTAAATTTGCCTGAAATTGCTTTTACTATAGAATCCTCTTCATTAAGAGAGAATACGTACATTGGCATCTGCTGCTCCATTGCGATAACTGAAGCAGTCATATCAACAACCTGAAGCTTTTTATCGATAACTTCCTGAATGCTAACCTTATCATAACGCTTTGCATCAGGATTCTTAGCTGGGTCACTGTCATATACACCATCAATAGACTTAGCAAGAAGAATAACATCTGCTTCGATTTCTACTGCACGAAGTACTGTAGCTGTATCTGTTGAAAAATACGGATGACCTGTACCACCTGCAAAGAATACAACCATTCCTCTTTCGAAATACTTGTTTGCTCTATCCTTAGAATACAGCTTTGAACAATTGCCACACTCAAAAGGTGTAAGTACTGATGTACGCATACCAGCTGCTCTGAAGATTTCAGATACGTAGATACAGTTCATAACTGTAGCAAGCATTCCAATCTGGTCTGCCTTTGTACGATCAATATTCTCTGATGAACGGCCTCTCCAGAAATTGCCGCCGCCGATAACGACACCAACCTGAACACCATCATCTACAAGCTTCTTAACCTGCTTTGCTACCATCATACATGTAGCTTCGTCAAATCCAAACCCCTTATCACCTGAAAGTGCTTCTCCACTAAGCTTAAGTAATACTCTCTTCATTTGTAATAATCCTTTATCTATTAGATTGCGAATACGCTGTTTACATCAACATCTGAGTAGCTCTGTGAGCAGAAGCCTTCGATAACAGCACCATTGTTAATCTGTACTGAACGAGACTTAATGTTACCCATAACAACAGCTGATGTATCAACAACTACTGGACCATTAACATCGATATCACCCTTTACAGCACCTGCGATAACTGCAGATGTAGCTGTAATGTTACCAATGATAACAGAACCAACGCCAACCTTTGCTGTACCTGTTGTAACTACTTCGCCTTCGATCTTTGCAGCGTCAGCGAAGAACTCTGAAGATGATGAGTTACCATTAACCTTACCTGTAACAACAAGCTTGCCATTACATGCAACATCTCCTACAATCTCTCCCTGTACTTCGATAGAACCGATTGATTCTACATTACCTGTAACCTTCATTCCTGCTGTAATAACTGCGTTCTCATCTGCAACTGCTCTGTTAGTATCAGCAGCATTTCCCATAACATCCATTGTTCTTGGTGCCTCCATCTTTGTTTCTTTCTTTGTCTCTGAGAAGAATGATTTTTTCTCCTCAACTGGCTCTGTAGTAACAGGAGCCTCTGCCTGCTTTTCAGCTGGTGTTTCAACCTTTTTAGTGACTTGCTCTAAAAGACCATCAAGCTTGTTAAGCTCAGACTCAACGTCAATATCGCCATCTAAGGTATTAACCATAACTTCTTCTGTAGATGTCTCTTCTGCGCCAGCCATTTCGTCTAAAGCGTCATTAAAATCCTCTTTGAAATCCTTAAAAAAGCCCATTACAATTCCTCCATAACATATTATTGTACAACGTTTACGTGCTGTATAACGGTTGTTTCATCTGTGATTGGTAAAATCATGGCCCCCTGCTCTTGTAAAGATTCAATCAATCCAGGTAAAGCCTCAACTGTCGCATTTTTATTAGAAGCGTCATGCAACAATACTACAGACGTTTTGTATTTTACCACATCCTTCATTACATTATCAATAAGCTGTTCCGTTGTAAAAGCAGAAGATGTAGCATCTCCTGAAGCCACATTCCAATCGTAGTATACAACGCCCTGATTATTTAAATAATTAATGAATGTAGACATGCTTGTAGTGCTGACTTTATTACTGCTTCCGCCTGGAAAACGGTAATATTTTGTGTCAACACCAGTAGTTTCTAAAATTAAATTATGAATTTTGTTATAATCCTGCGCAAAAGCATCCTCAGATGCATATATCTCACCAAAATTGTGACTATATGAGTGCATACCAATAGTATGGCCTTCATCTACGATGCGTTTGTATTGTTCACCGTAAAGCTCTAAATCCTTGCCACAAACAAAGAATGTAGCCTTTACATTATAATCGTCAAGAATATCTAATATCTCATCTGTGTTGCTGCTAGGGCCATCATCAAATGTCAAATATACCATAGGTATATCGCCCTCTTCAGCAATATTATCAACGTTATCAACTTGGTAGACATCGTCCAAAATACTGTCATCCACCATTTCACTTTCATTCTCTACATCAGTAGTAACATAGACCTGATTAGCAAGGCTATCCAACTGCCTCTGTAAAGAGAAAACCTCGAACAAAAGAAAGCCCATTACAGTAATTGTAAGTAGCATAAATACTAAAACAGTAGTGACAATAAATTTTTTCATCCTGGCCACGCGTCTGCGCTTCGCCCTTTGTCTCTCAAGCCCTTCAAATGAACTCTCCAAAACAAAATCCTCCCCATAAAAATTTCTCTTTTATTTTATCACAACGATTTCTCAATATAAAGGGGGTAAAAAATAAAGAGCCCACTAAATGTGGACTCTTTAAAGAAAACAAATTTGAAATTAAAGCTGAGCTGCAACTTCTGCTGCGAAATCCTCAACCTTCTTCTCAAGACCTTCGCCTGTTTCAAAACGAACGAATCTCTTGATGCTGAGCTCAGAACCTGTCTCCTTAGAAACCTGCTCTAAGTACTTAGCAACTGTCTGCTTTCCATCCTCAGCCTTAACGTATACCTGATCAAGTAAGCAGATTTCCTTAAGCTCTTTAGATACACGACCT
>JAEEGF011281706.1_pt1 | contig 12060 bp, 9 predicted proteins | sample 9134171 | NCBI WGS metagenome assembly JAEEGF01 (sample SAMN16246542, study PRJNA631951) | gut metagenome | biome: gut microbiome; feature: rumen; material: AP-attached | host: Bos | place: Iran: Karaj | collected 2018-10 | reverse complement strand
ATCTTCTTCATCATCACGGGCGTGATCGCGCTTGTCGGGAACCCGACGCGCTATCTCTATGGTCTGCTGATTCTTGCCGGCCTTGTGTTCGGCATGCTCGGCGACATCTATCTGGATCAGAAGTGGGTCTATCCTGCAGATGACAGAAAATATCTGTACGCCGGCTTCATCAGCTTCGCGATCGGGCACCTGTTCTACATCCCGGCGATCATCCTGAACGCCCGAAACTACGGACTCGAGATGAAATATTTGTGGTTTGCGGCGGCGTTTGCGGTGCTTGTCTCCGCGTTCGTCCTGATTTCCGAAAAGCCGACAAAGCAGCATTTCGGCGAGTTCAAGATCACGGTGATGCTCTATGGTCTGGTCGTTGCCGGTATGGCAGGCGTCAGCATGGTGGCAGTCATCTGCACGAAGCAGCCGCGCTTCATCTGCTGCGCGATCGGCGGTGTGATGTTCCTGCTCTCCGACCTGATTCTTTCGCCGATGTACTTCGGACCGAAGGAGAAGAACAACCCGACCAACTTCTTTATCAATCACCTGACCTATTACATCGCGCAGTATCTGCTTGCGTTCTCGATTTCGCTTGTGCCTGCGCTCACAAACTGAACCATATAAGACAAACCGGCGTACCGTTTGGCACGCCGGTTCTTTTTTTGTCTTGCTGTTTAAGCATCAAAGCGTTCTTTCAATTTGACCATCAGATCCGCGATCGGCAGGTTTTGAGGACAGTGGCTTTCGCAGCCGCGGCAGGCGATGCAGTCGCCGGGTCTGCCGTGGTCGGCGGCGTGCTTTTCGAATTCGGCAGCCGCCTTCTTTTTGTTGTCGCCGAATGCGTTATAGGTCGTGAAATAATCGGGAATGGGAATATCCATCGGGCAGGCGTCCACGCAGTAGCGGCACGCCGTGCAGGGAATCTCGATCCCGGAGCGGATGATCTCGGCGGCGTTCATCAGCAGCGCGGTCTGCGCTTCGGTCAGCGGCTGCAGCGTCTCAAACGCGGCGGTGTTCTCTTTCAGCTGCGCGAGGTCGCTCATGCCGGACAGGACGAAATCAACGCCCTCCAGCGAGGCGGCGAACCGCAGCGCCCAGACGGCGGGGGAAAGGGACGCGTCTTCTTTTTCCAGCATCAGCCTTACCGTTTCCGGTACGTTGGCCAACGCGCCGCCCTTGATCGGCTCCATGATCATGATGCGTTTGCCGTGTTTGCGGGCGGTCTCATAGCAAAGACGCGACTGGACTTTTTCGTCTTCCCAGTCGAGATAGTTGATCTGCAGCTGTACATATTCCACTTCCGGGTGCTTTGTCAGGATCTCGTCAAGCACGTCGGCGGAATCATGGAATGAAAAGCCGGTGTGGATCACTTTGCCTTCCTTTTGCTTTTGCGCCAGCCATTCGAACGCGCCGATCCGCTCGCAGGTCCCGTAGCTCTTTTTGTTGAGCGAATGCAGCCAGTAGTAGTCGAAGTAGTCCACGCCGCAGCGGTTCAGTTCCTTTTGGAACGTCGGCTCCAGCATGGCCTTTGCCTTGATCATGAACATCGGCATTTTATCGGTGATCGTGTAGTTTTCGCGCGGGTGCCGCTTTGCAACGCAGTCGCGAAAGGCGGTCTCGCTTGCGCCGCCGTGATAGACGATCGACGTGTCAAAATGGCGGTAGCCGGCTGCGAGAAACGCGTCCGCCATTGCAGTAAACGCTTCGTGGTCGACGGCGGTCTGGATGAGTTTGTTTTTCAGGGGTAAGCGCATGAGTCCAAACGAGAGTTTCTGCTTGAGTTCCATGGGTTTGCCTCCTTTGTTGTTTAAGCTTTCCAAAATTTACGGTCTAAAGCGCGGTACTGTACCGCCTCGGCGAGATGTGCCGTTGAGATCTGTTCGCTGCCTTCGAGGTCGGCAATCGTCCGTGCAACGCGCAAGATCTTGTCGTACGCGCGGGCGGAAAGCCCGAGCTGGTCGAAGCTGCGCTCGAGCAGCTTTTTGCCCGCGTCGTCGATCGGGCAGAAGCGCCGCGTCTGCGCCGCCGTCATTTTCGCGTTGCAGGTAACGCCGCTGCCGTCTAACCGCTGCTGCTGAATCTTGCGCGCGGCGTTGACGCGCTTGCGAATGGACGCAGAGGATTCGCCGGGCGCCTCGCTCGACAGCTTGTCGAACTCTACCTGCGGCACTTCGATATGGATATCCAGACGGTCCAGCAGGGGACCGCTGACTTTCGCGAGATATTTTGCCGGCGCGTGCGGCGGGCAGGTGCATTTCTTGGTAGGGTGCCCATAGTAGCCGCACGGACAGGGGTTCATCGCGCAGACGAGCATCACGTCGCAGGGGTAGGTGATCGAGCCGGACACGCGGGCGATCGTGATCACGCCGTCTTCGATCGGCTGACGCAGCGTTTCCATCGTCAGCCGCGGAAACTCCGGCAGCTCGTCCAAAAACAGCACGCCGTGGTGCGCGAGCGAAAGTTCTCCCGGCTTCGGAATGTGTCCGCCGCCGGAAAGCCCCGCCGCAGAGATTGAGTGGTGCGGCGCGCGGAACGGACGGGAGAGCACGAGCGAATGGTGGTTGGAAAGAGCGCCCGCGATCGAATAGATTTTGGTCGTCTCCAGCGATTCCTCCGGCGTCATATCCGGGAGAATCGACGGGATACGTTTGGCAAGCATGCTTTTGCCGGAGCCCGGCGGACCGATCATCAGCGTATTGTGTCCGCCTGCCGCCGCGATCTCGAGCGCGCGCTTGACCTGGAACTGGCCCTTCACGTCGGCGAAGTCGAGCACCTCGGGGTTATGCGGCTCAAACGCCGGGAACTGCTCCCGGTCGGCTTTGCGGATGCGCTTTTCGCCCTTGAGGTGCGACACGAGATCCTTGCAGGTCAATACCGGGTAAATGTCGATCCCCGTGATGGTGCAGCTTTCCGCCGCGTTGTCGAACGGCACGAAGACTGCCTTGAGCCCGCGTTCCTTTGCGTCGATCACCATCGGCAGAATGCCGTTGACCTTTCTCACTTTGCCCGACAGCGATAGTTCGCCCAGAAACGCGCAGCCGTCCGTCTCGGCGTTCAGCTGCCCGCTGGCTTTCAGGACCGAGACAAAGATCGGCAGATCATACATCGGTCCCTCCTTGCGCTTGTCTGCGGGGGAGAGATTGATCGTGACGCGCGCGGAGGGGAAGAAGAAGCCGCTGTTGCGCATGGCGGCGCGGACCCGGTCGCGGGATTCTGAGACCGCGGCGTCCGGCAGACCGACAATATCGATGCGCGGCATACCGCGTTCCAGCGCAGTTTCCACAGCGACGGGATACGTTTGCATGCCGAACAGACCGATAGACTGAACACAGGAGAACAAGGTGATCGACCCTTTCCGATTTATCTTCGTTTTTATTATACACAAAATCGCGAAAAAAGCAAAATATTTTTATTTACTCCTTTTTTAAAAAAATTATAAAAAACTGTTGGCAGAATCGATTTTTTATATTATAATATATAAGTCTAACTATGTTCGTAATTATTAGAGGTGATGCTATGGGCTCCAAATATTCCGTTTCGCTGTCGCAGCTGCTTGCGGATCATCCGATGGATGAGATTTTTTTGCCGCGCGACGCGAAGGAGATTCTGATCACGTCGCCCGACGTGAACCGCCCCGGTCTGTTCTTTGCCGGGTATGAAAACTATTTTGACAATGAGCGGATCAACTTTATCGGGATCACGGAAGCTGAGTATCTGAATACGCTGTCGCCTGAAGTACGTGCCGAGCGTGTACAGTCGTTCATGTCGAGCCGTCCCGCGGCGATCGTCTTCACGCGCGGGATTGCCTGTCCGGTGGATATCCTCTCGCTGGCGAAGACCTACGAGGTTCCGGTGCTCGGCTCCAACGATTCCACCTCGCGCATCATGTCAACGCTGATCACCTACCTCAACGTCCAGCTTGCAGAGCGCATCACGCGGCACGGCGTGTTTGTCGAGGTGTACGGCGAGGGTGTGCTGATCCTCGGTGATTCCGGCGTCGGCAAAAGCGAAACCGCCGTCGAGCTGATCAAGCGCGGACACCGCCTGATTGCGGACGACGCCGTGGAGATCAAAAAGACGGGCGCCAAAACGCTGGTCGGCTCTGCGCCGGACAACATCCGCCACTTTGTGGAGCTGCGCGGTATCGGGATCATCAACGCGCGCCGTATCTTCGGTATGGGCGCTGTCAAGCTGTCGGAAAAGATCGATATGGTGATCGAGCTTGAACCGTGGGATCCCGACAAAGTCTATGACCGGATGGGCGTTGAAAACGAAGTGATCGATATTCTCGGCGTCAGCGTACCGCACACGGTCGTCCCGGTCAAGCCCGGACGAAACCTCGCGATCATTCTCGAGGTCGCCGCGATGAACAACCGTCAAAAGAAGATGGGCTACAACGCCGCCCGCGAGCTGATGCACAATCTCGGCATCGTGGAAGACGTGATCCCGCAGCAGGACGAACTGGAACTTTGGTGTAATTTTTAACCGATAAGGTTTAACCGAAAGGAAGGATACAGCATGTATAGAGTCGGCGTCGATCTCGGCGGCACCAACATTGCCGTCGGCGTCATCAATGACAAGTATGAGATCATCGGAAGAGGCAAGAAAAAGACCAATATGCCGCGCCCGGCAGAGGCTATCATGGCGGACATCGTCGAAGCGATCCGCATGGCCTGCGCGGATGCTGGCATCTCGACGGACGAGATCAGCTCTGTCGGTATCGGCACGCCCGGTACGGTCAACAAGGAAACCGGCGTGATCGAATACGCGAACAACCTTGCGTTTGATAAGGTGCCCGCCGTCGCCATGCTCAAGGCGATGCTCGACGTGCCCTATTATCTCGAAAACGACGCGAACGCCGCAGCCCTCGGCGAAGCGATGGCGGGCGCGGGGGTCGGCAAAAAGAGCTTTGTTGCAATCACGCTCGGCACAGGCGTCGGCGGCGGTATCGTCGTGGACGGCAAAGTCTGGAGCGGCTGCAACGGCGCAGGCGGCGAGCTCGGTCATATCGTGATCGAATTCGACGGTGTCCAATGCAACTGCGGCCGTATCGGATGCTGGGAGCAGTATGCTTCCGCGACGGCGCTGGTCCGGCAGACAAAAGAAATGATGCAGAAACACCCGGAATCGAAGATGTGGGAGCTTGCCGAAGGCTCGCTCGACAATGTCGGCGGCAGAACGGCGTATGACGCCATGCGTCTCGGCGACGAGTGGGGCATTCAGGTCGTGCGGCAGTATGAACGCTATGTCGCGATCGGTACGGTCAATATCATCAACGCGATGCAGCCTGAGATGATCTGCTTCGGCGGCGGTATCTCGAACGAGGGCGAAACGCTGCTCCAGCCGGTGCGTGAGTTGATCTCTAAGTGCCGCTACAGCCGCTACTGCAAGACCCAGACCGAGGTTTGTAAGGCGACCCTCGGCAACGACGCCGGCATCATCGGCGCGGCTTTACTTGACGCATAACGGAGGAATTTGACGTTGAACGAGATCCTGTCTGCATTGGCGCAACGGAACATCCCGTATCTTGAGGGAGAACCCATGAGCCGACATACGACGTTCAAAACCGGCGGCAGCGCCCGGCTGTTTGTGGAGCCCGGCGATGAGCGCGCCCTCTCTGAAACGCTGCGGCTTTGCGCGCAGTACGACGAAACGCCGTTCATTCTCGGCAACGGCAGCAATCTGCTTGTTTCCGACGACGGGATGGACCGCGTGGTCGTGCATATCGGCGACGGTATCGACTTTGTGCGGTCGCTCGGCGGCGGTATGATCGAAGTCGGCGCGGGCGCGACGCTCGCGAAGCTTTGCAAATTCGCGCTCGAAGAGAGCCTGACGGGTCTGGAATTCGCCTACGGTATTCCCGGTTCCGTCGGCGGCGCAGTTTTCATGAATGCCGGCGCCTACGGCGGCGAAATGAAGGACGTCGTGCAGACGGTGCGGTTTCTGACGAAAGCCGGCTGTCCGGGCGAGCTGTCCGGCGATGCGCTCGGCTTTTGCTACCGAGGCAGCGTGTTTCAGACGCTGGACGTCGTGATCACGTCGGTCGTACTGAAACTCACACCGGGTGATCCGACGGCGATCGAAGAAAAGATGCGTGAGCTGCTCGGCAGACGGCGCGACAAACAGCCGCTCGAATACCCGAGTGCGGGCAGCGTCTTCAAACGGCCGGAAGGCCATTTTGCCGGCGCGCTGATCGAACAGTGCGGCCTCAAGGGAAAGACGATCGGCGGCGCCCAGGTCAGCGAAAAACACGCCGGATTCATTATCAACATCGGCGGCGCGACCACGAAGGACGTCACAGATCTGATTGCGTACTGTCAGAGCGTTGTGCTGGAACAGTGCGGCGTTCAGTTGGAACCCGAAATCAAGCGAGTATAAAAGGAAGAAGAAAAGCATGGAATTCGTCGTTATTACCGGCATGTCCGGCGCGGGCAAATCGTGCGTGATGAACGCGCTCGAGGATATCGGCTTTTTCTGCGTGGATAATCTGCCCGCGCAGCTGATCCCCGTGTTCGCGGAGCTGCTGGAAAAATCGCAGGAGCACGCGCGCGTCGCCGTGGTGACGGATGTGCGCGCCGGGCAGTCGTTTTCGGAACTGTTTGACGTCTTTGACACGCTCAAAGAGCTGCAGATCCCTTATAAGCTGATGTTCCTCGACGCGGACGACGACGTGCTGATCAAACGCTATAAAGAGACGCGGCGCCGCCATCCGCTGCAGGGCGAAATGGCGTCCGTCCAGCAGGCGATCACGCTGGAGCGCAAGCTGCTTGCTGACGCGCGCAGCAAGGCGGACTATCTGTTGGAAACAAGCAATCTTTCCGCAATGCAGTGCCGTGTGCGCGTGCTCGGAATGTTCTCCGATAAGCAGGAGGAAGAGCTGCATCTGCACTTCATGTCCTTCGGCTTCAAACACGGGATCCCGAACGACGCCGACTTCGTTTTCGACGTCCGTTTTCTGCCGAACCCGTTCTATGTGCCGGAGCTGAAGCATCAGACCGGACTGGACGAGCCCGTCCGTGACTACGTGATGAACAGCGAGGCGTCCGCGGCGTTTTTGGAAAAGCTCACCGCGTTTTGCGACCTTGTTGTGGAACTGGCGCAGAAAGAGGGGCGCAGTCAGCTGATCTTCGCGTTCGGCTGCACCGGCGGTCACCACCGCTCCGTGACATTCGCGCAGTTGCTGTATCAGCATTTCGCGGAACGCTGCCGCGCAAGCGTCAGCCACCGGGATATCACAAAATAAACATTTTTACAGGAAACGGAAGGGGAGGTGTACCGATGTCGTTTTCTCATAATGTCAAAGAAGAGATCGCGCGCAATCTGCCAGATGCGGAATGCTGCCGCCATGCGATGGCATACGGTATGCTTCTGTTTGCGCGGGAGTTTTCGTCGCGCGGCGTTTCCATCATGACCGACCACGACTGCGTGGCGGCGCTTTACAGTCAGATGATCGAAGACATCTGCGGCGTCAAGGCGCAGACCAAAGTCTCCGACGCCGGCAAGTACACCGTCTGCGTCGATGAGCCGGACAGACAGCGTGTGCTCGCGTCGTTTTCCGTCAGCGGCAACGAAGCTGTCACGCGGATCAACCGCGCCAATCTGCGCAACGAAAGCGGACAGTCGGAGCGGATGAACTGCTGTCACAACGCGTTTTTAAAAGGCGCGTTCCTTTCCTGCGGTACTATCTGCGATCCGCAGAAAAGCTATCATCTCGAATTCGTCGTGCCGTATCGGATGCTGTCGTTCGATCTGCTCAAGATCCTGACAGACGCCGGCATCAAGGCGAAGCACATGGTGCGGCGCTACGTCAACGTGATCTACGTCAAAGACAGCGACAGCATCGAGGAACTGCTGCATATCATGGGCGCTTCGATGTCCGCGTTTGAGATCACCAATATCAAAATCTACAAGAATTTTCGCAATGTTTCCAACCGACGCACAAATTTCGACGAGGCGAACACTTCGCGTGTCGCCGCGGCGGCGTGCGAACAGATCTACGCGATCCGCTATCTGCGCGAGACCGGCGCGTTCTCCCTGCTCGATCCGGAGCTGCAGGAGATCGCTTCGCTGCGTGAAGAAAACCCGGACGCCTCGCTGTCGGACCTCGGCGCGATGCTGTCGCCGCCGATGACGCGCTCCGCGGTCAACCACCGGCTGAAAAAGCTGGTCGCGTGCAGCGAAAAAGCAAAAGAAAAGACAAACTGACACCGGAGGAACCCGTTTTGGAACAGCCGACACCGACTTACAATTTCACCGTGCCGCAGCAGGAGCTGGACAGGCAGGCGCAATACGCCGCCATGGCGGAATCCGTGCTGCAGAGCCGCTACCCCGACCGCAGGCCGCGCGCCTACGTGCACACCTACGGCTGTCAGGGCAATGTGGCGGACGGCGAAAAGATTAAGGGCATCCTCGAATCCCTCGGTTACGCACTGACGGATGAGATCGAAGAAAGCGACCTTGTACTGTACAACACCTGCGCCATCCGCGAACACGCGCAGGACCGCGTCTTCGGCAACGTCGGCAAGCGCAAAGCGTGGAAGGAAGCCGACCGCTCGCGTATCCTGGCGTTGTGCGGCTGCATGATGCAGCAGGAATATGTTGCGGAAAAGATCAAAAAGAGCTACCCTTATGTCGATCTTGTGTTCGGCACCCATGTGATCCATAAACTGCCCGAATTCATCTACCGCTGTCTTTGCGACGGCAGACGTGTCTTCGATCTCTCCGGCGGCGACGGCAATGTTGTGGAAGGCCTGCCGATCCACCGCGACGGGACGTTCAAAGCGTGGATCCCGATCATGTACGGCTGCAACAACTTCTGCTCCTACTGCGTCGTGCCCTATGTGCGCGGCAGAGAGCGCAGCCGTGACTTCGATACGGTCGTTGCCGAGGCGCGCGACCTGATCGCAAAAGGCTACAAGGAGATCACACTGCTCGGGCAAAACGTCAATTCCTACAATAAGGACAAGGATCCGTCGGTGCAGTTTCCGGCGCTGCTGCGCGCAATCAACGATATCGAGGGCGACTTCTGGATCCGCTTCATGACGAGCCATCCGCGCGACTGCACAAAGGAGTTGCTCGACACGATGGCGCAGTGTAGTAAGGTCGCAAAGCATCTGCATCTCCCGGTCCAGTCCGGCAACGACCGCGTTCTGCGCGAGATGAATCGCCATTACGACCGCGAAAAGTACCTTTCGCTGATCGATTATGCGCGCGAAAGAATGCCTGATCTGTCGATCACGAGCGACATCATCGTCGGTTTCCCCGGTGAGACGGCGGAAGAATTCGACGATACGCTCTCGTTGGTTGAGCGCGTACAGTACACTTCGCTGTTTACGTTCATCTTTTCACCGCGTCCCGGGACGAAGGCGGCGTCGCTGCCCGACCCGTTCGACCGCGCAGAAAAGAACCGCCGCTTCAAGGCGCTGACCAATCTGCAGGAGCAAATCGCAGGCAGACGGACCGCCGCGATGAAAGGGGAGCGCTTCCGCGTCCTCGTGGAGGAGCCGGCGAAAGAGTCGGGCTTCCTCTCCGGCAGGACGGAAGGCAACGTGATTATCGAGTTCCCGGGCGACGAAAGCCTGATCGGCTCCTTCCGGACCGTCGAAGTGACCGAGCCGAAGACCTGGGTGCTTAAAGGCAAACTGATTGATGACAAAGACTAACATCCGTTATCCCTTTGTGTATCATATATTATTTTCATTTTGAAGGAGGACGATTCCAATGGACGTCATCAAACTCACAAGAGACCTCGGCGCCGCGATTCAGCAGGACCCGCGTTATCTGCGCTTTGCCGCTGCCCGCGAAGCCAACGAAAAGGACCCCGAACTGCTTGACCTGATGGGCCAGATCCAGCTGCTGCAGATGAATTATCAGCGCGAAGCTGCCAAGGAAGAGCCGGACGCCGCCGCGATGGAAGCGTTTGAAAAGCAGTTCAACGACGTGTACGGCGCCTTCATGGCGAACGCGCACATGCAGGAATACGAAGCCGCCCGCCGCGACATCGACGAGCTGATGAACTATGTGATGCAGCTGCTCGGCCTTTGCGTCAACGGCGCCGACCCGGCGACCTGCGAACCTGAACCGCATGAATGCGGCGGCGACTGCAGTTGCTGCCACGAAGACTGCAATCACTAAACCCGAAGGAAAAGCTCTGCTTGTAAATAAAGAAAGGACGAACCAAAGCCATGACGGAAATGACGCCGATGATGCGGCAGTATCTTGAAATCAAAAAAGAATATGCCGATACCATCTTGTTTTATCGTCTCGGCGATTTTTACGAGATGTTCTTTGACGACGCGAAGATCGCGGCGAAGGAACTGGAGCTGACCCTGACAGGCCGCAGCTGCGGCTTGGAAGAGCGCGCCCCCATGTGCGGCGTGCCGTTCCATTCTGCAGACGGTTATATCGCGCGACTGGTCCAGAAGGGCTACAAAGTCGCCATCTGTGAACAAACCGAAGACCCCGCCCTCGCGAAAGGGCTTGTGACCCGCGAAGTGACGCGGATCGTCACCAAGGGCAGCGTGATCGAAACAAGCATGCTCGACGACGCCCGCAACAACTATCTTTGCTGTATCTATCTGACTGCCTCAGACGCCGGTGTGTGCTTCCTCGATATCTCCACCGGCTCGCTCGACGTGACCGCGTTTTCCGGCAAAAAGAAGGAAGACCGCCTGATGAACGAGCTCGCCGTGTATATGCCGAGCGAGATTCTCCTCAACCGCGCCTGCGCCGACAACAAAGCGATCGCTTCGTTCTTGTCAACGCGGATGGAGGCTTCGTGCGAACTGGGCGAAGACGCCGATTTCGATCTGCAGCGCTGTATGGACACCTGTCTGCGGCAGTTCGGCTCAGAAAAGCTGCAAGCGAGCGAGCTCCCCGCGTCACCCGCCGCCGTCGCCGCCGTCGGCGCCGCGCTGCGGTATCTGCAGACCGTGCAGAAAAAAGATCTCGGTTCCATTCAGGAGATCCGTTTTTACAGCGACGATCAGGCGATGCAGCTGGACTTCTCCTCCCGCCGCAACCTCGAACTCGTCGAAACGATGCGCAACCGCGAAAAGAAAGGCTCACTTTTGTGGGTGATCGATAAGACCAAAACGGCGATGGGTAAACGCCTGCTGCGCGCGTGGATCGAAAAACCGCTGGTACAGCTCGCGCCGATCCTCAAGCGGCACAACGCCGTGGAGGAACTGCTGCAGGCTTCAATTGCGCGGGGCGAACTGGTCGAAGCGCTCTCCGGCGTGTATGATATGGAACGTCTCGTGTCGCGCGCCGTCTATGAGACCGCGAACGCAAAGGATCTCAACGCGCTGAAACTGACCTTTACGCGTCTGCCGATGATCAAAGCGCAGCTTTCCACGCTCCAGAGCGGGCTGCTGCGGCGGTTGTATGAGCAGGTGGATCTGCTCGACGATCTGCTGGAGCTGATCGATAACGCTATCAGCGAGGAAGCGCCGTTTTCGCTGCGCGAGGGCGGCCTGATCCGCGACGGGTTCAACGAGGAACTCGATTCCCTGCGCGACATCGAGCGCAACGGCAAATCCTACATCACTGCCATCGAAACGGCGGAAAAGGAAAAGACCGGGATCCCGAAGCTGCGGATCGGCTATAACCGCGTGTTCGGCTACTATATCGAAGTGACAAACTCCTACAAGGAACTGGTCCCTGACAACTATATCCGCAAACAGACGCTTGCCAACTGCGAACGCTATATCACGCAGGAGCTGAAGGACCTCGAAAGCAAGGTCCTCGGCGCGCAGGAGCGTTCGGTCAAGCTGGAATATGAGATCTTCTGTCAGATCCGCAAGGCCGTTGCGCAGCAGTATCACCGTCTGCAGATGACGGCGACGGCGCTTGCGACGCTCGACGTGCTCTGTTCGTTCGCGACTGTCGCTGCCGAAAACGACTATGTCTGCCCGACGATGCACGACAACCGCGTGATCGATATCCGCGAGGGACGGCACCCCGTTGTAGAAAAGACGATGCGCGACAGCCCATTTGTTCCGAACGACACCTATCTCGACTGTGACGACGACCGCTGCGCGATCATCACAGGACCGAACATGGCGGGTA